>Ga0209427_10000167_pt1 | contig 63150 bp, 67 predicted proteins | sample DeeMarSWOR136_30_FD_187465 | JGI IMG/M metagenome (GOLD analysis project Ga0209427, IMG submission 187465) | Marine sediment microbial communities from White Oak River estuary, North Carolina - WOR-1-36_30 (SPAdes) (version 2) | ecosystem: Environmental > Aquatic > Marine > Intertidal zone >...
TATCTATTCAAATTTGATACAACAATATAGTATATAATTGCTCCCTGAATAATAATTTAAATAGTGGGATTTCAATTGGGGGGAAGTACTCCTGTAACAATCTTATAGTTAATAATAAAATCAGTAATAGTACAGACTGTTCATGGGGCGGAGGATTACAACTTGGTTGGTCCTGTCATAATAATACTTTTTCCAATAATCATATTTCAAACTGCAATAACGGTGTATATATTGAGGATACTTTTAACACAGATGATTGTAATGATAATCTTTTTTACCACAACAACTTTATCGACAACACAAGGGGTGCATATGATGAATGCATTAACTTTTGGAATAAAGATTATCCCTCAGGTGGAAACTACTGGAGTGACTATATAGGAGTTGATATTGATGGAGATGGGATAGGAGACAAACCATACAATATATCTGGTGGGAATAACAAGGATTATTATCCTTTGATGGAACCATGGATTACAGATGAACTAACTGTGGAAGCAAGCGGACCCTACTATGGGTTAATCAATGAAAGTACGCAATTCCATGGTGTTGCAGTTGGTGGATTTAAACCATATAGTTGGTTTTGGGATTTCGGAGATGGTAATTCTTCAGATAACCAAAATCCTACTCATACTTATAATGAAGCTGGGAAATACGATGTGATTCTTACTGTAACTGATAATAGTAGTAACTCAACGAGTGATACTACTTTTGCATGGATACAAGAAACAAACAATCCTCCTAATAAACCCAATATAAATGGTAATACTAATGGAAAAGTAGGAATCGAATATAATTACAAGTTTGAAACAATAGATCCTGAGGAAACTCCTGTATGGTATATGATTGATTGGGGCGATGGTGCTACCTCCGGTTGGATTGGTCCATATAAATCTGAACAAAAAGTAACTCTTAGTCATACTTGGACAAGAAAAAATACATATACAATCAAAGCTAAAGCAAAGGATCCATACAATACTGAAAGTGATTGGGCTGAATTTATTGTAAGCATGCTAAGAAGTAAATCAATAAATATTCCCTTCCTAAAATGGTTGCAATCTCATCCTAATATGTTTCCAATAATAAGACTACTATTAGGACTGTAAAGATAAAAAATTTCTTTTTTTTATTTTTTAATTTTTTAAAACATTATTTATCATATAGAAGTAATAATATTTTTAATCCATTTACACCATTTTTCAAGTGGTTTAATATAATCTTCTATAACCTATCAAAAAACAAAATAATGTAGGAGCATTTAACTATTACTGATAATGCTCCCGCCGGGATTCGAACCCAGGTGGCTGGCTATCTTCAGATTAAATAATCTGCGAAAGGCCAGAATGATTGGCCGGACTACACCACGGGAGCAACAGCCCTGCCCAGATTTGAACTGGGGACGCTAGCTCCAAAGGCTAGAATGTTGCCGCTACACCACAGGGCTTTAAAGATGGTATAGCGCAGTGGATTGTAATTTCCATATATATTTATTTTGGATAAGTCAAATGATATACAAAGTTATTATGTAAGTATTTGGCTGAAATTAAATCACAAAACAGTTTTTTGTTAAAAAAAACATAAGATTTATAATTATACAAATATTGATTGTATAAAAAAAGGAGGTGGAATGCACATGAAAATAAATAATCCACAGGAGTTAGTAGGAAAAACTGTTTTAGATGCTAATGGAAATACAATTGGAACAATAGATAAAATATGGAATAGCTGGAACCAAGAGTATCCTGGATGGTTCTATGGCGTTAAGCCTAATGCACACGCAAGAGAAAACTATTTTAGAGGATCATATAAACTTATACCTATTTATTGCGACTATATAAAAGAGGTACAGCAACAGATAAAACTTAATAAAACAACTGAAGAACTTGGAAGATATTGGAATATGGCAGTACCTTGCGGCCATAATAAATATCCAACTGATGAATTAATGGAAAAACCAGTTTATGATAGATACAATTCACGTATTGGTACAATATATTCATGGGTCGGACAGGAAGGTCCACATATGACTTACGGACTATGTTTAGATCCATACCTTTGTGATCAATGGAAAGTTCCATACAATAGATTACTGCCGCTTGATGCAAACTATTTCACAGGTATGAAAAACGAAACAGTTTATCTAGATAAAGCTCTTCATGAGCTCAGAGAATATTGGACCCAATATCACCAATATCAATATTAAATTCTAATAGAATTAAAACATTTTTTCTTCTTATTTTAATTTTCTTTATTTTTTTGCTTTAGCTGAAGTTTTGCCCATGTATCGCGGAGAGCTACGGTTCTATTTATCACTATATTACTTTGATCTGAATCAGGGTCTATACAGAAATATCCAAGTCTTTCAAATTGGAATCGATTAAATGGTTTTAAATTTTTAATGGATGGCTCAATTTTACATGATTTTAATATTTCAAGTGAGTTTGGGTTTAAAAAATCCTTAAAATCAGCATCTTTTTGTCCAGCAGGATCTTCAACTGTAAAGAGTCTGTCATAAAGTCTAACAGTTGCATCTATTGCATTTGATTTTGAAACCCAATGTATAGTTGATTTTACTTTTCGCCCATCTGGTGCATAACCACCGCGGGTTTCAGGATCGATTGTACAGATAAGTTCGACAACCTTTCCCTTTTCTTTAATTGCTTCTTTGCATGTTATTAGATAGGAGTATCTAAACCTGACCTCTTGACCAGGTGATAATCTATAAAATTTCTTAGGAGGTTCTTCCATAAAATCATCTTGTTCAATAAATAAGTTCTTTGAAAATTCAATTTTCCTTGTTCCAGCTGATGTATCTTCAGGGTTATTAATTGCATCAAACTCCTCAATTTTATCATCTGGATAATTTTCGATTGTTACCTTAAGTGGATTTAGAACGCCCATGAAACGCGGTGCTGTTTTATTTAGGTCATCTCTAATGCAATGCTCAAGAAAATCAAAATCAACAGTGCTATTTACCTTAGCAACACCTATCTTGCTGCAAAAATTCCTAATTGCAGAAGGTGAATATCCACGTCTACGCATACCACTAATAGTTGGAAGTCTAGGATCATCCCAACCGTTAACGTATTTGCCCTGAACTAACTCAAGAAGCATACGCTTGCTCATAACAGTATAGGTCAGATTTAGCCTTGCAAATTCAATTTGTTGAGGTCGATATACTTCCAATTCTATCAAAAACCAATCATATAGAGGTCGATGATTTTCAAATTCTAAAGTACAAATAGAGTGGGTTATTCCTTCAATTGAGTCTTCAAGACCATGAGCCCAATCATACATTGGGTAAATGCACCATTTATCTTTTTGACGATGATGGGCTTTGTGAAGAATTCTATACATTACAGGGTCCCGCATGTTTAAATTTGGATGAGCCATGTCAATTTTTGCCCTTAGTACCTTTTCACCATCTCCAAACTCACCGGTTTTCATTTTCTCAAATAGTTCAAGGTTTTCTTCAACAGATCTATCTCTATAAAAACTTTCAACACCTGGTTTTGTTAGCGTTCCACGAAGGTTACTAATCTCTTCGCCAGATAAATCATCAACATATGCTTTCCCTTTTTTAATCAAATCAACTGCATACTCATACATTTGGTTAAAATAATCTGATCCAAAATATAGTCTGTCTTCCCAATCAAAACCTAACCATTTCACATTTTCAATAATTGATTTAACATATTCCTCTTCTTCTTTAGATGGATTAGTATCATCAAAACGAAGGTTACATTTACCATTATAATCTTTAGCAATTCCAAAATTAAGACATATAGATTTTGCATGACCAATATGAAGGTAACCATTTGGTTCAGGAGGAAATCTTGTATGAACTCGACCTTTGTATTTATTAGTTTTTAAATCATCATCGATTATTTCTCTTATGAAATCCTTTTGATCCATATTCCCTCACCTTTATTTACAGCCCTGCCCAGATTCGAACTGGGGACTAGAGATCCAGAGTCTCTTATGTTAACCGCTACACTACAGGGCTATTAATTCCCTCAAGGTGAAGTTAATTAAATTATTTAAATCCTATTTAATTTTTTGATACAAGTCTGTGAAAATTATTTATATAGTTAAGATTTCATTGAGGTTTTAAAAAGGTCGATTCATTGATAGATGAAAATAACTTGAAAATAATTTCCGATTTACTTAAAAAAAATCATATTACTATTGCTACAGCTGAATCCTGTACTGGTGGATTAATTGCTCATACTCTTACAAATATCTCAGGTAGTTCAGAATATTTTGATAGGGGATTTATTACATATAGCAATAACGCAAAAATAGAATCATTGGACGTTTCAAAGAAATTATTAGAAAAACATGGAGCAGTCAGCAAAGAAGTCGCTGAGGCAATGGCTAATGGTGTTAGAACTAAATCAAATGTTGATATTGGAATTTCAACAACAGGAATTGCTGGTCCTACTGGCGGAACCATTGAAAAACCTGTTGGACTTGTTTATATTGCAATTTCAAGAACTGAAAAAACAATTGTTAAAAAATTTCAATTCTCTGGAGATAGACTTCAAAACAAGGAAAATACCTGTAAAGAAGCGCTACAAATGCTATATGATTTAATTATAAAACTATAAATTGGTGATATTTTTGTTAGAAATAGATGGTTCTTATGGAGAAGGTGGAGGACAAATACTAAGAACTGCTATATCACTTTCAACTCTAACAAAAAAACCAATTAAAATATTTAATATCCGTGCGAATAGACCTAATCCAGGTATAAAACCTCAACATTTTGTTTCAATTAATAGCCTAAAAAAGCTTTGTAATGCAGAAACACAAGGACTAGAAATTGGTTCATCGACTTTAACATATAAACCTGGTGATTTCATAGGTGGAGATCATAAATTTGATATTGGAACCGCCGGAAGCATCACCCTTGCATTTCAAGCAATTATTTTAGCTTCATTAAAAACAGATAAACCTGTAAGTATAAAATTAAGGGGTGGAACTGATGTGAAATGGTCTCCCTCCTGGGATTTTTTCAAACATGTTTTTCTTCCAATTTTAAAAAGAACTGGACTAACGATCGATACAAAACTAATAAAACGCGGTTATTATCCTAAGGGAGGAGGAGAAGCAGAGATAACAATTCATCCATGTAATAAAATAAAACCAATTAAACTGGAAAATCCACAGGAATTTACAGATGTAAATGGTATAATCAATATTTCTAATCTTCCTGAACATATCAGTTCAAAGCTAAAACATGCTGTAATAAAAAATTTATTACAAAACAATTATAAATCATCAATAGAAGTGGAAAAATCAGAATCACTTTCACCAGGAATTGGACTAACAATATGGGTTGAGAAAAACGATACAATACTTGGTTCAACTATTCTTGGTGAAAGAGGAGTTCCTTCTGAAGAAGTTGGAAGGATTGCAACAATGAGTCTTTTAAATGAAATTAAATCAAAATCAACAATTGACATATATTCTTTTGATCAAGTATTGCCATACATGGCACTTGCAAAGGAAAATGGACAGTCTTTTTGTATTATTCAGAAAATCAGTAGTCATGCTCAGACAAATATGTGGATTATAAAGCAATTCTTCGATGTCGATTTCCATTCTGAAAAAAAGGAAAAACATTTTAAGATATTTCTAAAGTAAAAATAAAGTATGTAGATAAAGCATATATATGCTAAATTTTTATCAAGGTGCATGAAAATTGCACATATTTCTGATATTCATTTTAATTTTGGAACTGATTTTAATGAAAAAATCTATAAAAAAGCAGTTAAAATTTTAAATAAAATAGATACCGATCTTATTTTTATATCAGGAGATCTTACTACAGACGGATTACTTCCTGAGTATGAACTTGCTAAGGAGAAACTTAAAGATATTGATGGTAAAACCGCAGTTGTCCCTGGTAACCATGATGAAAGAAATCTTGGGTGGAGGTTATTTCCAGAATTTTTTGGAGATACAGATTTTATTCATAACTATGATGAGATATCCTTAGTTGGTCTTGCTTCTAGTGAACCTGATAGAGATTATGGAAGGTTAGGCAGAGGCAGACATATAAAAATTGAGGAAAGCGTAAAAAAGGATAAAACAACAGTTATTGGTTTTCATCATCATGTCATTCCTGTACCGCATTCTGGAAGAGAAACTAATATTATTGAAGATTCAGGTGAAACACTTGATATTATTTTAAGAAATGAAATTCCATTAGTACTAATGGGTCATAGGCATGTTCCTTGGGCTGTAAAAATTCATAAATCCTTACTTGTTAATGCTGGAACATTTTCTTGTAATCGAACTAGAGCTCGTTTTGGAAATACATTTAATGTAATTAATATAGATAATGATGAAATAGAGGTAACTGTTGTTGATATAATCAAAGATAAAAAGAGAAAAATGATAGATTTTGATCTCTCAGATGGTTGCTGTCAAAATAAGTATTACGATGTTAATAATAGAATATAAATGATTTTTTATAATAAAAAAATTCGTAATACTTTTCTATATAGTCTATATACCACTCTATACCATTAAAAAGTTTATTATAAGGTGGAGGTCTTTGGTCGATCCTGTTTGGTTGATTATCGGAGTAGCTAGTGCTATTGCATTTTATATGGCCTGGAGTATAGGTGCAAATGATGTCGCAAATTCTATGTCAACTGCAGTTGGTGCCAAAGCAATAACACATAAACAAGCAGTTATAATTGCAGGAGTTTTAGTTTTTTTAGGCGCAGTTCTGGTTGGACCACATGTTGCTCAAACAATAAAATCAGAGATAATAAATGTTGAAGACATTGAATCAAATCTCTTAATATTAGGTTTTATATCTGCACTTCTTGCTGCAGCAATTTGGGCTACACTTTCAACATGGAGAGAAATGCCAATTTCAACAACCCATTCAATTATTGGTGCTTTAATGGGTTTTGGAATAATTGCGGGAGGAATAGGTTCTGTAAATTGGTTAAAAATTGGATCTGTTGCAGCAAGTTGGGTTCTTTCACCAGTCTTTGGTTGTATCATTGCTTTTCTTGTTTTTAAAATAATTGTAAGACTTATTTTTGCTAAAGAGGAACCGGTTGGTGCTGCAAAAATCGTAGGTCCAATAATTATTGGAATAACTGGTTTTTTGGTTTCTGCTTCATTACTTTTTAAAACATCAATCAGTAAAGATTATAATATTTCAGATTTTCAGGGATTAATTATTTCATTCTTGGTAGCTTTAATAATTGGTATAATCAGTATGTTTTTATTAAGAAAAACAAAAGCTAAGAGAGAAGAAGATTATTTTACAGTTGAACGTATTTTTAGGAAATTACAAGTTGGAACATCTTGTTATGTTGCATTTTCTATTGGTGCAAATGATGTTGCAAATGCAATTGGTCCTGTTGCAGGTATAATAGATATTGGTCAAAATGGTATGTTTACCGCTGAAGCAACAATCCCCTTTTGGCTTTTAGCTCTTGGTGGATTTGGTATTGCTTTTGGAGCATTGACATGGGGTAGAAGAGTGATGAAGACTGTAGGGGAAAGGATTACAAGTTTAACTAATACCCGTGGTTTTTCTGTTGATTTTGGCGCAGCTACAACTGTACTTGTTGCATCAAGACTGGGTATGCCCATTTCAACTTCTCATACGGTTGTTGGTGCTGTAATTGGAGTAGGCCTTGCAAGAGGTTTGGAAGCAGTAGATTTAAGCGTAATTAAAAAGATAGTAGTTTCTTGGTTATTGACTTTACCAATAGCTGCAGGAACATCAATAGCAATATTTTTATTATTAAGAACTATAGTTGGATAAAGTTGGTGTAAATATGACAGATGAATTAAATCACTTTAGAGCACCTGTAAGCAAAACTTTCAGAAGAAGATCTCCATTTGATCAATTATTTGAACATATGTGTAAAGTAAGAGAATGTATTGATATTTTAGGAAAAGGATTAATAAAATATTACAAAGGAAATTATAAAGATTTTTCTGAAGTAGCCAACAAGGTTTCAAAACTTGAACATGAAGCAGATTTAATTAAAAGAAATCTGAGAAATCATCTTCCTTCATTTGTTTTCATTCCAGTTGATAAAGGTAAATTCATGTGGGCATTACGTGAACAAGATGCCATTTTAGACCATGCAGAAAATCTCTCACGCATGCTTGATATGAGACATACAAAAATTCCAAAAGAACTTCAAAGTGTATTTATTGAACATGTTAAACTTGTAGTAAATACCGTTGAAGCAATGGAAGAAGCTGTCAGCAATATCAAAGACCTTGTGGAAACAAGCTTTGTCAAACGTGAAAGGGAACAAACAAAAAAATTTATTTACAAAGTTCATGAGTTTGAATATAAGGCAGACGAAAAGAAATATGAAATGACCAAAAGCATTTATAAACTTGAAAAGAAACTCAAACCGATGGATGTTTATCATTTATTAAAAATCGCAGATTGGGTAGACGATATCGCAGATCATGCTGAAAACGTTGCGGATTGGCTAAGATCAATGATAGCAAAATAATTTTGTTTATGAATATATTTTATAAAGATTAGGTTTAATTTATCCATTCAGCAAGCTGCTCAGCATCAGTAAATAATCGTTTTCTTGATAGAAATGTTACTATAAGAGCAGTTATTATTCCTCCACCAACAATCATTAGATAAACAATTATCTGATATTCAGCAGCAACTATAGGGTTCGTTCCAGCAATTAATAATCCAGACATTGCACCTGGAATAAAAATAATGCCTAGTGTTTTTAACCTGTCAATCGTTGGAATTAAGGAGGTTCTCACAGATATTTTTCCGTATTCTTCAAGAGCTTGACTTGAATTTGCACCTAACGATAGAGCAGTTTCAATAGCTAGTTTATTTAATTTTACTTCTCTAATTAATCTATCAAGTGAAATTGAACATATTGCCATAGAATTACCAAAAGCCATACCTGCAAGTGGTATAATGAATTGAGGCTCCATAGGCATTGCTCTAGATAATGCTAAAATAATAAGAACAATTGATGACCCTATAAGAATTGCAGGAGTAGTTACATAATATGCATTATGCATTCCAGTAGCCCTTCTTGCTGAAGTGTAGCCACTTACTAGAATCATAGTTCCTAACAATAACCAAATCAAGATATACCATAATTCAAATTCAAAAAGATAAGTAAGAAACAATGCAATTAATGTTAATTGACCACCGCCTTTTAAAATCGCATAAGTAAATTCTTTTCCAATACCTATTTTTTTAATAACAGATAAAATTATGACAATTAATAGAATTATAAAGACAGATGCTAAAATAATAAGTCCTTCATCCCAGGAATATGGTATTCCGCTCAATATGCTCCCTCCCATTTGAAATCTTTTGTTTTACAAACCTCTCTAATTACCCCGTCTTTTAAATTGGCAATACAACTGCTAACTCGCATTGCTTGGTCAATATTATGAGTAACCCACAAAACAGTAAGTTTCCTATTTTTTGAAAAATCAATTATATTTTTTTCGACAGTTTGAACTTTTTTTGGATCAACTCCTGAAGTAGGTTCATCAAGAAGCAAAATACTTGGATCAAGTGCTAAAGCTCTAGCAAGTGCAACTCTTTTCTTTTCACCGCCAGATAGTTTTGAAGCATCTGTATCTAAGAAATCCTCTGTTAATCCCGCATCTTTAATACATTTTAAAATATGTGATTTTTTTACGTCAGCTATAAGAGATGCTCCATAGGACACATTATTATAAACTGAGCCGGGGAACATAACACTTTCTTGATGAACCATTACTATTTTTCTTCTAAGCTCAGTTGGAAATATATCTCTTATATTTTTTTTATTAAATATTATTGAACCTCTATCTGATTCAATTAATCTGTTAATGCATCTTAAAAGTGTAGATTTACCACTACCAGAAGGTCCTACAATACCAATAATTGTCCCTTTATTAACTTCTAAATTGATTCCTTTTAAAATTTCTTTACCATCAAGTTTTTTTTCTAAACCATTAATTTTTATAATATTCATTATAAAATCTCCTTTGAATGATTTAAAATAAATTTCTTTTAATTATATAATCCCTTTATCAGATTTTTCATCTGAATTGCGCAATTATCCAGGTTTTAATCTCATCACGAATTCTACGAAATCTATCTAGAATATCTTTGATAAATCCATTAAATTCTGCTGGGTTTTCAAAATTTTTATGAATTATTTTTTTTCCAGGAAAAAAAGGACAAGTCTCTTTAGCATTATCGCAAACTGTTACAACAAGATCAAACTTTTGATTGCGAAAATCCTCGATATTTTTAGAATAATGCTTTGATAGATCGATGCCAATCTCTTTCATTACTTCAATAGCATATGAATTTACATTTGTTGGTTTAATACCTGCACTATATGCTTCATATTTAGAACCATAAATCGTATTAAGAAGTCCTTCTGCAATTTGCGAGCGGCATGAATTATGAGTACAGATAAAAAGCACTTTTTTCTTAACCATTACTTTTTAACACCTGTAAAACAAGGTTTGTTTGTATCTTCGTGATAATCTATTTCAACTCTTTCTCCAGTGACCATATAATGGATTTTTTCAGCCATTTTGCATGCATGATCCCCACATCGTTCAAGATATCTTGCAACCATACTATAATACATACATCGCTCAATTTTTTTTGGATCTTCTAGCATATATGTCAAACATTCTCGAAAAATTGAATGTCTAAGTTCATCGACATTACTTTCACGTTCTATAAAATTATTAAATTTAGAAATATCATTTCTCTCAAAGGAAAATAAAGCATCATCAATCATGCTACAAACAATATTTGCCAAATATGGTATACTTACAAGTTTTTTTACATGTGCTTGACTATGAATTTTTTCAGTAATTCTAGCAATATCTTTTCCGTATCTACCGATTCTAGTCAGATACGTAATCATTTTTAAAATACAAGCAATTTCTCTCATATCCCCTGCCATAGGTTGATAAAGAGCAATTAATCGAAATGCCTTTTGTTCAATTTGATCATCCATGTCAGCAAGTTTAACTTTTCTTTTTATAACTTCACATGCAAGATTTATATCTCTATCTTTCAATGCTTTAACAGAATCATTAAGCATATTTTTTGAAAGATATCCCATGTGGATTACATCCTTTTTTAAATTTTTCAATTCTACATGAAATTTTTCACTCATATGATACACCTTTTTAACCAAATCTTCCAGTCATATATTTTTCAGTTAATTCTTCTTTTGGATTTTCAAATATTTGTTTCGTTTTTCCATATTCTATCAATTTACCCAAATAGAAAAACCCTGTGAAATCACTAACACGTGCAGCCTGTTGCATATTATGTGTAACAATTATGACTGTATAATTTTTCTTTAATTCATTAATTAAATCCTCTATTTTTGCAGTTGCAATTGGATCAAGTGCAGAACAAGGTTCATCCATTAGAATAACTTCAGGTTCAATTGCTAGGGCTCTTGCAATACATAATCTCTGTTGTTGACCACCAGATAAACCCATAGCTGAATCACCTAATCTATCACCAACTTCGTCATATAAAGCTGCATCAATAAGACTTTTTTCAACAATTTTTTCCAGTTTGTGTTTTTCTCTTATCCCATGTATTCTAGGAGCATATGCAATATTGTCAAAAATTGATTTTGGAAAAGGATTTGGTTTTTGAAAAACCATTCCAATCTTTCTTCTTAAAGGAACAGCATCAACACCTTTACTTAAAATATCAATATCCCCCCAGAAAATAGAACCTGTAGTTTTACAACTAACAATTTCATCATTCATTCGATTTAAACTTCTAAGCAAGGTTGATTTACCACAACCAGATGGTCCAATAAACGCTGTTACATGTTTATGTTTTATTTCCATAGATACATCTATTATTGCATGATTATCTCTATAATGAACGTTGACATTATCGATTTTTATGTTCCCTCTAGCTTTTTTTTCCTCATTTTTATTTTTCATTTACCAATCCCTCTTTGCTTGTGCTCTTTGTCTGATAATAATTGCTATCGTATTCATTGCTAGTAAAATAATTAGTAAAACAATAATTGTACTTGCAGCTAAAACATGAAACTCTTCTTTAGGTTGAGTTGTCCAATAAAAGATTTGAGCTGGAAGTGCCATAAAACTATCAAATATCCCAGTTGGGGCAGATTTAGCAAAAAATGATACAATAAATAAAATTGGAGCAGTTTCTCCAATTGCTCTAGATATTGATAATATAATACCAGTCATAATACCTGGTGATGCATTTGGTAATACATGGTGCCTAACTACTTGCCATTTAGTTGATCCAACTCCCTTTGCAGCTTCTCTAAAACTATCAGGAACGGATTTTAATGCTTCTTCTGTTGCTACCACAACTATTGGAAGAGCCATGATAGTTAGGATTAAACTTCCTGATAATAAACTTGGACCAAATTGAAAAAGAGTTACAAATATTGTAACACCCATAAGGCCAAAAACAATTGAAGGAACACCTGCAAGATTTTGAATAATTCTTCTTAAAAATCTAGTATATCTTGTATCTTTTGCAAATTCATTTAAATATATTGCGGCACCTACTCCTAAAGGTGCTGTGAATGCAAGTGTTAATACCATTAAATACACTGAACCTATAATTATTGGAAAAATTCCTGCTTTTTCAGGTATCCAACTTGGATATGAAGTTAAAAATGTTATATTAATTCCACCAATACCTTGAGATAAAACATGTCCTAATAACAATACTAAAAAAATTGCTGCAATTATTATACTTCCACCAATTAAAGTAATACCAATTTTTTGTTTCATATATCTTTTTCTTAAAGATACAGGTCTTGGTTTTAATATTTTAAATCTAATTTTACTTAAATTTTCCCTGATAAAAACTATAGATATTGTTATTTTTTCTTTAATCTTTGTAAATATTCTTATTAAAACATTTATTTTTTGTTTTTGTTTTTTCTTGCTCTTTACAGTTGTACCTGTTTTGATTTGAATAACTACTCTAGAGGCAATTGTATTAACAACATATGTTATTAAAAACAAAAGTAAACCAACTGCAAAACCTGCAGATACTGCAAGACCTGGTGGGATATCACCTGTTGCCACTTTAGCAATATATGCAGACATTGTCATTGTTTCATCAAATGGATTTAAAGTTAGTCTTGCTATACTTCCAGCTGCAAGAACTACTACCATTGTTTCACCTAAAGCTCTAGCAAGTCCAAGTAATATCGATGCGATAATTCCACTGGATGCCGCAGGCATAATAATTCTTGTTGATGTTTCCCATCTTGTTGCACCAAGGGCAAGACTAGTTTCTCGTAGATGATTTGGAATTGCTTTCATTGCATCATCAGAAATACTAATTATTATAGGCATTATCATTATCGCAACTGCAATAATCGCACTTGCTGCATTAAAATAACTTGCACCGAAATAATCTCTAAAGATAGGACTAATAAACATTAATGCAAAAAATCCATACACAATTGATGGAATTCCCGCAAGAATTTCTATTATTGGTTTAACAAATGATCTTAATCTAATGCTAGCAAATTCTGATAAAAATAATGCCGCTGAAATTCCAAGAGGTATACTTATTAAAAGGGCGCCCCCTGCTATTAAAATTGTTCCAGAAAGTATTGGTAACACTCCAAAAGCTCTAAATATCTCTGTTGGAACCCAAATTGTTCCTGTTAAAAATTCAATTAAATCAACTTCAGAAAAAAAATCGTAAGAACCACTAAATAATGTATATATTATTGCAGCGCTAAAAAAGATAGCAATACTAGCAGATATAAATAATAAAATAACAATTAGATTTTCTTTGAAATTAAACTTTAAAGAAAAAGGATTTCCTTCATCAGCTAATTTTGGCTTTTTTCCCAAAATTTTATCTTTCATTAACCTCAGGGTCCATATCAAATTCTAATTTATTTACAACAATGCTAATTGAGTTGTAATCAAGTTAACATCAACAAGGCTTAGCCTTACATATCCAACTTCCGGAACTATATCTTGACCTTCTTCGCTCAGGATATATGTTAGATATTTATTTATCACATTATCAGAAGCCGGTACACCATCTGTATAGATATGTAATGGTCGAGCCATTGGGTAATTCGCGACATTTTCAAAAGATGCTTCTTGATAATCATTATCCTCTGCAATATCAACAGGTTTCACAGCTGTTGGATTTTCTTTGTAATAAGCAAAGCCAAAAAATCCTATAGCATTTACATTGTCCTTAATTGCGTTCAATATAACATTATCATCTGCACTTGGATGATATATACTGTTTTTCATTTCTAAACGTGTATTTGCCTGTTGATCATCTTTTCCCCAATTGGGAATAATTTCTTCAAAGAAATAATCATATGTTCCACTAGCTTCATCAGGTGCATAAATCTCGATTTCTGCTCCTTCAGGAGCTATTTCGTTTAGACCTGACACATCTCTCCATTCTATTGCTGGATTATCATCAGTAAAAATTTCATATAATTGGGTATAGTTGAGTTGGGTTGCCCAAGTATTTTCAGGATTTACTACCACTGCAAGCATATCATATGCAACTATCCACTTAGTTGGTAGAACACCATTACATGCTGCACTAGCTGTTCCATCAGAATTTACTGAATCGCCATTACATCCTACTTTTTCATAATCAGATGATTTTAAAAGTCTGCTGGCATCACCTAAGTCAGCTTGTTTAGTCAATAAAAAATTTATACCATGACTTGAACCACCGCCAGAAACAGATATAGTTGCCTCATCAAATTCCTCAGCCCATGCAATTGCTAAAGGTAAAACAGTACTTGATCCTGTTTGGGTTAATTTTGTTAAACTATTGTTATCTACACAGCCAGTCATCAACGTTGCTGATAAAATTATTGCACAAGAAATTACTAGCGTTTTTAACATTTTATTTTTTACAACCACCATATTTATTTCACCGTTTTGAGAAACTTTTATATCTATATTGTTTAATTTTCAAAAAATGGATTTAAAATATATACTTTTTCTATATAATCTATATTAGTATATATAGTATTATATTGTCAATATAGACCTATAGAAAAATTTAAAAATATATTTTTTATAAAGGTTTTTCAGGGGAGTTATATGGAAATAAGAAGAGTACAAATGACTGGTGGATCATCTTATATAGTAACACTTCCAAAAGAATGGATAACAAATCAAAATATTAGAAAAAATGATCCAATAGGTTTAATTAGCCAATCCGATGGAACACTATTAATCACACCAAAAATGAATAAAGAACAAACTCAATTGAAAAAGAAATTTTATGTTGATGACTCACTAAATAAAAAATTTCTTTTTAGAAGTTTGATTGGAGCTTATATTGCAGGTTATAACTCAATACTAATCAAATCAAGTAATAGATTACCTCCTTCTGTAAGAATTATTGTTAGAGATTTTACTCATACTACAATTGGTCAAGAAGTTGTTGAAGAAACATCTGATTCAATCTTGATAAAAGATTTACTAAATCCTGCAGAAATGCCATTTCATCGAACAATTAAAAGAATGCATATAATGGTTAAGGGAATGTATGAAGACACCTTATTAGCATTAAAAAATAATGATAAAGATCTTGCTGAAGATGTGTTAACAAGAGACAATGAAATTGATAGGTTACATTGGCTTGTTGCTAGACAACATAATATTATAGAAAAAAATGTTAATTTTGCTGAAAAAATGGGTATAACAGCTAGAGTTGCCTCAACATCATTTTTGATAAGTAGAATAATTGAAAGAATTGGTGATCATATAATAAAAATTGCACATAATACAATTATTGTACTAAATCATAAAATTGATAAAAAAATAATTTCAAAAATAGAAGAAGCAGGTAAACTATCAATTGAGTTATTTAGCAGAAGTATTGGTGCATTTTCAAAAAAAGACATAAAAGAGGCAAATGACAATATTGAAGAAGTAACAAAATTAAGCAAAAAATGTGAGGATATTAATACAATGGCACTAAAACAAGATCCAGATATTGCAATTTCAATTGGTTACATTGTTGAAAGTATCAGAAGAATTGGGGAATATGCAGAAGACATATCAGAACATGTCATTAATTTTTTAATTGAAGAAGAAAAATAAATTGTTTTTATTTGTTAATCTTCTTCCTAAATGCTTTAACCTCAGATATTGTGGGTATCTTTGGTTTGAATGTTTTCTTTTTCTTTTTGTTATATTCTTCAATAGTTGTTTTTTCAAGGATTTCCTTACCTTTTTCTCTAATTTCATCAATTTGAACATTTAACTCATCAATAGTCTTAAGAACTATCATTAAGGTCGGTATCATTAGATGACGAAACAGAGCAGGGAATCCTTCAAAACGAATATCACCCTTTCCTTTTATTCTAATCCTCCATCCCGGCTCCTCACCAAGATATGTAATTGGTAAACCAAGTCCCGCACTAAGTTCAGGAGAAAACGTAGGATCTCCAGCAATCCATTCACCATCAACATATAGTTCAGCCTCACCATGCAATGACTCAACAAAACCTAACATCTCAAAAGTTTCATTTACAATGGGATTTGGTACAACAAAAATATTATATAATGGTTCTGTAAAGGTCAAACCATATAATCTATATCTAGCAGGAATTCCACCAGCCCTTGCAATTGCTGCAAGTAAAGAAAGTTGATCTAAACAAACACCTCCCTTAGATTTGAAAACCTGTAATGCACCAATCATTGGCTTTGCTACAAACTTTTTTTCCTCCATAACCCATTTATAAGCAGCATTAGCGAACTCAATATCAGATAACCTCCCGGCACCAAGTTTTTTCGCAATAGCTCTAATTTCAGGAGCATCACATTCACAAAGTCTAGTAGGTCTAAGATATTTTTCATTTCTTATAACAGGTAAGTTTTTATAATCATCTTTTGTAAGAATTTTAGTTGAATCATATTTTTTTTCATTTGTTAAATGCGCCCATGGAACCCTTGATTTTTTTAATCGATTGTAATAATGCGGTATATTATCCTTTAAAACACCAGGATGTTTCGCAATTATATAAGACAAAGGACCAATAGTACTTATAAAATTTCTAAGCATAGGCCATGGTATAAAAAATCCTTTATCAATTGCCTCACTTATTCTACCAGGCATATTCATCACTAACTTGTCAATTTCTCAGCCAACAAATTTCTCATAAGATTACCACATCCCCTAGCTTCAGCCCCGCCAATTCTTTTTATCTCTGAATCCAAAACAATCCCGGTCTTATTACATTTAGGACATTTTTCTAAAAGCCTTACCTTATCACCAGACATAATGAAACCTGGATAACCATAACCTGCAGGATCAAGAAATGCAAATCTACCCCATTCTCCAAAACCGAGTGGCTCCATTTCATCATCCAGTACCATTGGATAAATCCAATCTGTCAGATGCTTATATCTCTCCTCGCAAGAAAGGGCCAGTCCGTTCATCTCAGACATCCCATAAGCATCCCTGTAATTTTCTTTTGGGATACCAAACATTTTTTCTACACGCCTGGCAAATTCTTCTTCAGTAACTTTTTTATGAGAATATATTTTCCATCCACCTGCAGTAGCCATAAAACTATTTGTATCTCCAAGGTTAAATTTAATCCCCTTTTTATCCATTATATCCATTAAATCCCATACTTGAAAGGGAAAAGAAATCAGAACAATTTGCTTCTTATTTTTTTCTAAATTTTGTAACAAATTAAGAAGTGTATATTGTCCTTTTGCCATTGCTTTTATAAGAAGAGCTAGTTCAAGTTTCTGTTTCAATCCTTCAGCTTTACCACTAGACATAAGTCTAACGATTTCCATATTTAAAGACCTGTCTGTTAGAAAGTGCTTATGTTCATCATCGAAAATTTGGGATGCTGTTCCCAGCGCATGTCCCATTGCTAGATAAGTTTTTGGCGTTCCAGGATATACAAAATGAATATCATCACTAACTGGTTTTGTAATATGAAACATTACTAATTTTATAAGGATATGAAAAAGTCTTTTCATGGTATCTGAATCTCGAAACATTATACTGAACTTACCGCTGGTTCCACTGGAATGTAAAACTATTCCTTTAAGTCTTCTTTCAGCCCATTCAAGAAAATTTTGTAATTTTTTTCCTTTAAAATCAAATTTTCCAATTTCAACTGATGATACCTGGTATAACCAGTTATAAACATCCATTGGGTTTTCGCTTGGATAATCTTTAAAAAATGAATCAGGTATCATTGGAATTTTATGAAAATCATTCTCAGATTTTATATTACTTGGTGATAACTTACGGTGTTTACAAAATTGGTTATAAAATAAATTGTTTTTATAATGGAAATCAAATGCCTCGATTATTGATTTATTTCGGATTTTATAACTATCTTTTGCGGTATTATAATAATTATCAACTCCATAAATCATCTCATCAACAGTTTTCCACTGTTGACGAGGTTTTCCAAACATTTCATTGGCTTTCTTCCAAAGAATTCCCTCGTTTTCTTGCATAACAATACCTCTTTAAAGATTTATTATTCTTAACAATTGTTAAACTTAAAATTATATGGCTGTCCTTAATAAGTCTTTTGTATATTTTATTGTACGTTTTTATCTTATAAATTTGGTTTTTTTTTAATTTTTATAATATATTAGAAAATAAAAAAATAGCAAAAACAATAGGTATTATTCTATAATTTACCTACAAAATCGTCAATTTTTGCTTCCCAACCATCCATAAGTCCATTTCCGGTATTAGCATTCTTTCCTACCTGAAATTCAACACCGGCTACCTTAATCATATTTTTTTTAGAAAGTAGTTTTTCCATTTTTGGAAGTCTATCTTTTTTCATTCCATGAGTATTAATTATACCATACTTCTTTTCTTCCATACCGTCCATTTTTTTCATAAATGTTCTCATGTTCTTCTGAACGTTAAATGCCTCTGTTGGAGCAGAAAAAATATATTTATCTGCTTGAGGAATCGAAGTTGGATTTGCCTCATCAGTTTTTAATATCTGTGTCTCTGCACCCTTTTCATTTAGTTTTCCAGCTAAATAATTAACAATTCTCTTACCATTACCGTATCTTGACCAATAAATAATAACATACTTCATACTTTCACCAAAGGGAAATTTATAATCCTATATAAAAAGTTACCAGAATTTTTAAAAATAAACTATTAACAAACTATTCTAATTTAAAATTTAAATATTAAAAAATGTTGATAAACAAACAAAACAATTTACTTTTTATAAATGAAAATTAAAAATTTAATACCAATACTTGGAATAATAATATTAATAATAATTCTAAGCACATTAGATTTACAAAAGATAATTGACATTTTTTTAAAAATCAATCTGCTTTATTCAGTATTATCCTTTTTTGTAATTATACCACTTATTTTACTTGCAAATATTGAATGGCAAATTCTACTTAAAAAACAAAAGATAAAGGTTAATTTTTGGTATACAATTAAAAATTTTTTTATTGGATATTTTTACGGATTTATCACACCTGGTGCATTTGGCGCATATATCAGGTCTATTTATCTATCAAAAGAGAGTGGAGCACAGATTCCAAAATGTGTATCTAATATAATTATTTTCAATACAATAGAATATCTTGGATTACTAATAATTGGAGCAATTAGTGCAATTTACCTATCAAGCATCTTCAATTATTTATTTTTAATAATTATTGTGGTTATTATTGTTGTAATATCTTTGTTTTTATTCTTTTTTAAAGACAAAAAATCTAAGATTTTTTTTGTAAAAATAATGCAATCGAAAATTTTTTCAACCATTAAAGATAAAATCGAAAAAAATTTAACATCTTTTTATGAGGACATCCCGAAACTTAAGGATACATTCTTACCGTTTAGCATATCTATTGTTGGTTGGATTTTAAAATATATAATGTTGTTTTTCATAGCTAAATTGTTTTTCATTGAAATTCCCTTTTTTACTTTTATTATGATAATGGCTGTTGCTGAAGTTATTTCTTCATTACCGATATCTATTTATGGACTTGGAACAAGGGAGGCTGCACTTATAACAATTTTTAGAATATGGGGTGTCGAAAGTGAAAATATTGTTAGTTTTTCATTGTTTTTGTTTGTAATAATTTGGCTTTCACCAAGCATCTTAGGTGCATTTGTTACTTTTTTTGAAACAAAAAAATTAGATAAATTTGATCTAAATGAAAAAAACATAAAAAATTTTGAAACCTATATGAAAAAATATCCAGAACTTTACAAAAATTTAGCAGATATTGTTAAGAAGTATATTTCAAAAAAGGTTAAAAATCCAATAATTATTGATTTAGGAGCAGGACCTGGACTTTTATCTTTAGAAATTGTAAAAAATATCCCAAAAGCACAGATTATTGCAATTGACCCATCAGAAATTATGCTAAAATTTGCAAATAAAAACGTAAAGAAAGATGGATTTAAAACGATTATTGGAACATCTGAAAGGATAGACTTGGAAAATGATTCTGCAGACATTGTAGTAAGCAGATTCAGTCTAACATATTGGAAAAACCCTGTAAAGAGTTTTAAAGAGATATATAGAGTTTTAAAACCTGGTGGAAAGTTTATATTAGAGGCGTTAAATAAAGATTTTCCAAAAATTAAACTATTCTTAATAAAAATACACATGTTTTTTAAATCAGCAGGATCAGATGTAATAAGATATCATATTGATAGTTACAAGACATCCTATAAGATTAATTATGTTGAAATGTTTTTAAAAAAAACAGGTTATAAAATTACATATAAAGAATATAATAAAAACGAGTGGAAATATCTTATTATTGCCGAAAAATAAGATTATAACAAAATTTATATAATTAACAGATTAATATATTTATAAATTATATTAGGAGGATTTCTAATAGGCAATTCAAGAAAAATAATATTACAATTTTTAATTATTTTACTAATTATTAATTTCTTATTTCCAAATATAAGTAGTTTTGAAAAAAATAAATTAGAAAATATTCAGACTCTATTGTCAAGCGAATTAGTTGAACTTGATTTATTACATGGTGAATACTACTTATATTTTAATGCTTTAGAAGATGTGAGTTTTTTCAATATCAAATACTCATTTCCGCCAACTTACGGTAATCAAACCCCTATTATAATGGAGATAGTAAAAGAAGATAGTACAGCAGATATACTTGATTATAGAATCGAAAATGACAAAAACACGCCTAATAAGATTGTAAATTTCACAATCTCATCTATGAAAAAGGATGAAGAGAAAAGTTTACATTTTTACTATTGGGTTTTAGTTAAAAACTATAATTATTCAGATATACCAAATGAATTACCAATCCCAAAAATAAACGAACTACCTTCTGAAACAACAAAATGGCTTTCCTCAACAGAAGTTGTTCAAAAAAATAACATCCGAATAAAACTCAGAGCAAAATTTATGAAATTATCAACTGATAATCTTTTAAATCTGGCTAGTAAAATTGCCAATTTTGCAAAAAATCATCGATATTTACTTTTCTTAATTCAGTATAGATTAGGACTATATGGACCTCAAGATGCTGTTACAACTCTTAAAAGAAATGGGGAATGCCCTGGGAGATCTCATCTTGGCTGTGCATTATTTAGAGCAAATAATATCCCAGCACGAGTTATTTTAGCTTGTCCAAGTTATAAATTTTGGTATGAAATGCATTATATGATTGAGTATTTTTCTGGAACAAAATATGGTTGGATTTTAACAGAGGTCCACCAAGCTAAAACACTATATGAACCAAAACATCAAATAATAATAAGAATCTGTTATCCAGAAGATGAGAATAATACTCAAACTGATTTTATAAATCCAAAGATGACAGGATTAGAAAGATGGTTTTGGATTGAAAACCAGTATGTTACACCTTATTACAAAGACTTGAAGGAGGGCAGTAAAACAAGAATGATTAATGAAAATGAAATAATTACAGAAAAAATGCCCGGGGAATATGCAATTAATATTACAAAAGAAGTATTTAATAAATATGAATACTATCTTGCTATGGATCTGACAGGAGAGAACTTAATAAATTTCCAAAATGCAGTTGATTATCAATTAAAAGCAATTGATATATTAAAAGATTCAATTGATGCCTATGGTTATATATACTGGATGAACGAAGCAAACAAAAAATATAATGATATAATTACTTGATTAAATGAAAAAAAACAACTCATCTGGGAAAATAAGTGGTTCGATACTGGTTTCTTTAATTTCTTTTTTAGTTTATTCACTGAGTCTTTTTCCTATAATAATAGGAATTTATCTTGTTTTATCACTTATTAAATTCAATCAGATATGGCATTTTCTATTACTTCCATTTCTAGCATATATTGGAATAACAACCACTCTATTTTTTTTAGTTATAATATCTGGTATTTTTATCTATATATTTAGAATCAAATATGAACCAGGAACCTATGAATACAACTATAAGAACAAAATGGCATTCAGATGGATACTAATTTGTTTTTTATATACACCGATAAGAAAATTATTTGAAATATTTTTAATAGGTAAAATGAAGAACTGGTATTACAAGATGTTAGGAATGAAAATTGGAAAAAATTCCCTTGTAGGAGGAACAATTATCGATCCATGTCTAACAGAGATTGGAGATAACTGTACAATGGGTTTGTTTGCCGTAATATATGGCCATATCCATGACTATGAAAAAGGACTAATAATCATGGATAAAGTAAAAATTGGAGATAACTGTATTATCGGTGCAGGATCAATTATTATGCCTGGAGCAGTAATAGAAAATAATGTAAAACTTGCAACAGGCTCAATAGTTAAAAAGGACCAAGTTTTAAAGAAAGGAAAAGTTTATGGTGGAGTTCCTGCCAAAGAAATTAAATCAAAAAACAACAAGAAATAGTTGACATTTTTAAAAAAATAATCATTTAACTAACTTTACAACATTAATATTAAGTGGTAATTTTAAAGATTTTGCAATAGCTGTACATTTTGTTCTTAACATATAAACAATTGGAGCATAATTTGTCTCAGAAAACGCTTCATAATTAGCCATACCCTTACAAATTATTAAATCTGCTTTATCAAGTGCATTTTTTAATTCAGTTGAAACTTTTTCAAAATCAAGACCAATTGCAAAACAACCAGTTGTAAGAATCTCATCACAAACTTCATTGAATTTTAATTTTTTCACATCCTCAATTGTTGCATCACTGATGATTGGCTCGCCTTTAACAACAACTGTAAGAAAGATTTTAGAATTGAATTTTTTAAGTTCTTTACATAAAATTTTATCAAAAACAATTTCACCACAATTATCAGTAAAAAGCATTACTCGCTTTGCCTTTGATAAGAGCTTTTTAACTTCATCAGTATTGTCATGTCCTAAATCCTCAATAAAGATTTCTTCAAAAATTTCACCTAAATGTTCTGGATCATCACTGGCTCCAGATATACCAAAATCCATCATATTTCCAACAATTGAGCATATCATACAAATTCTTAGAGTATCATCCGAACATTTTATTAGATGTTCAACTTTTGGAACGAGTGAACAAGCGATTTTATTGCTAGAATCCTTTAAATCCTTATATGGGTCTTTATCACCAAGTGTTTCATAAGCAATTTTATGAACTTTTGTAGCAATTATAGCACTTGAAACATTTGGATTATAAATTTCAGAAAGTAATTTACAAGATTTTTTAATAGTATGCGTTTTAATTTTTTTATCATTTGTACTATGTTGTGCTTCAAAGATAATACGTTTGAGCAAACAAGGAACACATTCTTCCTGAATCTTCATACAAAAACCTGAAAGAAAAACCTATATTAGTGTTTTTCTAAGATATACACCTTCATCTTTAAAACCAAGATTCCTATAATAATTTTTTACACCAATACCACTTAGAACAAACATAAATTTTTTATCAAATTCCTCAAGACAAATATGCTCTGCTTCTTCCATAAGCTCTTTTCCATAACCTCTATGCTGCATGGCAAAATCTTTTTTTTCCCCTATACTTAACTCCCTACCAAGCACTTTTAATTCCCGAATAATCATACATGAATCTTTTTTTAACTCATATCTATGAGAGTTAATTATGTTACGAAGTCTAAGATATCCGATAATTATATCATTTTCCTTATTTTCTAAAGATATGAATACCTCGTCTCCGCCACTTGCATTGTAATAGTTACAATTAATCTGGATATCTTCATTTCTAATCTCGATATTTTTATTAAGTAATTTATGACCTATCTCTCTACATCGTATACATCTGCATTCTAAATTCATCTTTGTCATTTCATGATTTACTAATTGACGAAGATTACTTTTTTCAACACCTGCATCTATATATTGTAAAGGAACATCTCTTTGAATTCGCTGTATCCTAACCCATTCAGGAACAAGTGTTTTAATCTGTGAAATAAGTTTTGTTGCTTTTTTTGTATTAAGTGGCTCATAGTAACCTTGTTTCCATAAATCATATAGTTTTGTTCCTTTGATAATCAATGTCGGATAAATTTTAATCATATCCGGTTTAAAATTAGAATCTTCAAAGATTTTTAGAAATGTGGCAATATCTTTCTTTTCATCTGAACCCAACAATCCTGGCATAATATGATAACAAACCTTAAAACCACATTCCTTAGCTATTTTTGTTGCAAAAATTGAATCAGAAACTGTATGACCTCTATTCATTTTATATAAAATATCATCATAAACTGTTTGAATACCAAGCTCAACCCGAGTTGCACCAAGTTCAAGAGCTGCATCAACATGTTGAAGTCTGAACCAATCTGGTCGTGTTTCTACAGTTAATCCGATACAACGTGATTCAGCATTCTCATTTTTTAATTTAGATAGTTCAAGAGATTCTGATTCTTCATTATTGAGTGCATCATAACATCTCTTAATGAACCATTTTTGATAATAAGGAGTCCTTGAAGTAAATGTCCCACCCATAATTATTAAATCAATTTTATCAATAGAATGCCCGATAGCCTTTAATTGAGCCAGCCGATTTTTTGTTTGTAGAAATGGATCAAAATTATTCAAAAGAGCTCTCATAGCTGCAGGCTCATATCCAGTATAACTCTGAGGTGTATTATTTGCTAAACCTCCAGGGCAAGGATTACATAAACCATGAGGACAGTCTGCTGGTGATGTCATCACAGCAACAATAGCAACACCTGAAATTGTACGCATCGATTTTTTACGTAAAACACTAACCATTCTATCCATTTCTTCATCAGAAAAATCATCTGGTATTCTTGCCAATATCTCACTATCAGGTGGAATAATATCAATATTATACTTTTTACATAGTTTAATTTTAGTTTTATGTAACTCTTCTTTTGATTGAATATTTTTTGAAAGAATAAGTTCAATAATCTCAGAATAAAATGACATCTAAGAAAGCATCATAAAATTCCTGGATAAAAATCTTTGTTATCATTTAAAACAAAATCAAGGCAAGATACCTTTATTAATAATATCCATGTTTAAGGCAAAAAAGGAGCCAGCAAATTTGGATATAATTAAAACAGAAAATTTAACAAAAAAATTTAATGACTTAACTGCAGTCGATAACGTTACATTCTCTGTTAATAAAGGGGAAATTTTTGGATTTCTTGGACCAAATGGAGCTGGAAAAACAACCACTATAAAAATGCTTACTACTCTATTAAATCCAACAGGTGGAACTGCACAAGTTACAGGTTTTGATATTATAAAAAATAGAAACAATGTAAGGAAAAATATTGGAATAGTTTTCCAAGATCCTGCACTTGATATAGAACTAACAGGAAGAGAAAACCTTGACTTTCATGCACGTATGTATGGTATAAATAAAGAAAAAAGAAAAGAAAGAATTAATGAGGTGCTAGATTTAGTTAATCTAGTAGATAAAAAAAATATTTTTGTTAAAAATTACTCTGGCGGAATGAAAAGACGCTTAGAAATTGCACGTGGTCTCATGCATTTTCCTAAAGTATTATTCCTTGATGAACCTACTTTAGGCTTAGATTCTCAAACCAGACGAGCAATTTGGGCATATATTAAAAAAATGAATAAAGAAGAAGCTACAACTATATTTCTCACAACTCATTATATGGATGAAGCTGATTATTTATGTGATCGAGTTGGAATTATTGATAAAGGAAAAATAATTGTCATTGATACCACTTCTAATCTAAAAAAATCTATTGGAAATGATGTAATTACACTTTCTTGCTCTGATTTAAATAAACTGCAAAATAGAATAGCAGAAGAATCATGGATTAAAAACATAAAAAAACATGATTCCTTTTTAACTATTGGTGTAGAAAAAGGTGAAGAAAAAATTCCAATAATAATTGAGTTGGCACAGAGCATAGGTATTAAAATAAAATCAATTAATTTACGGACACCTACTCTTGATGATGTATTTTTATCTTACACTGGTAGAACTATTCGAGAAGAAGAAGCTGAACATCCATGGAAGGGACTTGCAAGACATAGAACGATTAAGGGGGGATAATAATCATTAGAACTGAGTTACAAGCAATCTATGTTATGTGGCTTCGTCAGATGAAGCGTTTTATAAGATCAAAAAGTAGAATTGTTGGAATGATCGTACAACCAATATTTTTCCTTTTTATATTAGGAGGTGGTCTTAGAGGTGCAAGTCTTCCAGGAATGCAAGGAGATGATTACCTAGTTTTTATTGCACCTGGTATTATCACAATGGCAATATTATTTTCATCAATTTTTACAGGCATATCCATTTTATGGGATAGACAGTTTGGATTTTTGCAAGAAGTTCTTGTTGCCCCTATTAGCCGATTTTCAATAATTCTTGGAAGAACTCTAGGCGGAGCAACCACTGCTCTTATTCAGGGATTTATTATTTTAATAATAGCACTTGGATTAGGTGTAATAATTCATAGTATTATAGGTCTAATATTAACAATTGTTTTTATGGTCCTTACAGCTTTTACAGCTGTTGGAGTGGGTCTTACGATTGCATCAAAAATACAGGACTCTCAAGGTTTTCAGATTATTATGAATCTTATTATTTTACCTCTTTTTTTCCTCTCTTCTGCAATATTTCCAATTGCTACAAATCCAGCCTTACCAGATTTTATTGTGACAGCTTCATTTTTTAATCCTTTATTTTTTATGGTTGATGGTATGCGTGGAAGTTTAACTGGTAGTAATAATTTTTTTAATCCATTATATGATTTATCAATAGTTTTTATAATTTGTATAATAGTAATGATTATAGGCGGTTATTTATTTAATAAGAGTGAAGCCTAGTTTGCATATATTATATAAAAGATAATCTTTGATTATAATAAATTAAATAAAAAAAGTGTACTTATTATTACGATAGCAAGAATCAATAAAATTATCGTAATTTTCCAACTTGTACCAAAAAAAATAGGAACAGGTCCAATTATAACAATACCTCCCCCTTTTACTTTATTATTTTTTATCTTTGAAGAATTGCTAAAATCTAAATCTGAGTTATATCTAAGATTTTTTTCTATAAACCCATATGAAAATAAAATAATTGCTATAAAAAAACAAATAAAACCTAAAAAAGGAAGAATTCCTGAACCAACAATAAAAGGAAAAACAATAAAAATTCCACCTTCAGCTTCACCAAAAAAAATTGCTAGAATAAAAAAACTTATTCCAAAAACAAAACATATAAATGAAAAAATATGATATCTATTCATCTCTCATCAATACAGTTTTTGAAGGTTTTAATCATATTTATAAGGGAACATGCAACTGTTACAGGACCAACCCCTCCAGGAACTGGAGTTATTTTACCAACAATGTTTTTTACAGAGTCAAATAAAACATCACCGCAAATGCCATTTTCCGTATTTACGATGGCTACATCAATTACAAATGAATCTTTTTTGACATGTTCATTATTTATAAGCCGTGCAACTCCAGCAGCAGAAATAAGAATGTCAGCATTAGTTGTATAAAATTTCAAGTTTTTTGTAAAAACGTGACATACTGAAACTGTAGCATTTCTATTTAACAATAAAGCAGCAAGAGGTTTACCAACATGGTTACTATGATTGATTATTACTACATTTTTTCCAGCAAGATGTGTTTTTTCATAATTTAAAATTGTAAGAACAGAAAGTGGTGTTATCGGAACGATATATTCATCGTTATTAAGAGTTCTACCAATATTATAAGGATTTAAACCTTCCACATCTTTTTTCGGATTTATTGCATTTATTAACTTATTTTGAGAGATATGATCTGGTAAAGGGATTTGTACAAGAATACCATGGACATTATCATCTTTATTTAATTTGTAAATTGAATCTAAAACCTCTTTTTCAGAGATATTTATAGGAAATTCAATATGATTTGATTTTATACCAACCTCTTCACATGCTTTATCTCTAAGTTTTAAGTAAAGATTTGATTGTGGATCATCACCAACTACAATTGTTATAATATTTGGTGTTATTTTGTATTTTGATTTTATATTATTTACTTGTTTAGATATATCTTTACGTATTTCTGATGCAATTTTTCTTCCGTCAATTATTTTTACAGTCATTTTAATTCTCTGGCTTTTTTTTTCCAATTGCATAAAATTGTGGGAAGAAGTTGAGCTGAACTCCTTCATCAATTGATTTCAAATAATCATATTCCCATTTGTCTATATCAGATTGTTTAATTCCTGCATCTTTTAATGCCTTTACATAAAAATCCCTGGCATGTAAATAATACGCTTTATCTTCTTCACAGCTCCATATACGAGTATTACCAATACCGACTTTTGTCTCAAGACCTGCCCTTACAAATAAAAGGCGTAATTTTCTTCCGATATGTGGATCCCCGCCCCGGGATTTTATTGCTTTTCCGGCAAATATAGGATCAACTTTTTGATTTTCAGGCCAATGGAGTTTTCCACCATAATCAGGTTCAAGAGATGCAAGTACTGTTCCACCTGGTTTTGTAACACGCGCCATTTCTCTTACAACCTTTTGAGGATTATCTGCCCACATAAGGAGGAGATTGCAGGTAACTATATCAAATATATTATCATCAAAAGGAAGATTTTCTGCTTCACCAATTCGAAATTCAACATTTTTATACATTTTTAATATATCTTTTGCAACTTTAATCATATCCTCAGAGCCGTCAAAAGCAATAACTTTACCTTTTGTTAAATGAGCAATATCCCTTGTTACCATTCCTGGTCCACAGCCAACATCAAGAATTATTTTTGCATCTTTTATTCCAATTTCCAAATATAAAGGAATTCTTTCCTCAGCAGTTTCAAGAGCTTGAAGCTCTAATTTTTTTATAAAATCCTTTAGATCTTCTTTAGCTCTTTTATGAGATCCTAGAGCTTTTTTTGATTTCATTTTCAAACAAATATTAGTCTATTTAGTATAAATCTTTCTTTTTCAACACTATCTTTTAAATAAATAATGTTTATTTCAAGATTTATGAAACCAACCTTGCAGGTTGCTTTGGATTTATTAAACGAACACAGAGCACTAAAAATTGCAAAAGATTCCGTTGAAGGGGGAGCAGACTGGCTTGAAGCCGGAACACCTCTTATAAAAAGCGAGGGAATGGACATAGTTAGGAAACTAAAGGAAACATTTCCAGATATAACTTTAGTTGCTGATATGAAAACAATGGATACAGGTGCCTTTGAAACTGAGATGGCTGCAAAAGCTGGAGCAGATGTTGTATGTATCCTTGCAGCTGCAGATAATAGCACAATTATTGATGCTATGAAATCAGCCAGAAAATATGGTATAAAAATCATGGCAGATCTAATAGGAGTAAAAGATAAAATAAAAAAAGCAAGAGAACTAGAAAAAATCGGTGTAGATTATCTTTGTATTCATATCGGCATCGATGAACAAATGATAGGTAAAAAACCATTTGACCTTCTTACATCAATTGTTAAAAATACAGATATACCTCTGGCTGTTGCAGGTGGATTAAATAGTGAAACAGCTGCAGGTATTGTAAATGCAGGGGCAAGTATAGTGATTGTCGGAGGAGCAATTACCAAAGCAAAGGACGTAAAAAAGGCTACAGAACAGATAAAAAAAGCAATAAATGAAAAAAAAGTAATCAAAACTGAACTATTTAAGAAATATGAAAAAACAGGGTTAAAAGAAGCTTTTAATCTTGTTTCTACTCCTAATATTTCCGATGCAATGCATAAACAAGGTGCGATGCAAAATATTAGACCAATCAAACTTGGTTTTCATATGGTTGGAAAAGCCTTAACAGTCCGCACAATTGATGGGGATTGGGCAAAACCTATTGAAGCAATCGATAAAGCAGAGAAAGGAGAGGTTCTGGTTATTGATGTAAATGGTGGAAAAACAGCGATATGGGGAGAGCTTGCAACTTTGAGTGCTAAACTAAAAGGTCTCTCAGGTGTAGTTATAGATGGTGCGATCAGAGATTTTGATGATATTATAAAAATAAACTTTCCTATCTTTTATAGACATATCGCTCCAAATGCAGGGGAGCCTAAGGGTTTTGGAGAGATTGGTGCTGAAATTGTTTGTGGGAATCAGACTGTTAAGACTGGTGATTGGGTAATAGGAGATGATTCAGGTGTTGTAATTGTTCCAAAGGAAATTGCTCAAGAAATTGCAAATAGAGCACTTGATGTTAAAGAACATGAAAATCGCATTCGTGAAGAAATAAAAAGCGGGAGTTCTTTAGGAGCTGTTGTTAAAGTAAGAAAATGGGAGAAGAAAATAGGATGAATAAAGTCGTTTATTTTACAGATTTAAATAAATTACATGATGCGTTGGAAAATTTTAACATAAAAAGTTTTTCACACAAAAAAGTACCTGTAAAACTTCACATGGGAGAATTTAAAAACAAATATTACACAAAACCTGAATTTGTAAAAAATGTAGTTGATGAACTAAAAAAAGTAAACGCCGATCCTTATCTTTTTGATACAACTGTTGCATATAAAGGATTAAGATATTCAAAAATAGGTTATGAAAAACTTGCAAAAATTCATGGTTTTACTTATAAAAAAGTAGGCTGCAAGGTAATAATTGGAGATAAAGGTAAACCTATTAAAGTGGAAGATAAAGAATATACTGTAGCTGACCAATTATTAAATTCGACCCATTTCTTTGCAATATCCCATGTAAAAGCCCATATTGCCACTGGTATGGGTGGTGCTATCAAAAACTTTGGAATGGGCGGTATAACAAAAGAAACAAAAAAAAGAATGCACAATGGATGCAGACCTGTACAAAAAAAAGATAGTTGTACTTTTTGTGGGGTATGCTCCGAGCTATGCCCCTTTAATGCAATTAAGACAAACAATAATTCCTGGAAAGTTAATTCAAATAAATGCTTTGGTTGTGGTGTATGTATTGATGTGTGTAAGGAGAAAGCATTAAATTTTGAAGATGCTGATTTTCAATATGTCCTTGCATGTGCAGCAAAAGCCTGCATTCAAGATAAAAATGTTATTTATCTAAACGATGTCAATAGAATAGCTGACAGTTGCGATTGCGATCCTTTTGCAAAAAATATAATATGCCCAGACATAGGATTTCTTATATCTGATGATATAATTTCAATAGATAAGGCATCACTTGATTTAATCAATAATATAAAAAAAGATGTCTTTGAAAAAGAAACACACATTAATCCTTTGAAACAGATCAACTTTGGTGAGGAAATTGGACTTGGTTCAAGCAAATATCAACTAATAGAAATCTAATGAAAAAAATCAATTTTTCAATTTTCTTTACAATTATAAATAACTGCTAGAAATGCAGCTATAAAGCACATTACTGCAGCTGGTATAAATGCATATAGAAAGCTCATACCTGCATCCTGAACTGCTCCTGCAAGTATTGGTCCAAATATTCCACCTATACCATATGAAGTAAATATAAAACCATAATTCAACCCTACATTTTCTATACCAAAAGAATCAGCGGTTGCTACCGGAAACAATGCAAAGTTACCACCAAAATTAAAACCAATCAAGGCTGCAAAGACATAGAAAAAATATGGATTTGCAGTGGTATAAAAGAAGATAATCATTGTTATTCCTTGGAATATAAACATTGAAATTAGAGCCTTTTTTCTACCTATTTTATCTGATATCTGACCCCATATTATTCTTCCTATCCCATTAAAGATAGGTAAACATACCGCAGCACCAATGACTGCAAAATCAACAGCTTCTTCAGAACTAAAACCATGTCCAATAAACCCGTCAACTGGATTTTTAGCAAAATTTTGAATGTTTCCTATAACCATGAGACCTGCAAGTGCACCGATACAAAACATTAACCATAAAAGGTAAAATTCTTTGGTTCTAAGCATCTCTTTAGGAAGCAAGCTTTTTGAAATTTTTTTCTTATCCGTTTTTTCAACTTGTTCTTTCCAATCCTTTGGTTTCCAGCCGTGTGGTGGGTTTATCATTACAAGTGAACCCAATATTACTAAAATTAAGAATGCTATACCATATAATCTAAAGGTTGAATCAACATTTAAAATGGTATATGCAAATTGTTCTCCATTAATTCCATCTCCTGTTGATATTGAAATCAAACCATTAAATCCAAAGATACTGGGAGGATTTGCAAGCAAAATCCAAATAAATGCACCAAATCCAAATCCTGCTACAGCAAGCCCTGAGACAAGTCCTTTTTTATCTGGAAACCATTTTACTCCAACAGCAATAGGGATAACGTATGCAAGACCTATTCCAGCACCGCCTATAATACCAATGAATAGTAGTTTTAATGGAAAGTTTGCACCTACAAAACTACTTAATATATAACCTAATCCAAGAAATATCCCACCTAAAAAAGCTATTTTTCTTGGACCATATTTTTTTGATAGCCTACCTCCTATTATTGTAAATATTGCAAAGGACGCAAGACCTGCACTGAAAATAGCTTGTGTTTGAGTTTTATTAAAACCAAATTCAGAAATTGCTCCTTCAGTTCCTTGAAGTGGCGTGGTAAATGCAGACCATGCATAAATCGCACCAAGAGCAAGTTGAATCATTATTGCTCCAATTACAATTATCCATCTGTTAATTGTCTTAGAATCTTTTTTTTCCATTATTAGGTCCTTGGCTGGCAGAAATAAAGATTTTATTTAAATATCTATCTAGAAAATTAAATCTTGTTTTATCTTAGTATTACTACAAAAACAGAAAATATCAATGCTAAAACAATAGCAATTACAATTATTTTGAAAAGTAATTCTTTTAGTGTTTTCTTTTTTATCTTCATTTTATTTATCCTTGATTTCTAAATAGAAGTTATCAAAAGATAAGATCTTGCTATCTTTTTTACCCTTAATTTTCACATTTTTTTCAATATTTATGTAACCATCTTTAATAAGTTCTTCCTTTTTATTTGAACTTAAAATTGGTATATCTGATAATAAGATATCCCCTTTCATTGTTATTTTTTTGATTATTTCGTCTTGACTATCGTTTATCCATTTTATTAGTTTCTTTGCTTCGTTTTTAAATGTTGGTCCAATTTTTGAATAAACAGGTGTAATTTTTGAAATTTTTTCTTCAATATCTGGTTTTCCAGCAATAAATTTGTGTGACTCTGGATATTTTAATGTATTTTTAATAATCAATCCACTTTTTTCAAGTTTTGAAATAAGACCTTTTGATGCATACGTTGCTGTTGAATTTACTGGTGCATTTAATGCAATTCCTTGTTCACTTTTCCAAGATCTAACCTGTGATATATAATTTTTAACAGATTCTCCAGCAATTTCTATTTTCTCATCGATAAGAATTGGTTCTGGCCAGGGGGAAATATGAATGCTTTTTTCTTTTTCATATTGTTTATAAAAATCATTATAGATTTCCTCTGTTATATGAGGAAAAAATACTGCAAATAGTTTAAGGGTTCCAAGCCCAATTTTATAAAGGGTATATCTAATACTATCAATGTTTTTATTCTCATAAATAGATGACTTAATCATTTCAATATAATGATCTGCCAGTTCATGCCAAAGGAAATACTCAACCTCTTTCATTGTCTGGGAATAATCAAACTTATCCATTATTTTTGTACATTTCTTTACAAGTTTACTGTATTTTGTTAAAATCCATTTATCAATATCAATAATATTAGTTTCCCTTGGTTTTTCATCTTTTATTATATTTTTAATAAACTGCTGTACATTCCAAATCTTTCTTAAAAGTTTGATACCCCTGACTACGTCTTTTGTTCTAAAGGGATTATCTTCACCAAGAGCGCAGCTCGCAGCATAGCATCTGAAGGCATCTGAACCATATTCATTTATCACCTTTAATGGGTCTATTACATTTCCAAGACTTGCATGCATAGGTGTTCCATCTTCTGATAAAATAAACCCACCCATCATCATATCATCAAATGGTTTTTCATCTGTTAAAAGAGTACATCTAAGAATTGTATAAAACGCCCAAGTTCTTATTATATCATGGGCTTGAGGTCTTAGTGACATTGGATAAAGTTTTTTGAATTTTATGTCATCTCTGTACCAAAAGGTGTTGTAAAGAGGAGATATTGATGAATCCATCCAAGTATCAAAAACATCTCCACAACCAATCAACTTACCACCACATTTTGGACATTTGTCAATAGGTGGTTCATCTATAGTTGGATCTATATAGCAATCTTTAATTTTTGCAAGAACAACTTCTTTACATTTTTCACATTCCCACAAAGGTATAGGAGTTGCAAAATAACGTTGTCTACTAATAACCCAATCCCATTCAAGGCTGTTTACCCAATCTTCAAGTCGTATTTTCATAAATTCAGGGTACCAGTTCATCTCATCGCTTTTTTCAAGGACTAAATCCTTGAATTTTGTAGTTTTTAAGAACCATTGCTCTGCATTTACAAATTCAACAGGCGTCTTACACCGCCAGCAGACACCAATGTTCTGATCCAGTGGAACCTGTTTTATCTGGATTTCTTTTTTCTTTAAATCTTCTATTACTGCTTTTCTTGCATCTATAATTTTCATTCCTTTATATTTTCCACAGATATCAGTCATGCATCCTGCTTCATCAATGCTCATTTCAATTGGAAGTTTATATTTAAAAACCCAGTTAAGATCCTCTTTATCTCCAACTGTACAAACCATCACAATTCCTGAACCAAAATCAGGATCTACTGCTTCATCTTCAACAATTTTGACTTCTTTATTAAAAAGCGGGACAATCAATATCTGATCTACAAGCCAAGGCGCACGTTCATCAGTTGGGTGAACTGCTACTAGTTGGCAAGAGGGAAGCATCTCTGGTCTTGTTGTAGCAATTTCAACATATGCACCTCTCTTGTCTTTACCAATACTATGATATTTAAATATCTGCTCAGGAGGTTGGTCTTTAAAATAAAATTTAATAGTATTAAGCTTGGTAGTTCTATCTGTATATGTAACTTCAGCATCTGCCATAGCAGTCATACAACGTGGGCACCAATTTACAGGAAATTCACCCTTGTAAATATGACCCTTGTTATATAACTCTATAAAGGATATTTGAGTAAGCCTGCGGTAATATTCAGCATTTGTTTGATAATAGATACTCGGGTCCATACTCTCCCCAAGTATCATGAACTGGTCAGTCATGGTTTTAATATTTTTTTCTGCAAACTCAGAGCAGAGCTTAATGAATTCGTGTCTATCTATATCTTTACGAGTGATGTTTAATTTACGCTCAACACGCTCCTCGATAGGGATTCCATTAACATCAAAACATAAGGGAAAAAAAACATTATACCCTCTCATTCGTTTATAACGAGCTGCAAAATCTATATGGGTATAATGAACTGCATGACCAGCATGAAGGGGACCTGATGCATAACGAGGCGGAACATCTATACTATAGGGTTTTTTATTACTTTTAAAATCAAAGTGGTATAGTTTCATTTCTTGCCAATTTTTCTGCCATTTTTTCTCAAGAGCTCTCTGATCATATGTTGCCATTGAAGTTTCTCCAATATCAGGGATAAATTAGTAGATGGCAAAGATTTTTTACTTATAAAAGTTGCTTTCTAATTTATTTTAATGAAAATAAGGTATTATCTAGCGAAAAATGACATTGATATCTATCTACTTTCTATTAGATTTTTCAATTGATCCAAATCGTTTTTAATAGATTCAATTTCCTTTATTTTTTCTTTTTCAAAAGTGCTAACTATCTTATTAATAGGTGATGTTAGTTTATAGATATGGACAGGTCTTCCCTTGCCTTTCTTTTTAAGGTCTCTTCTTGATATCCAACCTCTCTTCTGGAGCTGTTGCATAGCTACACTTACTTCTGGTTGACGTAGGTTTGCACCATGCTCTATTTCAGCTGAACGGCATTCTTCAACCTGTGAAATATAGATAAGAGTTTTAACAAGATTTCTTGGCATTCCAAGCTCAGTGAATACCTTAATTATTTTTTCATCTTGTGAATTAAATCTATATGATTTCGTATTTCGCATATTATCATCCAATTTATTTTTATATTTACAAGATAATAATATAAAGACTCTTTATAAACCTTTTCATTAAATATAAATAATTAAATATTTATTATAGGTAGCCTAAAGCCTCTTCAATCCTACCCATTTCTATACCTGTTGTAAGATTTCCAATTATTGCGCCTTTAGAATTTGCCACAAGTCCACTACCAATTACAGGAGAACCATGATTAACAGTTCCAATCATTACATTAACATTAAAAACCTCTTTTAAAACACTCTTTTCTTCATCTGTTACCTTTGGATGACAAAGAAGACCTTTGTTTGTAACAACAGCAGCCATACCAACTGTCTTTAGTGAGCTAATTGTACCTCGACATACAGGGACATTAAGTGTTCTTTCAATATTTTTTATTGTAAAATCATTAAGATCAGGATGTACCAATGCACCGTTATCGTTTACTAATATGTCATTGCCAGCTGCATTCAGCTTATCAGAGATAACACAAACATCAAGACCTTGGTCTTTTATTATTTTAACAGAATCTTCATCGGCAAAATCTGTAACAACTGCCCCATTTGAGTTAAAAGTTAGAAGTGAACCGATAATTGTAGCATCAGCGATATTTAATTCAATCAATTTGACATCTAAGACAGATTCTATTTTATTCTTTACTTTTTTTAAAAGTCCTTTACAAACAAAAGCAATGTTATCATTAGCTCTGCAATAAACACCTAAGTTAGGATTTTCATTAAAAGTCAATAGCTCAAGATGGGATATTTTTTACACACTCCATATTTGCAATGTTTAATAATTTTGATTCCCAAGCAAGTATGAGAACTTTATAAATTTAACTCTGGTAATGAATTCTATTTAAAACCAATTGGTAATGGTGAATTAATATTGAAAAAAATTAATATCTTATAGAGATTTATTTTAACTTTAATTTCTCAGGTTAGTAAATCAGTAATTTATATATAACTCCACTATTATTATATCAAGGTGAATTGTGAATTAGCTCCTTGTACTCATATGATAGACCAAATGAATGCCAGAGGTATATCATATAAAGAAGTTAAAGATACAATTTTAAAAGGTAAAAAATATCATCGGAAAGATTGCTGTACAATATCAGAATATAGTATATTTTGCGTTATATATAGAAAAAAACCTTGTCATTACTTTGGTATAACTACATATTGACAATAAAGGTGAAAAAATGGAATGTCCCGTATGCAAAGGAAAAATGATTATTAAAAAAACTCCCTATTCTTATAAAGGAATATATTTTGGAATATTTGAGGCGTACTGTTGTGATAGTTGTAAAGAATCTTTTATTAGAGAAAAACATTTACAAGCAATAGAAGATTTTGCAAAAGAAATGGGAGTTTGGGGTCCTGGAATTATTCCACATTATGATAGATCTTCATCTGATCATTCAAATCAACTCTTAGTCAATTTTTACCAAATCTCAAATAGAGTAGAAACAAAACCATATAAAGTAATGAGTGTTAAATAACTAAGGTTGAGTATATGTCAATAAAAAAAAATGTATTAACAATAAGAGGTTCTGATTTTCGTAAATATTTTGCTACAAGTTTTGGAGTTCATCATACAAAACGCTTTACTTTTCTTGATATAGGAAATGAAAAAACTAAATTACCTGATGGAAAAGAAGCAAATGTTTCTGATTGTCAACTTATAATGGATTTTCAAGCTCTTAAAGCATTAAAAGATTTATTGGATTTTGAATTTAAAGAAATCGAGAAGAAATATGGGAAAATTAAAGAAGATGATTAGTATTTTCTCGCCTTCAATATTGACATCAATTTTTCTCAATAGAATCTACAGTAACAGTAAAAATTATCTTTTTATCAACTAGGGGATGATTGAAGTCTACTGTAATTTTATCATCCTTGATTCCTGTTATCATTCCTTGTATAATTTTATCTTGAGAGGTTTTCATTTGTATTACTGTACCAACATTTAAATTTCCATCAGTATTGAGATCTTTTTTGGATATATCAGTCACTAAATCATCGTTATGTATTCCAAACGCATCTTTAGGTTCAAGAGTTATTGTTTTTGTATCTCCTATTTTCATGTCTTTTAATTCTTTTTCAATAGCTGGTAAGAATGTACCTTTGCCCACAATAAAAATAAGTGGTTTTTCCTGTTGAGTTTTAAAGCATACAGTTCCATCTTCTAATTTTGCTTCACAAAATAATTTTACCTTATCTCCTTCTTTAACAATTTCCATATTTATTACATCCTACTATTCCACAAACAAAAAAAAGACACGAGTTGCAGTGCGCCCCATTTTATCTGCAGCTTAATTGACGGCATAACTTACTTTTATTTAATATTTATGATGATCAAATTTTGATGTGATATGACAAAATTACTTTAAATTTTTTAAAAATTATACTAAGTTAAAATCGGTTCTAGTATGTTAAAATGAATTAAATTAAATTTACTAAAATCCATAAGGTTCAAGCATATATTATTTACTTTTTGCTCTTTTTTGAACTAGATTTTTTCTTTGTGGTTTTGGATTTTGTCTCCTTTTTCTCTTTAGACTCACTCTTTGGTTTAGCTTTTTTCTTTGTGGTTTTTGGTTTGACTTCCTTTTTCTCTTTGGGTTCCTTTTTAGGTTTTTCTTTTACTTTTGTAGTCTTTGGCTCTTCTTCTTTTTTCTTTTTTGGTGCTTTCTTTTTCTTGATTTTTACTTCACCATCTGCAGTAGGTGCAATATCATATTCATCAGCACCAGCTTCACCTTCTTCTTCAGGACCCACTTCTTCTTTTCTAAGGATTGGTTCTTTCTTTGCTCTTTCTTCTTTTAGAAGTTCTCGTCTTGATTTCTTTAACTCAAGTTCTGGAATGTATGCCTCAACAACCCCATCATCAAACTTTATTGCTTTTACACGGATTTTACTAGGCATATTATATTTACCATGAGACCAGAGGGCATTATTCAAGGAATCATCTATCCAAATATCTTTTTTCTCAACCTTCATATGTCTTGTTAAAAAATCTTTTACTCGTTTTACAGCAGTAGGTGCTGATTTTGCTGAGTTATAACCATATTTCTTCAGAGGAATAACAAATATCCTTTCAATTTCTTCTGCCATAGGTATCAGGATCTCTTTAGTTTATTTCTACGCCAATTACGCGTTTTAGGATGACGTGTGAATCGCCTGTTTGTTTTAATCATAATCCATGCAGGCACACGTCTATTACTATTTGTAGCTTTATTTAGACGGATTTTTTTACCAAGCGATTTATTAGTCGACATATAGTATTACCTTCTTTTAATTTTAATATCTCTTTTCTTTGGAATTGCTTTGGAAAGTAGCATACGTAACTGCTCATCATTTATTTTATTTTTTAGTTGACCGCTTTGAGCAGCCATTATTAATTGATTTTCTATTGATTCAACAATCTCAGGCCTTGCTATTTTTATTCGTCCAAGTCTTTCCCGTGCATTTGTTGTAAGGATTGCGCGAAGAATCATCTTTTTTTGATTTTCAAATTGTTTTTGTTGTTCCTCTTGCTGTTCCATAGATTCTTGTAGAGCAGCTTGTTGCTGTAATTCTTGCAATCTTTTTTTCTTTAGATTTTCAAGTTCTTCATCCATAGATCCAATATTACCATTATCTAATAATACTAATACTTTTTCAATTCAGGATAATATTCCCCGACTTCTTTAATTACTTCCTTTGATGTATTATCCAAAAAGGATCTACCTTTTGGGGTAAGAGCTCTTCCCTTCCCCTTTATCTTTGTTATATATCCTGCTTTTTCAAGTTGCTGGACTGCTCTTCTGACGATAGTTCCACTACCGCTTCTAGCTTTATATGGTTTAGAACCGCGATCACGCCTTCCACCATATTCAGCCTTGAGATGTTCAACACCAATAACATTATTAATATAAATCTTACGAAGAATCGATGCGCATCTTATATACCACCAGTTTTTTTCTGTTGGTGGATTTTCTTTATCAACTCCTGTTCTTGAAAAGACATTTTCCTCTGGAATGAAAATTGTCTTATCATTCTGAAGCTTTTTTGCAATTGCATCAATTAATTCTTTAGATGGGATATCATATACTGTTGTCATTATTACATTACTCCTGTTATAAGAGTGAGATAAGGTAACGGTAATAAGCCATAAGTTATTTAAGCCTAGCGGAGGCTATTCTATCGGGTTTTTAATGGAATTCTTGAATATTTCTTACAATTATAACAATATATAACTACTTTTCCTCTATGAATTCTTATCCTTCCGGTTACAAATGGGAGTAAATAATTATAACAATGTTTACAAAATTTTCTTTTGTGTTCCTTTGGAATTTTAACTACATAACGCATTGATATCTTTCGTGCAAGTTGCGTATATTTATTTGATAAATCTAATCTATTAGAAAGAGCGTTTTTCTCTGCTAATTCAAACAATTTATTTATACGATTATTTGCAATTATTTTTTGGTTTTTCTTATTTATATTAATTTTTTTTCCGGACATAAATTATATCTGTGTAATATAACTATAAAAAAAAGGTTTGTGTATTTTCATCGTCTAAGATTTAATTAATAATTTTTCAAACTGTATCAAAAAAAATATAGATATTTTTAGAGTATTTTAAAGATTCAAAACTGTTATAATATATTAAGTGATATAGTGTAAACATATGGATGGAATGATATTATTTGGTTTAGATATACCAATTTGGTTAATTTTTCTAATTGGAATACTTGTTTTGATTGTTGCATGGAAAATTATAAAATTTGCAATAAAAGTATTATTGATAGCTATTGTAATTTTTATAATTATAATGGGCTTGGATTTTATTAATTTCTTTAGTTGGATCCAGAATATATTTTGAGAGATAGTTTAGTTATCTCTAGTGTTAAATGACAAATAAAAAATCTCTTTATCTACTAACTCTAATTTTCCAAATTTCAATCCGTTTAAACCTTTCTCTGAATATTCGGCCATAATTTGCCTCTCCCCAACGGGCCAAATAAAGACCGACTATTTAAAATCTTTGTTTCTTTTATATCCCATCTAATGTAATTAAGACAAATTAATAAAAACTTCTGGTGTAAACAACATCAGTGGAGGGAATAATAAAATGAATAGTTGCACCATTACCTAGTCCATGGCTGTCAGCCCATATTTTTCCACCATGTTTTTCAATAATTATTTTACAAATTGAAAGTCCTAGACCTGTTGAATCTAATTTATGTCTTGATTCATCTGTTTTATAAAATTCATCAAAAATATGATCAATTTGTTGCCTTGTAAGACCAATCCCTGTATCCTTAATCGAGACCTGTATAAAAGTTACATTATCTTTTTTAACTTGTTTACAATAAAATGTTAAAATTCCACCTTTTTCAATCATACTATTAACTGCATTTGAAATTATATGATCTATTAATTGAATCAGCCTTGATTTTTCAGTTTTTATAAAAACATCTTGTTCAATGTTATTTTCGATTTTAATATTACAACTCTTAAAAATGGAATCATATTTCTTAATTAATTCATTAATAATTTCAAATAGATTTTCTTTTTTTAATAAGATATCACTTGAACTTATATCTGATAATTCTCTTGTATTATTTACAACACGACGAATATATTCTACATTGCGGATGCATGTATCTAATATTTCGATTTTTGCTGGATCAGTAAGTTCCTTTTTAATTTCAGGAAGAAGTGCAAGTAAGGGAGTTAGGGGAGTCCCAAGATCATGACTGAGGCTGTCAATGAAACGTATCTTATGTTTGAGCAATCGATTTACTTCAACTGTTCTTTCAATTACTCTATCTTCTAAATTCTTATTAAGTTCGTTTAATTTCCTTTCGGTTTCATTGAGTTTGTCTTCAAGTTCTTTTATTTTAAAACTTTTATTTTCGTCTTTTTCTTCAACGTTTACAAAAAGGTTTTCATCCATTAACTATCCCTATCCTCCCATTATAAATAAAATATAACTATTAAAACTTTTATAGACATAAAACTCTATAATAAATAAATTTTAATATTATGCTTATTATATAATTTACTATAATGACAGACCGTGAGAACTTTAAATCTTTTATTCCATCTGACAAAATTATACCCGAACTTACATTAAAAGCAGTTTTAGTAGGAGCATTTCTTGCAATAGTATTGGGTGCGGCAAATGCTTATCTTGGACTTTATGCAGGAATGACTGTCTCAGCAATCATTCCAGGTGCGGTCATGGCACTTGCATTACTTAGACCATTTAAAGGAACCATTTTAGAAATCAATTTGGCGACAATGGGAGCATCTGCTGGAGAATGCATTGCAGCGGGTGTTATCTTTACAATTCCAGCACTTGTTTTATTAAAAGTATGGACTGAAATCAATTATTTAGAAACTACACTTATTGCATTATTTGGTGGTCTTCTTGGAGTACTTTGGATGGTTCCACTAAGAAGAGCACTAGTTGTAAAAACAGATTTACCCTTTCCAGAAGGTATTGCAGTTGCAGCTGTTCTTACAACAACTGTTGGAGGTGAGACTGCTGAAAATAAAAAAGGTGAAATCAGTGGTAAATGGCTTGCTGTGGGTGCAATACTTGCAGGTCTATACAAGTTTGGAGAATTATCACTTAATCTTTTTAGAGGGACAATTGAACATATTGCGAATTTTGGTAAATATAAAATCGGGAACCAGACAAACGAAGGATGGTTATATGGAGGGATAACAACCTCACCAGCATTACTTGGTGTTGGCTGGATTATAGGGTCACGTATAGCTTCTTACGTCTTAGTTGGAGGGCTAATAGGATGGGTGATTATCGCACCCATTTTAGCTTTATCAAATGGACTTCCTACACCTGCACCTGAATTTTTTGAACTTGGTGATGAACTCGGAGGATTCTATACAATTTGGGCAAACCAGGTGCGATTTATTGGTGTTGGAGCAATGCTTGTCGGTGGTTTATGGGCTATTTGGGTTATAAGAATGAATCTAGTAGGAAGCATTAGAGAAGCAATTATCGGTATCAAAGGAGGTCAAATAAAAACTAAAAGACGAACAGATCATGATCTAAGCTTTAAGCTTGTATTCATATTTATCATATTGATGATCATACCTGTTTTTTTATTATATTTGTGGCTATCTGATATGTTTGGAATATCACTTATTATGGCTGTGATAACAATTCTATTTGCATTTATTGCTAGTGCTCTAGCAGGATATTTAACTGGACTGGTAGGTTCATCCAACATGCCGATTTCTGGAGTTACTGTTGCTGTTCTACTAATTGTTAGTCTTATTATGCTTGGATTTGGAGTAACAGGTGCTGGAGGGATGGCCGTTGTGATATTTATATCAGCAGTTATTGCTATAGGAGGATCTATTTCTGGAGATCTTCTTCAATCGATGGCTTGTGGACAGATGCTTGGTGCAACTCCAAAAAAATTACAAATTTCCATGACAGTTGGAGTATTGGCTATTTCAGGATTTGTAGGTATAATAATTGGCTTATTACATAAAGCATTTACAATCGGTAGTCCAAATCTAGTTGCACCACAAGCAGGTCTAATGGCAGGAGTTGTAGAAGGTGTTTTAGGTGGTGAAATGCTTTGGCCATTTGTTATTGCAGGAATGGTTCTTGCAATAATTTTAATACTAATTGATTTACCTGTTTTACCTGTAGCAATAGGAGTGTATTTACCGTTTACATTATCCATTCCAATATTTACAGGCGGACTTATCAGACACATTACAGATAAAAGATTTCAGAAAAAATTTGGTAGTGCTGAAGAAGAAGAGATAAATGATTGGGAGCTTGCAGTTAAACAAACAGATATAAAACCAAAGGAAAAAGCAATACGAACGGGTTTGCTTTTTACTGCAGGGCTTGTCGCTGGAGAAGCCCTAACCGGAGTAATAATTGCTATTTTAGTAGTAATGGGTATAAATCTTGCAATCTTTGAAAATGCACCTTGGATACCAGGCCTCATAATATGGGCATATATTGCAATTCTTCTTGCTTACATCCCAATAAGAGAAATATTGAACAACAAAAGTCAATCTGCTTAATTAAATATTAAAAAGTTTATATATCACAAATCAGATATGATATTATAAAGAGAGGGAGGATTATGAAAAAAACAATCCTTGCAATTGGAATCCTAATCCTGTTTATTATAACAGTATTTATACCAATGTCTATAGGTTATAATATTAAAATATCAATAAAAAGTAAGGATGGAAATATTTTATACGTCGGTGGCAGTGGACCTGGTAACTATTCAAAGATACAGGATGCTATTGATAATGCAAGTGAAGGAGATACAGTATTTGTATACAATGGAATGTATGAGGAACATTTGGATATCGATGAATCAATAAAACTAATTGGTGAAAATAAATTTTCTACAATTATAAATAATAGTAATATTGATTTTAATCAACCAAATATTTATTTTAGCGGTTTTACAGTGCAAGATGGATATGGTATTTCTATAAGTAATATTTCTATATTTCCTTCTTATAACAATACAATTAAAGGTAATGTCTTCAAATCAAATTATCCATGGAAGGGCGATATCTATATTTATAATTCAAGCAACAACATTATTTCAAATAATTCATTTTTCAACACAGGTCTCTACTTCTCCAATGTTAATCATCTCCATAATATTTTGTATAACAACACTGTTAACAATAAACCATTGGTATATTTCGAAGATACATCAGATAAAATAATTGGAAATGCTGGACAAGCAATATTAGTACGTTGTAACAATATCACAATAGAAAGTCAAGAAATATACAATACTAGTTGCGCTATACAACTGTTTAATACTAATAATAGTTATTTCATAAACAATATAATATCAAATAACGCTTATGGAGTAATATTAGATAGCTCAAACAATAATAGAATTTTAAAAAATAAATTTAATTCTAACTACCTTGATATCGGATTTCTTAAAGAATCCTATAATATCACGATTGTTGATAACAGTTTTTTAACAAGTGGAATATATATAAATAATTTTAACCTAAAAGGTTGGAATACTCATACAATTATTAATAATACCATTAATGAAGGTAAAATTTACTATTATAAAAATGATCATGTAGGTACTCAAATTCCCTCTGATGCTAGTCAGATAATTCTTGCAAACTGTTCAAATTGTATAATAAAAAACCTTAATTTAAGTAATGTTATATGTAGTATACAATTGGGATTTTCTTCATATAATACTATTATTCAAAACAATTTCAATAACCTTAGTGACGCCATTCAATTAATATGTTCTTCTAATAACAACATCTCATATAATATTCTTAATGACAATTTTAGAGGTTTTGATTTATATAATTCTAAAGAGAATTATATTAATAAGAACTCCTTTAAAAATAACTCAATTGCCATCGGATCTAGTTTTTATGATAGTAATGGTGAAACTTTTTTTTCATTACCGGATAAAAACATATTCAGAATGAAATTATTTAAAAGAGATATATATAAGAGGAAATCAACGGTAGAATCATCTAAAAATATTATTTCTAATAACAATTTTTATGATAGTTTTCATGCAATTGAGGCATTTGGAATACAATACGATAAAATATATAATAATACTTTTTCAAATAACACTCATGGAATATTCATTTGGTTATCTGATAATATTGTTATTTCTTGGAATAATATCACAAGTTCTAGAAGCGGTATTAGCATACTTGGTACTTCGAATTGTAAAATAACTAGAAATAATATCTCTTCAAGTATATTTGAGGGAATAGAAATACTGTCTTTTAATAGTGAAAATAATTACATATGTGGAAATATTATTTCAAATAATAATTATGGTATTTATATATCTGGTAATAATCATACTATAATTCATAACAATTTTTTAAATAATGTAAATAACGTTTATAATAATGGAAATAATATATGGGATGACGGAAAGTTTGGTAACTATTGGTCTGATTATGCTGAAAAATATCCAGATGCAAAACCAAAATTATTTAATCCGTGGATGTGGGATACTCCTTATGAGGTATCTACTTGGCCAGAGAATAAGGATAATTGTCCTTTAGTAAAGCAATGGCCAAAATCTTATTCAATTGATATAACCCAAGAAAAAATATCAACAAATTTGTTCTTATATAAGATTTTAAACAATTTGTTAGACTAAATGTATACAAATAGATTTTTTATAAACAATTTTTGAATTATAGAAAGGAAAAATAATAACAAAATATCTTTATATGATATATTATATAGAATATTGTGTGGATGGTGAAGTGAGTTATTAATATGGGTGAGTCAGCACTAGGGGAAAAAAAAGATTTTCAAACTGTAAAATCACATGATGAAATACTTGAACTTTTAAAAGAAATAAAGAAAATTGAAGAAGTATACAATCCAGCAGAATTTAAACAAGAACTTGAAAATATTGAACAAGACCTAATGAAATTTATAGATCTTGATCAGGATTATGTAGAATTTGTTGATCTTCAACCAGAGGCAGCAAAAGATATAAAACCAGTTGAAGAAGTTAAGGTTGAGGAAAACCAATTAATAAAAAATAAGAAACCAAGGTTTAAGTTAAAATTTCTATCTAGATTTGAAGCTAAAAAATGGAGAAAACAAAAAGATATTGAAAACAAAAAAATTGACCCAGCTACTTTTAGAATTAGATTTGATAAAGAAGGTAATCTTGTAAATATAGATTTTAAGAAAACAAAGGCAAAACCAAAAAAACCAGGTAAAAAAATAAATGAAAAAAAGGAAAAAACTCAAGATTCTGAAAAAATATCAAAAATTGATAAAATAAAGAAAGTATTTACAGTTTTAAAAAAGATTATACCTGTGAAAAATACAAGTGGTGAAAAAGAAGAATAATTTTTTATCAAGTTTATTATGAAAAATGGATGAGTTCTTTTATCCTGTTACTAACTGCATAGATTTCCATTACTGATTTCATTTCTTCAAGTTCCTTTCTTGTTTCTATATCACTTGAAATTATCATATTATCAATTCTCCCCATGTTATACTTTTTACATTATAGTATTTAAATTTAACGTGACATTATATCAAAAAGTAGTTGAACCAATTTAAAAAAATATTAAATAAAGCATTCTTCATTTCCCCAAAGGATAATTATTATGGATCTCAAAAAATATGACTATATAGATATTGAACAGAAATGGCAGAAAAAATGGTTTGAAGAAAAAATTTACTTAGCAAAAAAAGATAACAAGAAGAAATTCTTCATACATTTTGCATATCCAGGTGTTTCTGGTTATCTACATGTAGGTCATATGAGGGGTTTTACTTATTGTGATATTATTGCTAGATACAAGAGAATGACTGGGTATGACGTATTATTTCCTGCAGGTTTTCATGCCTCAGGTATCCCATCAATAGGTTTTGCAAAGAAAGTCGAGAGAAAAGATACAAACACATTAAATGACCTCAAGGAATATGGATTATCAGATAAAGAAATAAAAAAATTATCAAATCCTTCTGAGGTAGTAAACTATTTTGGAGCAGTTTATGTTAAAGATTACTGGAAAAAATTTGGCTTTTTAATAGATTATTCTAGGATAATGAGTACAATTTCAGATGGTTATAAAAAATTCATCGAGTGGCAATTTTATAAATTAAAAGAAAAGAATTTATTGATTCAAAAACCCCATTTTGCACCATATTGCGTAAATTGTGGACCAGTTGCTGTGGATAAATCAGAAACTGATATTTCTAAAGGTGGTGCAGCTGAAATCCTTGAATTTACTACTATAAAATTCAAGATGAAGGATGGAACCATCCTACCCGCTGCAACCCTAAGACCTGAAACAATATTTGGCGTTACAAATATGTGGATAAATCCAAATGTAAATTACATAAAAGCAAAAATAAATAATGAAATATGGATTGTCTCAAAGGAAGCACTGGATAAATTAATTCATCAGATAGATAATGTTAAACCTCTCAATGAAACAATATCTGGAAAAGAACTTATTGGAAAAAAATGTACTGTACCAATTGTAAAAAGAGAGGTTCCTATTTTATCTGGGCCTTTTGCAGACCCTGGCGTTGCTACAGGAATTGTAATGTCTGTACCAGCCCATGCGCCTTATGACTGGATTGCCCTTGTTGAATCTGGGGAAGATATAGAGCCAATAACAATAATTGATGTGAAAGGCTTTGGTACAAATCCTGCTAAAGAGGCATGTGATAGTTTAGATATCAAGAGTCAATCTGAAACAGAAAAACTAGATATAGCAACCGAAGAAGTCTATAAAAAAGAGTTTCACACAGGTTACTTAAATGAAAATTGTGGGATATATGCAGGAATTAGTATATCTGATATCAAAGATGCTGTAAAAGATGAACTTATATCAAAAAATCAAGCAGTGGTAATGAGAGAATTTTCAGAAGAAGTTATTTGTAGATGCGGTGGGAAAGTAATAATAAAACAAATCCCTGACCAATGGTTTATCAAATACAGTGATGAAAATTTAACAGAGAATTCTAAAATACATGTAGAAAAAATGAATATCTATCCTGAAGATTACAAAAAAGAATTACCCGGCGTTCTTGATTGGTTTGACGATAGGGCATGTATAAGAAGAGGTTCATGGCTTGGAACAGAATTTCCTTTTAAAAAAAGCTGGATAATCGAACCTATATCTGATTCCACACTCTATCCAGCGTACTACATTATTTCAAAATATGTAAATGAAGATAAGATAAAACCAAATGATATGAATGAAGACTTCTTTGACTTTATATTTCTTGGAAAGGGAAACTCTAAAAAACCGTTATGGAATGAAATTAAAAAAGATGTTGACTATTGGTATCCAGTTGACATAAATCTAGGTGGAAAGGAACATAAAACCGTTCATTTCCCAGTTTTTTTAATGAATCATGTAGCGGTTATGCCTGAGGGTAAAAGACCACAAGGTATTTTTGTACACTGGTGGGTTACCCAAAAGGGAAAAGAAAAAATAAGCAAATCAAAGGGTGGTGTTGAGCATATTGCTGAAGCTGCAACCAAATATGGAGTTGATGCAATGCGTTTGTATTATTCCCATGTTGGATCACCTTTTGTAGATATCGAATGGGACTCAGAAGCAGTTATAAAATACAAAAATAGAATCGCAAACATATATAAGATGATCATACAGATAAGTTTAATAAAAGACAAATCAGATGATAATCTTGATAAATGGCTGAAAAGTAAATTACAGAGATCAATAAAATCAACAGTTGATGCATTAGATAATTTTGATCTTCGAGTAGCAACTAATGAAATCTTCTTTGAATGTCAAAAAGTTATACAATGGTATCTGAAGAGAGGAGGAAGTAACAAAAAATTGATAAATGAATTTATCAACAACTGGATAAAATTAATGACACCAATAACTCCTCATTTTGCGGAAGAAATATGGAATAGAAATAAAAAAGGATTTATTTCAAATGAACAATATCCAAAATTTAATCAAAAAGATATATCTGAAATTGAAGAGGTTGGAGAATACTTACTTTCTGGAGTAACAGATGATATTTCTGAAATTTTAAAAGTTACTAAAATTAAACCAAAAAAGATATGCATTTATACGTCACCTTCTTGGAAATATGAGATTTTTAGAAAAGCTATAAATCTTTCATCAGAAAATAAACTCAATATCGGAATTATTATGAAGGATGTGATGTCAAATCCTGAAATGAAGAAAATTTCAAAGGATGTATCTCAATACGTAGGTAAATTACCTGGTGAAGTAATGAAACTTAATGAAAACGATAAAAAAAGATACAAAGTCGATATAAAAGAAGATGATTATCTTAGAAAATCTAAAAATTATTTAAAAGAAATGTTCACATGTGATATAGAGATTTTTAGTGCCAATGATAAAAAAACCTATGACCCGGGAAACAAAATACGATTTGCAATACCTTTAAGACCTGCCATTTATATTGAATAAAAATTTTATTAAACATGAATTATTTTTTCTGGATCTTCATGTATTTCTGGAGGAGTTGGTGGAAGTTTTCCTACAACATATGAAATAGTTGTCGTTTCACAGTAAAAATATTTCTTACCATTATATTCAACATAGCTTCCATAAAATCCGTCTAAATTTACGCCAACCGCAAGATGACCCTGATTTTGATTATTTTCCTCCCACGTATACAGTAATAACACAACATCATAATCAAGACATTTCATAATTGATGCGAAAAGAACTGAACTATCCTCACAATCACCTTGTTTATCTACTAATGATTCAACTGGAAATCTCCAATACTCATTAATTCCTTTACTTACATTATCATAGGTATATACAATACTTCTTTGTACAAATGCAAGAATAAAATTAACAGTTTCAACGGTGTTGAAATTTTCCTTTTTTGCTAGATTTAAAAGAGTATTGGAAATTTCTTTTACTATCTCGTCTTTTGATGTTATATATTTTCTTATTTCAAGTTCTGATTGAGGGTGTCTTCTGATATTGTAATTTATATAACTATCGTATAAATCAACAGGAATCTTCATTGAGAATTTCCAATTCTTATTATTAAAACTCCAGGAGTATGTCCTATTATATGAATCCTTATCTGGAATCTCATTTTCTGGATAAATTATATCATACCAAAGTACAGCCTGAGGTCCCTTTACAATTCCATTATCTGAAACGGAATTCTTTACATTATCAAATTCTAAAATCAGTTTTTTTTCTAAAGAATCAACATTTAAATCTATTACATCATCAGTTCCAAAAAGGTCATTATCCATCATAACAATTTCAATTTTTATAATTTCTTTTTTTGTATCATCAGGAATATCAAATTTTATTGAATCATGTGAGATAGTCTTTTCTTGATTTAACCAAACCTTCCAATTTCTACCATTATTATCAAGCACAAATTTCTGTCCATCTATATAGACTTCAAAATATACTTGAGCCCATTTTATGAGGTCAACCTTTTTTGTGACCTTGAACTTTTGGAGTTTGATATTTAAAGATAGATCGACTAAATCATTGATGTCATAATAATCTGCAATACCATCTTTATCAGTATCTTTATAGGCATTTTTATCGTTTGGAAATTCATCAATTTCTAAAGGAGGTATGCTTGTACTATCTCCCTGACTTTTTCCTGGATTCCATCTATCAGGATAACCATCACCATCTGTATCTAAACTTGCTGAAGGATCATCTGGAAAATCATCGATACTTAAGTTAGATGTACTATCTCCCTGACTTTTTCCTGGATTCCATCTATCAGGATAACCATCACCATCTGTATCAACACTGGCTGCTATATCATCAGGGAAAGCGTCGACTTGATCATAAAATCCATCATTATCAGAATCAATTGCTGGAACTTTATTTATATCATCTGTATCAAATTGTAGAAAAACAATTATTGTACTAAGTATAACTATTATTCCCAGAAGTATTGCAATTGATTTCATTTTATCTCTTAAATAATTAAATATTATAGTATAGTTTATTATTTAAATAATTTATTCAAATATAAATTATTCTTATAACAAAAGCATAATTCATTATTTAAGTTATAGTATAACGTTTGGAAATTACCAAACGATAATAAAAAATTTAAATAAAATGAATAAAAGTAAAATTTTAGATAACCAGATAATTTAAAATGATAATAATAAAAAGTAACATTTTATTTAACTAAGGAAAATGACCAATGTTTATACAAAAAAATCAATGGACACATGGAATGCAATAGCCTATAGCTTTGACTTAACCAGAAGAAAACCCTGGAAAGAATGCATCGAGTTTATAAAATCAATCCCTAATACAAGCATTGTTGCAGATATTGGATGTGGCAATGGAAGACATCTTATACCATGTGCAAAGCATTGTAAAAAAGTTATTGGTCTTGATATTTCAGATGAATTATTAAAAATTGTTCAAAAAAAAATTAATGAAAAAAATTTAGAAAATGTAAGTTTAATACATTCAGATGCTGTAAATATCCCGATTAGAAACAATAGTATCGACCAGGTGCTTTTTATTGCTACCTTACACAATATCTCAAAAAGATACCGTAGAATAATATCTCTCAAAGAAATAAACAGAGTACTTAAGCCAAACGGAAGTGCGATTATTAGTGTATGGTCAAGATGGCAGGATAAATTTCGGCAACATTTTATGAGAAACTATCGAAATATATCTGAAAAAAAAGAATTTGGAGATACAAATATCTACTGGAAACAACATGGATTAAATATTCCAAGATACTACCATCTATATAGTATGAGAGAATTGAGACAAGACCTTATTTCAGCTGATTTTAAAATAATAAACCTAGAAGGAGTGAAATTTTTTTCAAAAAGTTATTACGATAACTATTTTGCAGTAATTAAGAAAAAAGAAAAATAGCATTGAGATTTATTATTTTGTAAAAATCACTAGTTGGGCAAAAGAAAAGCCCTTACGAACTACAGTATAATCATTTACTTGTGCAGAAACACTAATACGTTTAAATCCATTAAGCACTCCAAAATTCCCAATTTCGCATTCATTTGGATTTACTTTAATGTTGAAACTAATACTCTTTGTATTTTTAGAATAATACATATTACAAATTATGGTCACTGTTACAGGTTCATCTTCGTTATTATATATCTTAAAACCTATTCCCGTGCCAATGTTTCTTAGTTTTGTTCCAGCATATAAATTTATTTTGACACCAGATGAAACTGTCAAGATAAGAATTAAATAACCCATCCTCTGTAGTTGTTTTTGGATGCACAACTATAGGAGGATGGGATGTTTGTTAAACGAAATTGTAAAAATATGTGAGCATAAAAAGATTTTTAAAAGAAACAAAAGAAATGTTGAAACCAAGATCCTTGGTGTTCTTTTATATCATCGAGGATTGTCTTATCGAGATACAGGAAAGATTCTTGGTGTGATAGAGCCAAGTAGTTATGAAGCAGTTCATTACTGGTATAAACAATTTAGAGAATTGTTTGTCGTTGGACAAAATAAAAGAAGAGCTATTGCCTTAGATGAGACTAAAATAAAGTTAGAGGAAAAACAGGTCTACTTATGGACTGCTGTTGATGCAGATACCAAAGAAGTTATTGCAGTATATCTCTCAAGAACTAGATGTGGGTTGGACACCTATTCGTTTCTAAAAAAAGTATTGTGTTTTTGTACAAACAAACCATTGGTTATTGGTGATAAAGCAACTTGGTATCCTTGGGCTATCAATCGATTGGGGTTGAAGTTTAAACATGAAACATTTGGTGAACGAAATGCTGTTGAACAGTGGTATTCACCATTTAAACATCGAGTAAAAAGGTTTTGGAAGCGTTTCCCTTTTCATAGTACAAAGGGTTCTATTCTTGGTTGGTGTTTTTCTTATTTGGTGTTGTCTAAGATATGGAGGTTCTTATTTTGACAGTATCCACCAGATTTACCTAAAGTAGATTCAATAGGTATTAATAGAAAAAGTAAAAACATAACAACAGCTATACAAATAATTTTCTTATTCATTTATTCCTTCCTCCAAATATCTAATCTAATAAACAAAATATTTGTATTTAAGAGTTTTATTAAAATTTTTTAGCAAACCACGTAAATAAATTATAAAAATTACTGTTTTGAATAAAATGAAAAAAATTCAAAATAAAATGACGATATACCAATTTGGATAAATTCCTTTTTTTTAATTTTTACACAGAAAATTTATATTATATAATTAAGAAACAGTTATATGGTGATAAGGATGAATTGGAGGGTGTTAGCTCGTAAGTGGATAATATTACTAATGATCTTTTGTCTTCTTGGAACTATAGCACAAGCATGCGAGGATTATGAGATAGAAGAAAAATGTTATGAGGAGGAAAAAGAAGAAGTTACAGTTGAAGAAAAAGTAGAACCTCAAGTAGAACCAGAATCAGATATTACTGAATCAAAATGGTTCATAATCCTTAGTAAATTAATTGAACGATATCCTATAATTGGAAAGATAATAGATTGGATATTTAAGTGGATTTTTAATAATCTTTTAGATATAGATTATTAAAATCCTTTAATTTTTTTAAATGATTTTTTTATGCGATTTATCTAAAATAAATAGATCCTTAAAATATGCATAAAAAAAGCGACTTATTAGTTTCCATTTGATCTTATGAATACTATGACTACCGTATAATATTCCTAGAATCATATCTGCAATTTTTTCATCATTACTTATAATTTTTATAAATTTTTCATTGACCTTTAGTTTCTTTTTAGAAGAGATTAAGAACGTTTTTATATCCTTCCCAAAATCATTTTTCCAGATTTTCTGATACTCTGATAAAAATCGTTCATCTGTTTTACCATTATCTAATGCTTTTATTATTACTTGTGCAGCAATTTTACCAGAGGACATTGCATAATAAATTCCTTCTCCACTAACAGGATTTATAAAACCCCCTGCATCACCACAAAGAATTACCCTATCAGAAAATGTTTTTTTAAGAGGAAAAAGTGGTAATGCTCCCCCCTTCAAACGTCCTATTTTTACATCATTGGGTAAGATATTATTTTTTTTCAGTAAATCAAAATAATTTCTATAAACTTCTTTTAAATTGGTCTTATATTTAGATCTAATTGTTTTTGGGTTAAGTTCACATATCCCAATATTTATATGGTTTTTCTTTGGAAAAACCCATCCGTAACCAAAAATATCCTCAACTCCAAGATGAATATGACAACTTCTTTTTTCACCAATGCATCTATCTATACTTTTGGATGCAATTGGATATTCATGGAAAACACACATTCCAAAGTCTTTACACTTTTCACTTAATCCGGTTTTCTTTGCAATGGTACTCCAAATACCATCAGCACCAATTACCACTTGTGATTCAAAAAAAGTATTATCATTTAGATAAATCCTTGCTTTATCTTTAAATATTTTAATATTTTCCACTCGTTTTCTATCAATAAAAGTAGTTCCACTGGCAATAGCTATTTTTACCAGTCCATAATCAAATTTTTTTCTAAGAACCATTGCACTAATTGGTTCTTCCTTTCCTACAATTAATTTATATTTTAAAGATGGACTATATGCAATACCACCATAGGTATAATTCTCAATAAGATTTTCCTTTTCTACGTATGGAAATCTTGATAAAACCTTAAAGGTTAGACCACCTGCACATGGTTTATCACGTGGAAATTTTTCTTTATCTATTAAAAGAACTCTATATCCTTTTTCAGTAAGAAATTTCGCAGCTGTTGACCCAGCAGGTCCAGCACCAACAATTGCTGCATCGTATGCTATTTTACATACCTCCCTCAAATATTTAATGATTTTGTATTAGATACTACCTTTTAAATATTATCCCAATTTATAACTGATTTGTAAGGGCAATTATTAAATTTTTATCTTTTTGGTAAAGTAAGATAACTAACAATAATAAGAACAATAATTGCTATTAGAATTCCCCATATTGCTGATAGAAACCCAGAGGTAGGTAATAATTTGAATTGGAACAAAAAGACTGAAATTTCACCAAAAATTATACTAGAAATGCAACCATATTTAGTTGCATTCTTCCAATATAGAGCAGCAATTGTTGTTGGACATAAAACAGCAAGTCCTGAAAAAGTAGTAGATACTAAAGTTCCCATTATACCAACATTTGGATCGTAACCACCGATTACAAACAAAACTGCAAAAAACGATAGAATAATTATCAAAATCTTTCCAAACATAATTTCCGATATTTTCTTCTTGTTTATCGGTATATCTCTTGAAAGCATGGTAGATAATGACAAAAGCTGGGAATCAGCTGTGCTCATCAAAGCAGCAAGAGCTCCAACCATTACAAATGCAAAAATAAAAGACGGTGTATAAGTTGCTACCATCATTGGTAAAACCATATCCTCAGAACCCACTGCAACCTCAATACCTGCTCCATGCGCCCATACACCTATTAAAACAGGAAATAAAAATAAAAACGATACAACTATAGGATAAAGAACCATAGACATTTTTAAAGATTTTTCATCTTTTGCTGTGTAGAATCTTGAGAAAATCTGTGGGAACATTGGATCAGCAAATATCCAAAGCAACATAAAAGAAAACCAAATCTGCGGAAGGAAATATTCTCCTCCACCAGGACGTGTAAATAACTCGGGATTTACTATATATGCTGCATTATTTGCTGCTTCAAATCCTCCAAGATTTATTGCTACAAAAACCACTGCAACACTCATTGCAATTATCATTATCAAACCTTGTAAAACATCGGTCCAACCTGATCCCTTCATTCCTCCTGATAAAACATAAAACATAATGACAAACATAGTAACTATTGCACCAATCTGCCAACTGATATCTGTCATATATTGAATGAGCAATCCTGCTCCAATTGCTTGAGTTGCAAGATAGGGTATTGTAAAAATCACCATTACAATCATAAACAGTAAACGTAAACTGATGCTATTGAATCGATCACCAATGAGTTCTGGAGGTGTAATATAATGTTTTTCTTTACCAAGTTTCCAAACTTTTCTTCCAATAACATAAAACATCAAAGCCATTATACCTGTTCCAAATCCCATAATTCCATACTGACCAAAGCCACTTGAATAGGCTTTTCCTGCAAAACCTAAAAAAGTAAATGCTGAAAAATTAGTTGCAGCCAGTGTAAAAAACAGTATAAAAGGACCAAAGGTTCTGTTAGCTAAAAAATAATCCTCAGGAGTCTTCTTGGTTTTTTTATGGGCAAAAAAGCCTAATAAAATTAAAATAATGAAATAAAAAATAACTAAAATTATAAAAATCATTTTTCTTTGCTCCAATAATATTTTGAAAATCCATAGAATGCTAATGATGTAAACAAAGTTAAAAATAATAAATAATAAACCCAAAATGGAAGTCCGAAAAGCATAGGATCAGACGATCCCCAATTCCAAAAATCTAGTGAAAGAATAAATAAAAAAACAAATAAAAAATACCAAATCACATTTCTTTTTGTTGGAAACCAGAACGGTAGCTTTTTCAATTCTTTCTCCTCCATAATTTTCTACCATTTCCTGGTTTTATTGGCTGGAAATGAAATAAAAACAATGCCACAATTTATATTTTACAGCCTGGAGTTAATTAAAAGATTGTATTTAAAATTTTCATTATTAATAATGTCTTAACATATCCCTATTTTTTAAATTTGGAATAAATAATGTAAGTTTTAAATAGTAATATTACTTTGATAATATGTTTTGTATTTAAGGGAGAAAGTATCAATGGTTCAAAAAAGTCAAAATATCATTTATGGTGTTGATATTAATAAAAAAGTAACTCCAGTTATAGTGAGAGATGCGATAATTCAATGTTTTTATGAAGCGCATTGTAATGTTTTGGAACTTGCGAAAGATACTTTTGGAAAACCATCGAAAAAAAGATTTGAAGATATGAAAAAAACACATGTAAAAGAATTGATTTATGATATTTTTATAAAAATTGAAGGGGATTATGACAAACCAACCAAAGATGATTTAATAAAGGTAGTTGAAAACCTTAAAAAATTTGCATCATTTTATAGAAAACCAGAAATTATCAATAAACATGTTAGTGAAATTATGCAGTTGATTAATAGAATTAAATGATAGAATATTAAATCCTTATTTTTATTTAGCAACCATTTGTTTCACTTTAAAAATTAGTGAACTTACATCAAATGGTTTTGTGATATAATCATAGATATAAGATTTTAGTCTACTTATTTTTTCAAAATCAGGTGTACCTCTTGCTGTTAAAATGGAAATTTTTACATCTTTCTCAAATCCATTTTTTATAATTTCCATAATTGTATCATATCCATCCATAAAAGGCATCATTATATCCATTAGAATAATTCCCTTAAATCCTTTTTTTAGTTCTCTAATACAGTCTTTGCCACTATCTACAGTTAAAACCTCAAATCCTATGTTTTCAAATATTGACCTCACACTTATTAGTATATCTGGATCATCATCTACTACCATAAGCTTATTGTTCATTTTTTCCGCCTTTCAAACTCATTAATATTATAAGTTTTATGATATACTCTATAAAAATTATTATAAATAATTATCGTGCAAAAGCGTCAAAATGTAACTATATTTGTATAGAGCATTTTTCTAAAAATTTAGTTTTTGATATTGATGCGTTTATACAAAACATTACTGAGCTCACCAATTTGTTCGGGTGTTAAATCTTCAATTCTTTTGTCTAGATAAGAAATATCATCAAATGAAATGTCATAGTTTTTTTCTAATGAATTTTTTATTTTCTTACGTCTATTATTAAATAAAATCTTTGTCAAATCTTGAAAAAAAATCTCATCAAAGACTTCAAAAGGGGGAGTTTTTCTTGGAGCTAAACTTATAATACAGGAATCAACCTTAGGTTGAGGTCTAAAACATGTTTTTGGTATGATTTCAAGCAATTCACATTTTGTTTTGTAATAAATCCCAACCGATAATCTTGAATAATCCTTACTTCCAGCCTTTGCAACCATTCGATCTGCAAATTCTTTTTGATAAATTAATACAGCTAATTTGAAATCATGTTCAAGAAACTTAAATGTAAGAGGCGAAGAAATCTGAAAAGGTAGATTTGATACAATTTTATTGAACTTTGGAAGCATTTTAAAATCGATTTTAAGACAGTCGCCATGGATCAGCTCAACATTATCAGGAAGTATTTTTTTTAATCTATCTATAAGACTTTTATCTATTTCAATTGCAATAACTTTTTTTGCACTGTTTGCTAAAAGTTTTGTTAAAATGCCTTTCCCGGGTCCTATCTCAAGAACAATATCATTATGAGTTATATCTGCATATTTTATTTCCCGTTCTGCAACCTTATTATCAATTAAAAAATTTTGACCTAGTTTTTGCGACATATTTTTAGAAACGATTTTTTGTAATGGGTGGTCGAGTGAACAAACGATATTTTTGCTCAGGGTCTGTAAGCTCAAGTTCAATTCTTTTTGCAATCAGTTTATCAGGGGCTCTAAGAAAATCGATACGATCACACATTTCCTGAAAACTAGTAAATGGTTTTTTCTTACGTTCATCAAGAATATCATGCATCATTTTTTTACCAAGGCCAGGTAAGAGTTCTAATACATGAAATCGAGTAGATATTGCAGGTGACTCATTGAAGAACTTTAAAAAACGTTCATTATGATCATTTACAATATCGATCAGAACATACGGCATTTCCCCATGAGCAGTTGAAGTCATATTCTCATAATTAACTCTACCCTTAATTTTAGCAATTTTTACTCTTTTTTCTGGGTCTTTGCCAACATAAATTCTTTCACCGATAGTAAATGAAGCATCCTTTTTTGGAACAAGTTCAAGTAATGTAAACTGATTTTCACCAATTCCATAAACCACAGGTTGTCTCTTGTGAGGGGGCAGGTCTCCTCTTCCTTTTGGCAAGTGGTCCAAAACATAAACATAATCCTCCACAATTCAAACCCCCATTATTCTATATAATATTTTTTTACTATATCAAGTATCTTTTTAATTTCATTTTCACCTAGAGTAACCCTTTCTTTTGCAAAAATAGTTTTTACATCATCTTCATTATTTGGGAGTATATCAGCAATTTTATAAGCTTGGTTTTCTTTTATAAAATCTAGGTTCATGAGTTCCTTTAACATATCATTTGTTTTTTTAACATTGATCCTTGCAAATTTTATGGCATGCTCAAGAGCAATTTTTTGTTCATAAAGCAGGTCTTTTCTTTCTTTTTCAACCTTTTTTAGAATCTGCTTTACCTCTGAAAGCGAAACAGGTTTTGCTTCATTTTCCAAATCAGCCACTATCTAACCCTCCTCAAATGTTCGGATCTGACAATCAAAGTCTTATGTTTTTTACCATCGTTAATTCCGACTATAAATGATTCTCCTTGTTTTCCTTCTACTTTTCCCGTATGACCTTGAAAACGAACATGGGGCATTCCTTTATGAACAGAAGGATTAATCACAATACTTACAGAATCACCTACTTCAAACTCTTGTAAGGCTCTTGCAATAGAGTGTATTCCTCTTTCCCTTGGTTTTTTTCTTAATGTTTTTCTGCTTTTACTTCTAATTCCTTTTGATCGTTTTACCAATCTTTATTCCCCCTTAATTTCTATTACGTCAAGTTCTTCAACTTTACAGGGAAATCCAATCATTTCACTTATACTTGGTTTTGTTCTTCCATCATCGCCAGATACCAGTTCCTTTATGTAGGTTCCTGATTCTGCTTCTAATGTCAATATTGCCATAGCCCCATCTATTGACTCTATTTTACAGCTATATATCTGCTTCTCTCTAACCATATTGGCTCGTCTATGAGCCACTCTAGATGGCGTTAATTGGCCTATCCTTTTACACCGTAATGCCCAAGCGACCTTTTTAAGTTTTTCGTTATTTATTGGTTTTTCTCCTCTTATTATGATACGATACGTTTTTCTAAGCCCACTGTCTTTTAGTCTTATAACCTCATCTCGGCTAGAATAACGTAACTCATTAACCTCGATAATACCCTTATTATCTCCATTTATATCTCTTTGCAATTTTGTTAAATTGATTTTCCTTATTTTTGGATTTTTAATCTCAATAATAAAAGGACGGCCATTACCAAGCATACGAACATCTATATCCTCCCTACCACACCCATGAAATGATTCATCATCACCATGAGTTAATTCTAAGAATCTTTTTGCAACTAGTTCTTCAACACTTGTTTTATAGATTTTTCCACTATAATTACATTTCCTACAACCTTTCCCCCTGCAGATTTTACAAAACCATCTGGTTTGAGGAATATCTCTTTTAAATTTTTTATATCTACCATAAACAAAAAGTGAACTAATTTGTAGTTTTATATCATCAAACGAAGTATCAATAACTACCATTATTGTTGGTTTTTCAAAATCAACTTCTTTTCTCAGTTTTTTTTCAAGAATCTTACCTATTTCTCTATTTAATTCTGTTTTTATCGATTCAGAATATTCAGATCCTGTAAAATCCAACAATGATTGTTCTCTGTTTATAATGTCTTCATCTACTTTTGTACCTATTAAAAATGTTTCATACTCATAATTTTTTAACTTAATGCAAACCAAATCTACAAAGTGAGGTATTTCGTCAAGAAGACCAGAGCAGAGCCAACAATTTATGATTTCAATTTTTTTAAGAAATTTGATTTCTTTTTTAATAATCTGTCCTCTTTTTTTATTGGTAAGTCCTGTTTCTAATTTTGCAAAAACTCTACCTAAACAATTATCACATAAATCATATTCTGATACAATTTTTTTTGCAATATTCAGAATTTCTTTATTATTTAAATTATCAGGCATCTGAAGGGCAAACAATGAATAGTTTATAAAACATTAGTCTCAAAACGATATAATCTATTTTTCAATATACAACTTATAATAAGAATAAATTAGCAATAAAAACAAAACTGCGGGTATAAACCAAAAAGATGAATTAACACCGAGACTATATGCAAGAGAAAGAATAAAAAACAAAGATAAAAATAAAATTATAACTTCTTTATATTTCATTTATTGCAACCAACTTTTTTGTATTATTGTTGAATAGAATAAAGCAATCTTTTTTAATATTTTTTAATAAAAAAAGAAAAGATATTGAAAATAATTTATAGAATGAATTTTTCAAGTATCATTTTAAGTAAAGGAAAACTATTAATTATTTCCTTTAAAAATCCGTTTATGACATGTTTTTCTGATGATAAGCTTTTTGGATCATCACCATCTTCTACTACTATAGTTGGGTCACCAAACATTGACCATTCTAGCATTGTCTTCCAATCTGTAATATCAAATGTAGGATCAAAATAATTGTAATAATCTGCTACATCATTTGCCCAGACTTGGCCAAGTATCTTTGTATTTATTAATTCTTCAAAAGTATGAACTTCCATCCATCCAGTACAAACATCGACTATTTCAGTTCCATGTGCTCCATAACTTATACCTGATGCTCCAAATGCTGCAATGCCACCTCCACCTGATTTACTCACTGTGTACCAACTAAAACAATTCTCATTTTCTGTATATTTATTATTAGAACAAGACTTATATACGCAAACAGGGAATTTCAAAGCATTATTAGCCATATATAAATCAAAATCATAATAGGTAAAACCAGGATATGGTGAAATCAAGGTTTTTTCTGGAATCCATAAACTATCATCTTTCGGCGGATGCGTTGCAAATGATGCCCAACTTCCATGACCGCAAAAATCAACGAAATCAACGCTACTTTTGAAACCTTTAGCAACATTACTTTTTGTAAGTTTTCCATTTGATCCCCAAAGTTGTGTTGATGAATAACCCGGAAGTTTTGTTAAAACAATAGTATTTGCATATTCACCTTCATAAATGTCATCATCTGTAAATGAGTCACCTCCTACTTGTAATATTTTCTTTGTCATCTTATTATGTTTTTTGTAAGTAATTATTTTATCAACAACGACATTTACCTCTGCAACATTGTTACATGGAAGCTTTCCAAGATAAAGATCTGGGATAACATCGACGTTTTTCATATCCACTGGATACTCGGCAAATCTTTCA
>Ga0209427_10000168_pt1 | contig 63107 bp, 60 predicted proteins | sample DeeMarSWOR136_30_FD_187465 | JGI IMG/M metagenome (GOLD analysis project Ga0209427, IMG submission 187465) | Marine sediment microbial communities from White Oak River estuary, North Carolina - WOR-1-36_30 (SPAdes) (version 2) | ecosystem: Environmental > Aquatic > Marine > Intertidal zone >...
CCCTCGCAGAGTGTCGGGATCTCGCTGTGTGCTGTGCACTGTTTGTTGAGCGCACTACCGGTGTTCCGATACCGAGGGGAGTGCTGAAAATAGACGCGGGAATGGGGAGTAGATAAATGAAAGAGAAAGATAAAGAAGTATTGGCAAAGCGGATCGTGAACGTGATGGACGAGTACGGTTATCGAATTTCGGAGCGACAACCGCGCGACAGAGCTATTACCATCTTCACGGAAGAAATGCCGTATTTGCTGGACGGACTTTTTTCTCCCGATAAAACGGACTCGGATCGAGTAGCGCGATTGGAGCAGAAAGTAAAAATATTATCTAAATACGTTCATGGTCATCAGGGGGATGTTTCAGTTCCGCCGAATCAGCGGGAGCGAGAAGAGTTGCAGTAATGAGTTGGCCCGGTCCCGAGGTTTCCGATTACGATTGGCGTCGATACGTCGCTGCCGGGTACGAAGTTATCGAAGCCGAGAAAGCTGCGCATCCATTCTTTTTCGACGGACGTTTGAATTGGGATGCGTTGACCCGGCTCGAAAACGCTTGGCGCGTATGGTTATCGTTCGCGCGCAAGATCAAAGGACCGGCCGAGACAATAAAGAAAGCAGAGCGAATATTGCTCAAGATAAAAAGATGGAAGCAGGAGGGTAGATAAAATGAACGACGCGACTCAGCGTAATACTTGCGTGCAATGCACAACGTCGATTCCGTATGACTCAGAGCGGTATATTTCGTTCGATGAAAATTTCAGAACGCGTTATCGATTCTGTTCGCTAGGATGCTTCCGAATGCATTACAGGATGAAGGGGAAACCGCATTCGGTTGTGAAAAAAACTTCGTTGATGGATGAGCGAAGGTAGTAGATAAAATGAGCGAAAAGTAGAGTTATCGGGTATATGATCAGTAGAAAGGAGAATGGGAAATGCCAAGACGAGCAGCGGCAGCAGTAGAACATATCAGTGAACCGACGAACGGAGCGGAGAATCTTGTTGATCTCAATAAACCGTATCTTATCGACTTCGAAATTGAAGGCGCATGCGACATGCTCTTCAAGCGATGGAATTGCGAGAGCGTAGAAGAGAAAGCGAAAGCGCCGAAGAATTCGAAGATAAAAAAGACCGATGATGTCGAGACGTATGTGTGGCGGGACGATAACGGGTATATCTGTTTGCCCGGCGCATACGTGAAAGGATCGATGGTGACGGCTGCAAAGTCGGAATCCGATCCTCGTTCTCCGCGAAAGAGCGCAGCCGATCTGTTCAAAGCCGGTATTGTGCCCATTACGCAACTGGCATCGCTCGGCACGAAGAAATGGGATTATCTCGATACGCAGCGAGTGCAGGTGCAACGGCAGGCGATCAATCGGACGCGACCGGCATTCAAAACGGGATGGCGCGCGAAGTTTACGTTTCAAGTTATCGCACCGCAATACATCACGGCGGATCTCTTCTACACCGTGTTGCAGAATGCGGGGCAACTGGCGGGCGTTGCAGATTATCGACCGACCTATGGACGGTTTAAGATAATCAACTGGAATGTTCGTCGGGCATAAAGTTTCGGGCATGGTTCGGCATGGTCTGGTGAGTTGTGGCGCGTTTCGGTACGGTGTGGTCCGGTAGGGTAGGGATTTTATCTATAAAGTTTTCAGGGTACGGTGTGCTTTCGGTAGGGTTTGTTCCGGTGCGGCATGGTCTGGTCTGGTAGGGTTTTTATCTATAAAGTTTTCGGGTCGGGTTGTCTCTGGTACGGCAAGGCGCGGTTAGCAAGGGTGTGGTCCGGTGTGGTGGGGCAGGGAGTTTAAGTAAATGGAAATGCCAGCGTGGTACTTCATATTTTTATCGTTCGTGAGCGGATTCGCAACCGCGATCGCAGTGTTTTTTCTGGGCACGTACATTATGTGGCGAATAGATAAAAGAAGACGGGACAGGCAAGCGGGGAGCAGATAAAATGAAAGGTACGAAAGCGCATGTGCTGAAAGAATGGGGCGCTCTTGGGAAAGTCGGGTTATGGCGCGTTGTGATAAAAGAACGCGAAAACGAAATGCCGACTATGATTTTGGAACGCGGAATGCTCGATGCGATGGGAGAGCGATGCTGGTACGTGCAAACGTCGGAGAAAGAGAGAGCGGCAGCGTTCGATGCGCTGCTGGAAGAGGTATTGAAACAGGAAACGGAGTCGATAAACCAAACCGATTCCGATAGCGCAAACGAATCGGAATAGTGCTACGCTGGGAGCATGGCAAAGCTGCGCATCGAAGCTCCCAAACATATGCACGCGGTCGATATCGCGCAAGCCGTCATCGCACCCTATCAGCTACTTCTCAAAGCCGAACAGATCAAATACAGCGAGCGCACTTTTCAGCGCTATAAAGCCATGCAGGAAATGGCGGATGACTTCGAGAAAGCATACGCCAAGCAACTCGATAAAATAAAAAAAGTTATCGAGGATTATATCGAGAAAAAGATTATCCTCGCATCGCTGGGCAAGGCGAATGGATCGTATCAGCCGATGTTCACGCCGCAACAGTTAGCGGCTCTTCAACAGATTATCGTCGACTACCATCTCGCATTCGTCATCACGCAGGTAGGACCGGCATTCGTACCGCCAGAAGCGGTGCAACGGCTTATCGATATCGGGATACTGCCACAAGACCTAGCATATACTTATCAACCCGCACCGGGGGAACTACCGCCAGAAGCGCGGAAGGTCATCGCGGATGCGTACAATTACGGGAAAATGATGGGCGGCACGCCTGCAATGCGCCCGCACGCGCGCGAGATGACCGCTGCGAGCTTTCGCAGGCGCAGAGAGCCGCCACTGTCACCGCAAGAGAAAGCGGCACGCACCTGGATTCAACAGCACGCGGCAGAAGAGATAAAAGGGCTGGGCAATACCGTCGCCAGCGACTTCACAACGATTGCGATAGAAAACGATGCTGAGTTGAAGGCGCGTTATCAACAAGCTATTCGCGAAGAGATCGATATCAACGTTGCCCGGCGTGATCAGTGGCGAAAGGCTGCGAGTGAGCTAGGGCACAAGACCGGGGATTGGGCGAGAGGGTTCAAGCGCATCGCGGCAACCGAGAAACAGAAAGCGATGCAAGAGGGATTTGTCGGAGCGCTTATCGAGAAAGAGGGCGACCCTGAAACTATCTTCGTTGCGAAGCAACCGGCTCCCGATGCGTGCGACGATTGCGTGCGTTTGCATCTGGTAGCAGGGCCGGGAAGCAACCCCCGCATATTCAAGTTATCGCAACTGATCGCGAATGGTTCGAATATCGGGCGGAAGCGTCGGGACTGGAAAGCGGTTGTCGGCACGGTGCATCCATGGTGCGGCTGCGAGATCGTTCATGTACCGGCTGGATGGGAATTCGATGACGAAGGGAACATGGTGCCGAAGGATTTGAAGCGCTCAGATTATCTAAACTATGATCTGCGTAAGGCGCAAGGCAACCTGACGTTCAAGCACGTCGTTCCCGATAAAGGCTGCTCGATTCGAGTCGGTGATCCGGTGAAGGTGACACTGATTCAGAAAGTCATCGACGAAACACCGAAAGAGATATTCGATAAAAAGGTCGGAGTGACTTTGATCACGGTCGACCATCCACGCGTTCAGAACCCGATGGATGATCATGATCTGGCGTACTGGACGGGCAACGAAATCCGACTCGATATACATCTGAAACCCGAACGGTTGCGGCTAGTGTTGCAGCATGAGATCGCGCACAGTCTCAATGTTTATCTAATGTACCAATGGGGCGGAGCGGAACCGGTTCGTGAATGGCATAAAAAACTTTATCGAGTGTCGAAGCGTGAAGGATTTGTTAGCGAGTATGCGAAGTTGTTGCCGATAGAAAATGCGGCGGAAGCAACGCGACTTTATCTATACGACCGTCGCAAGCTAATGCTGAATTTTCCATCGACATTCGGTATGCTGCATACTGCGTATCGGGACATCTGGAATGGAGGGGCGAGCGGTGCGTAAAGGTGAACGATTATATCAAGTAGTCGCACCGCATTACTGTGCTGGTTTTGTTGTCGATAATTATGGATTGTGCATTAGAGCGGCTCCGATTCTTCGGTGGGCGATTAATCGATCCATTTCTCATTTACTGAGGTATCTTGTAGAGCAGAAAAAGTTTACCGTTATCGATGTAAGGTGAGAAATGGCTTTGCGAACCGAGTGTAAGTTCTGCCGGAAGTCGGTGGGCGTGAGCAGAGCGGGTAAGCTGTACGTTCATGGATTCGAGCGGGAAGGGAACGTGACGCGGCTTGGTAAAGTCTGCGAAGGCTCCCGTAAAGACGTGAGCGAAGCGAGTCTTTATCCAGTCAACGATGTTCGCCCCTGCAATGCTTGCGGGATGCCGGTTGTGATCGCAGTCGGGCAAACTGCGCCCGATGAAGTGCTCTGCCCGGTCTGTTTGATGCCGAAGGCGGATGGATGATCAGAATACCACCGAAAGTGGTTTGCTTTTTTATCGGGCACCGATTCCCGCAGCACCATTTCGATCTGCCGGAACGATTGACGTGCCAGCGATGCGGATGGTTCGATAGAGATTGCGCGATCAATCTCCTGCGAGCGTTCAAAAAAGGTTATCGAAAAGAAGTAAAGAGAATGAAAGAAGCGGAGCGAGCAAAATGAAAAAGCAATCCAATCCGCCCCCGCCACCGAAGAGTAAGCGACCGCCGCCCCCGCCTGCTCCGCCCCCGGTGACGGTGCTCAAGACTCGATTCGAAGTGCGATGCGAACGTTTCGACCGCTCGATTCTCGAAGCGGAATACCCGGTCCCGAAGAGTCTGATATGCACGTAGTCTCGATAAGTGATCTGCGCAAAGCTCGCAAGCTGCACGACCGTTTGCTTTTCGGTGGGCTGAACGTCTCGATAGAAAACCGTAAAGGCTCGGTGCGGCACTGGCACGATAAAGCAACGAACACGTCGGGCACAACGAAGATGCTTTACCCCTATGGTTACGTGAAGGGCAGCATCGGCAGCGACGGTGATCACGTAGATGTTTTTATCGGGCCGAATCCGAACGCAACGCACGCTTTCGTTATCGATCAGATGCGCAGTCCGGACTTCACGACTTTCGACGAACAGAAAGTCATGCTCGGTTTTGATGACGCGGACGAAGCGAAGAAAGCCTACCTGCTCCATTTCGATAACGAGAAGTTTTTTGGCAAGATGAAAGCGATGCCGTTCGCGGAGTTCGCACGCAAGGTATTATCGACTTCGCAGAGCAAGCCGCTGGTCAAGAGTCGAGTCGAAGTAGTAACGCCCGAAACGATCAGGCGAACACCGATGATGCGCGGTCCCGGCGCGAAGTTGATAATCGTAGATGATCTATCGAAAGCGGGCGGTCCATTCATCGGGCCGAAAGGCGGCAAGTGGGCGGATGCGCAGCACACGATCCCATGGAAGGAAACGAAGTCGAAGCGGGCGCGCAAAGCCGAACCGATAAAGGCAACGCGGGCAACAGTTGGCGAGTACGATACGACTTTTGAGACGGGCAAGTCGGTCGAGGTGCGCTTCATTCGCAACACGATAAAATCGCCGAACATGGGCGAGCGTTTTCAGCAGCATATCGAACCGGCCGGGCGTTACATGACGCATGTGCCGAACGCGAAGAATCTGCCGCCGAATATGGAAGCGGGAACTGTTCGCTTCAAAAATCCTCTCGTTATCGAATCGAATCCCGATCCTGATCGGCATTACGATGAAAACAGTTGGAAGGTGCAACTGTCGCGCGAGTTCGGAGGGAAGAAAGGCAAAGCGTTATCGAGAGCAGTGGCAGCAGCGGGATATGATGGGATCATCACGGTACAGAAAGCGAAGCGGGGCATCCCGGCGCACACGGGAGAGATTGTCGATCTGACTGGATTTGATAAACCTACTCCGAAAGCAGCACCGTCTACATTCGATAAAGAGCCGTGGCAAATGAGCTTGGCCGATTACAAAGAAGCGGCGAGCAAGTGTTACATGCTGGAAGGCGATCGATCCCGAACGCCCGTCGACATTATCGAGTTGAAGAAAGACGGCGAGCTTGATCCGGTATCGGGTTACGATGCGCATACGCAGAAGACGTTGCTTGGGGGCGATCAACACGATAAGCGATATTACGAACCGGCGAAGGATGGGCGGGTTACAATCTATCGAGCGATGACGGGCGACCGTATTCGGCCGGGCGATTACGTGACGAACAGCAAAGCCTATGCGGAAGACCATCTCGCGGCGGCATTGCGGGGCGAAGGGAAAGTAGTCGCGATACCGAACGTAAAGTTATCGGAACTGCAAGCGATGAACCCGAACGAGTTTTTCTATACGCCCGAATCGATAACGAAGCATGACTCGATTGAGAGCTACCACGAAGAGCAGGCCCGCACGGCATTGAAAGAGGGCAAGCTCTCGCAGGCCGAATTCGATAAAATCCACGGCAAAGATTACGGCGAGCAGAAGAGCGCAATGAAGGTGGAATCGGGTAAGTTGTCCATACCCGAAGCGGTGCCGAAGAGCATAGCAAGTCGAACGCGCAAGTTGATAAAAGATGTAGAGCAAGCGGTACAGCAATTCAATTGGGGAGAGATCGATCGGTTGCAACTAAGCAAGATTGCGAATCGGGCTTACGATTACGTCGGCAAGAAAGTAGCCCCGTCGGCACCGGGCGGTTATCGAGACGTAGAACATTTGAACGATAAAATTGATGCGCTGAAAAAGCAGGCGAGCGATGAACTGCGGAGCGAACGTCGACAGTTGCGATTGGAAGCGGAAAGAAAGCGGCTCGCGCCCCCGCCTGTAAGGGAAGGCGATGCGGCGTTGCAGCAGTGGTTGAAAGAGTTGCGAATCAAAAAGAGCTTGCCGACTTACTTTATCAAAGCCGGTGGACCGTACATCGGGCCAAGGGGCGGAAAGTGGGCAGACCCGAAGCATACGATCCCGTGGGTATCGGGCACGCTGGCCTATGCGAGCCGAACCATGCATCGCGGTTACAGCGAACAGATGGATCGCGTGCAAGACATTATCGAAGGCGTGAAGAGCGGCGACGATAAATCGATCAAAGAAGCGGCGAAGTTGATGGCGCAGCCGTTGAAGGGATTTACCGGAGTGATCGTTCCGGCACCGCGATCGAACAAGGGCAAGGCTGCGCTGTTGCCGTTGGCGGAAGCTATCGTAAAAGAGGGTGCGGGCAAAAAGGCGGTCGGTGCGATATCCCGAACTAGCGCGGTCGAGTCATCGCGGCAAAGGCGCAAGGCGGGCAAGCCGGGGCTTACGATAAGCGAACATGCCGATACCATGGCGGTCGACCTTTCGGGAATAGATAAAGATACGCCGATCATGCTGGTCGATGATATGTTCACCACGGGCAAGACGTTGCTGGCGGCGGCAAAGAAGTTGCGGGAAGCCGGGCACAAGGGACCGATCCATGCGGCGGTCGCGGGGCACTATATCGAAGACCCGAAGAGCCATCCCGATCCGTTCAAGGCGGTCGAGATTCAGACGCGCGAAGAGCCGGTGCCGGTCGGGACGAAACAGAAGAGCGGAGCGTTCGAAGCGGAGCTACATCATGGCACCGATGCTGCGCCATTTCGCAAGTTCGATAAAACGAAGATCGGAACGAACCGGGATGAAGGGCATCTGGGGCACGCAGCGTACTTCTCTACCGACCCGAACATCTCGCGGAGCAACAAGACGCATATCAAGGCGCAGGTTCGATTGAAAAAACCGTTGCGGATATCTTATCCAAAGTGGGAGGCAGACAAATCGAAGCTGGCGAGCGAAGCGCTGGGGTTGCCCGAAACACTCAGCGGCAAGGCGCTATCGGATGCGGCGAAGAAACGCGGATACGACGGAATAATTCTGGACTACTCACCGGTCGGTTATCACCATCAAGAGGTCGCGGTGTTCGATCCCGGCAAGGCGAAGATCACCGAAGCGGCAAAGAAGAGCCTGCCGAATTATTTTATCAAAGCGTTGCCGCATAGGTACAAGCGTCGATGGAAAAACGCGAAGGGGGAATGGGAATACGAATACGAAGAGCCGAAGCGTACGACAGGTCGGACGGGCGCAGTACAGATCAGCGAACGGGATATTCACCGAACGGTGAATCGAATTCTCGCTAAGATAAAATGGACGAAAGACGGTCGCGGAATGATCGATCCGAAAAAGGCCGCGAACGAAGATAGCGATTTCGTCGGTAGGGTCGAGGTGCGGCGACCGAACGGAATGAAGTTGCGGGCACCGGTTACTGCGCGTTACGTTGGCGAAACAGCAGGGGTAAGCGGAGCCTACCTTCAAGATAGCTTTGAAGAGCGGCAGTTGCAGTATATCCGTTTGAATATTCCGGTCGGTTATCATCGTAAAGAAGATCTTGCGCAGCAGATTCGGTCGAAGCTCGCGCATGAAATGACGCATCAAAAAGATCCCCAGATTTTGCGCGGGGCAAAAGCCATTGGGAGCGGCACCGAAGCGTACAAAGAATATCGCAATCGCCCGACCGAAGTAACCGCTTCGATAAAAGAGATCAGTCGAGACTTGACCGATAAAGAAGCGGTCGGCTGGTTGCGGAAAATGTACCAGCAGTACGAAGCGGAGAAAGAAAAGAATCCGGACGCGAAGCCGCCTAGCGTTTATAAATGGGCGATGGGCAATTCGAAGATATGGGCGACAGCGGAAGACAACAAAACATACAACGATAAAAATCGTAAACGTGTCATGCGCGCTATTTTCGATGTTGCCGAAGGGATCATGGAAGGCCGCATAAAGCCGATCGAAAAGAGCGCCCGGATTATCTCAATCGCGGAGCTACGCAAAGCGGCCGAACAGATCTACTACGGGCCGCGCGGCGGGAAGTATCTGGACCCGGAGCACAAGATCCCGTATCGCGAGCGCAAGGGGCGGGCGAAGGGCAAAGCCGAAGCGAAGGGGAGGGGCCGAAGAAAGGCGACGGAACCTACAAGCGATCCGGGTTGGAAGAAAGAGGGCGATAGCTATACCGGCTATGGCGGGCGCGTGAAGCTGCAAAAGTACGGTAAGAAGTGGGCGATCGAAATCGACGGCAAGAGTTACCCGATGGGGCAAGCGACTTTCGATGAAGCTGAAAAGCTCTTCGCGAGTTATCAGAAAGCGCAGCAGAAAAAGATTGCGGCGGAGCGTCGGGGCGTAAAGGCCGAAGTGAAGATGCGGCAGATCGATCGGGCGAAGGGTCGGGTCGAAAGGGCGGAAGCGCGGGTTGCCGATGCTGAGAAGCGGTTGAAAGAGGTTCAGAGCCGAAAGAAGCGTGATGTTGATTTATCTACTCCCATCGAGCTTGAACCGGGCAAGCCGCAATCGTTCGAAGAAACGATACAGGCAGCGGTCAAAACCTACGGCGCGGACTTCGTTCGCGAGTCGGTTGATAAAGTAGCGCGACAGGTCGGACAACGGGCCGACGATAATCTTCGCGAGCGAGCGACGAAGGCGGCAAACGATAAACGGATTCAGGAGTTGATCGGTAAAGCCGAAGGGTTGCAGCAAGAACTTCGCCAGCGCAAAGAGGTGAAGCGGTCGGTTGTGCAACGGGTCGCAGAATCCTTGCGCAAAGATGAGTACGCTTATCAAGTCGCAACGCGGGAAGCGATGGGAGCGACTGAAGATGCGATCGAAGACCTGACGCATCTTGCGGTCGAAGCCGATAAAACTGCGAATCCATCCATGACGAAGGCAGTCGCACGGGCAGTGCTGAAAGGCGCGGCCGGGCCATTCCTGTTTGGCTTCATCGATAACTTTTTACTTTATCTAGCAGGGTCGGGAATCGATACCGCGCTGGCGACGATGGGATTCAGTGCGGCTGCGGTCGCGGGTCTGGGTAATGCCGTGAGCGATAGCATCGGGCAAGCGGCGAGCGATAGGCTTGAAGGCTTACTCGATAAAGTCGGGCTGGGTGAAGAGGAAGCTGGCGGGCTTCTCAGCGAGAAGACCGAGAAGCGGATAAAAGCAGCGTCCAGTGTGGTCGGTGTTTTCGCGGGTGCGCTGGCGGGCATGGTGCCGTTGCTGTTCGGTGTCAGTTTCGGCAAGAGCGGGCGTCTTGTGATCGGGCGGGATCTGCTCTTCAAGGGGGCGCGTCCACCGGGGTCGGGTTGGCACCCGATTCCGGGCGGTAAAAAGGGTGGATTTCGGCGCAAGGCGGCGAAAGGGTACGACTACTGGTATCCGGAAGGCCAGGGGCCAGGAAAAGTCGCACGGGGCACGGAACCGGGCAAATTTGTACCCCGTGAGTTTACCGAAGCCGAGTTCGCGGCGGGCGAGTTCGACCGAGATCCGGCGCACTGGCAATTCGTCCGATTGCCGGGGCAGACGGCAATCGTCGGCTGGACTCAGGGAGGGGTCGACCCGAAGAGCAAACACCCGGTCAAGATGGCGGGGCGGGAGCATAGGCTTTATCAGATTGTCAACGCCGAAGCCGAACCTGGATGGGCGCGGCTACGCAACGTGAATGATCCGGACGATAATCCGTTGATTCAGCACGAACGCGTTTATCCAGTCAAGCACGGACTGGCACCGACACGAAGGCGACCGGCCGACAAGCCGACATGGAATCCGGGGCAAGCACCGACGGGACCGAAGACGGGACCGGTGACCGGTAGCGAGAAGACGATTCCGGCTTACGCGGAAAGTACGGCGAAGAAAGGCAGCGCTTTATCGAAAGTCGAGAGCGGCGTGTATCCGATCCGCATGATTCGATATTTCGCCGAAGATGCCGACGGTGTTCCGCGCGTCAAAGAGCGATGGGCGATGGCGATGCCCGATGCGGACAAGGTTAAGTTGATAAAAGAGTTCGCGCCGATGGTCCGCAAGGTCGCGCGGCAGACGATAAAATCATTCGGTATCGAGAAGACCAGCGAGACGGAAGCCGATTTGCAGAGTGCGGCGATGGAAGGGCTGTTGCACGCCATCGATCAGTATCCGGGCGGAGTTTCGTTCGCGAAGCACGCGAAGTTTTTATCTGATCAAGAGGCGCGGTTGCACGCGGCACGCGAGTTCGCGGGTGGGATGGCAATGCCGAAGCGGCACGCGCGGTTGATCCGGGGCTTCATCGCGGCACGCGCGGAAGCGGCTCGCATTTACGAAACCGATAAACCGACAGCGGAGCAGACCGCACAGGTTTGGAAGTTGCACAAGCGGGATATTCACGAAGGGCTGATCACTGGAAAGAATCAGCCGTTGCCGATGGGCCGGTACGATCTGGTTGCGGGCGATATAAAAGAGCGAGGCAAAGAGCAACCCGGCAAGGTCGAATGGGCAGAGCACCTGGGAGCTTTTATCGACGGGCAGGCGAAAGAAGAGGGCACCGACTTTTTCGATCGCGGAATGGGATTGTATGAAGGACACGGTGTCGCGGGTGTCGGCATGTCGGAGCACGAAAAGATAATCGTGCGGCACGATCTCGATCCCATTCTCGCAGACATGCGAGCTTACAAATGGACCGAAGGTTATCGAACTTATAAGACCGATGCGTCCGAAATTATCAAAAAGATGATCGGGCTGGATGGTGAACCCGAGTCGGCGGCGAACATCGCGAAGAATATATCGATTGAATTTTTATCGCAGAACGAATGGCGTCCGTTATCGGAACGGGCGATGCGCCGGATGGTGCCGGTGGTATTCGAGCGAGCGGTGGCGGAGCTACGTCGGAGGGTGCTGCGTTCCGAGACGAAGGGGATAATCGAGCGTGCGATCGGGAGAGCGATTCCCGAACAAGAGGTGAAGCGCGGGTTCCGTTGGCACGACTCATTGAAGGCACGGGCGAAAGCGTTGACGCGGGTAGAGATTCAGGCATGGCGGCATCGACAGCGAGAGATCTTGAAGCGAGCCGAACAGGTAGCGATACGGGATGGTGATCAGGAAAGAGCCGCTGCAATGCGGACTGCGCATGACAGGATAAAAACTATCGGAATCAAGCGAGCGAGAATGCTGGCGGCGGAGTTCATGTTGCGCACTGCGCCAGCGAGTGCCGAGTGGTTCCGAACAGCCGAACCTTTGCCGGTCGAGATCCCGAAGGGTGCGGCGCACTCAGCAATTATCGTTACGCGTACGCATCCGGTAACCGGAGCGCAACAGAAGATTCGCGTTCACAGCTTATCCGATTTGCGGTTGCGCAAGTCGGAGGTTTTCGGATCGGTGCCCGATATCGAAGTTATCCAGATGATCGCGCATTACCCGCTGTTATCGAAACTTGTATTCGGTAGCGATGACCCGGCGGCACTGGCTCCCACGTTGGATCGGGAAGTCGTTCTCGAATTGATGGGCTTGCTTTGAGTGAAGATAAAAGAGAATTGAAGTGGGCGCGTTTCGGCGAACTGGTTTTCGTCCAATGCCCCGAATGCGGTTTCAAGGCTGCGCTCGATCACGATATCGCGGAAGACGGCACGGTGACGCCATCGCTCGTTTGCCCGAACCAGAATTGCGACTTCCATGAATTCGTGAAGCTGAGAGACTGGCGACCGCCTACATGATAAAAACTATCATCAAGAGCTTGAAATGGTGGCGCGGTTATATTCGCTCGCTTGCTCGGTTTTGCCCGGAGTGCAATAGCGATGCTCCGGAGTTGTACTCTTGTCCTGTTTGCAGGTATTATCGCGGGGAATGGCCCCCGTCGGAATTGACGCAGTCGGTATGGTGGTTGCGGTTTCTCAAAAAACTAGAGGATGATTATGCCGATCAGTAAGCACCGAATAGGTCGTGTACCAGTTACCGGCCCGCTCGTTCGCGCATTCGATGTCGAATGGGATGAAGCGAACAAAGTGCCGTTGATAAAAAACGAAGATCCGGAGAATGGCCCGAACGATGCGGAGCGGCGTGCGATTTACGAGCATTTTCAATCGCCTCTGATTCGTCTGGGCGGGGGGCAGGATGAAAAGGGGATACTGTACGATTCGCAGATCACTCTTGAACCCGGTTCGCTCGATCACTTTAGCTCGGCGGTTTATCAGATACCCCGACCCTTTATGAGAATGCCGTCATGACTACCGATAACCAGCCCCGATTCATTGTTTCTCTCAAGCGTGCGTTGCAGAACACTCGCGATGCAGAGCTAGAAAAAGCCTTTATGCGAGGTCCGCTCGCGGGTGCGCATAAATACATCAAACGTGAATTCTATTTCAGCGGTGGCAAGCTGCGCTGGCGTTACTGGTATGCCGATGAGAAGAGCAAGCAAGAGGGAAAGTCACAGCATGACCCGCACGATAAACACGAGCACAAGCTGATTCAGGAACAGAAAGAGATTCATGAAAACTTGAAAGGCAAAGCGAAGCTCGCGGTCGAAGCGACTGTGAAGGCGATAAAATCGCTTTTCGGTTGGAAGGGAAAAAGCGTCGAAGATCTACCGCTCAAAGTCAGTATGCGTGCGGGATGGGCGGAAAGGCACCACGAACCGTACATTCAGAAAGAGGCGCAGACGGGGGAAGGTTCGCGTTCGCCGAATGCGCGGGTGATGAAGGGACTGGAATTGATTCCCGATCATCTGAAGGAACTGATTGTAGATGTTGGCGGGAAAACAGCGATCACGTCGTTTGATCTATCGAACGTCGATGAAGATACTTACCTCAAAACGAATCCGGGTGTTGCGGCGTACGTCGATCCGTTGACCGGCGCAACAGTTATCGGGGAAGGCTCGATTCGCACTCCGCTCGGTGAAGCTCGCTACGGCAAAGCGCTCACTTGGACAGAAGCGGTAACGTGCCATGAATTCGCGCATCACGTTCATCGGGTGTTAGAGCATACGCAGAAAGAAGTGATAAGAAGCTGGCAGAATCTCAGTCAAACCGAGAGCAATAACCGCATCACGGAATACGCGAATAAGAACTGGAAAGAGGATTTCGCGGAGACGTTCAGTTGCGCGCTCACGCACCCGAAAGAACTCGCGTTATCGTGTCCGTCTCGATACGACTGGATGCGAGAGAACGTGATTACCGAGTTGCCGACACGCGCTGCCATGGAAGCTACGCCCGATGAAGATCTGTCATGGTGGAACGAGCGACCGCTGACCCCGGCAAGTAGGGTGTTGCATCATTTGCGTAATACGCAACCGGCAAAAAAGTTTCATACATACTATTCCGAGAACGATCAGTTTTACAGCGTCAACAAAGACGGGCGGCACGTCTACATCCGTTTCGGTCCACCCGATAAAGAGTCCGAACCGGGCTGGGAGAGGATGCCCGCGACGATCGATCCCGAAACGATGCTGCCGCGTTACGAAGGCGGGTTGTTTACGAAGCTCCGGGGGCAAGGCGCGATAAAAGAAATTTACGATGAGCACGGGCGACCGCTTGATGAGCGACAAGCGTATTTTTATCTGGGGCAAGATGACGAAGACGTTATCAAGCACGCGGAGATCGCGGGTGAAGGATCAACGCCCGCAGAGTACGTGAAGAAAGTCGGTGAAGGGGCGGAGACGCACGAACTTTCTTATCGAATGTACGTTGCGCTTGGTGCGAACTTCAAAGATGCGACTCTCGAAAAGGAACGGCAGCGAGTCGCGAAAGCGGAAAAGGGAAAAAAGAATCCGGCGTTGAAGCGGCATCAATGGGCACCGATCGAGATATCGCCCGAAGAGTTCATGGCGAAGAGCGGCACGTTCAAATTCGGCAATGTGAAAGAAGCGGCAGATCAGCGATGGGTGCTGAAGAATCGGGATGGTACTACGCGCACCTATTACGATCCGATCGCGGGCAAACAAAAGCCGGTGCTCGGTGTGCGCGTGTACGAGCAAATGAATCCCGATGGATCGTTTACGCGCATTCGGGTAAACGAGACTCCCGAATTCTCTGCGGGTGAGACGATAAAAGCACCGCAGAAAATTCCCATGAAAGATCCCGAAACGGGGGAAAGGTATTTTCGAACGGTCTGGAAAAACTACGCGTTGCAGCCGGGCGATCCGACCGATCCCGATGATCTGGCGAAGATGTTCAATACGACGGCTGAGAGTCTGCTCGAAGCGAATCACAAATTCGGCAAGGGGCAGATCATGGACCCGATCGTGTCGGCGCTTATCAACCCGTCGAAAAAGATGATAAATAGCGCGGCCGATCTGCAAGAGTTGATGCGGGTAGCGGCAGAAGCAGATCCGCCGCGTCGAACCTGGGTAAGCATCATGGGCGGGGGTGATTATATCGGAGAGCAGGCGGTCGGGCATATTCAGCTTGAATGGGATGGCGTAGGCCCGCCGAAAGTGGTCGGTGACTATTGGGCGAAAAAGCTCGGCAAGGATGAGATAAGGGTCGATGAACTGCTTGGCTCGAATAACGAGATCAAACTTGAGCGAGTGAGAGAGCGCAAGCCGAAAAAGAAGCCGATAGTTCCCGGTTCGACTGTTTGGGTGATTGACCCGAAAGCGAAGCGGCGCGTGATGGCGACATTTTATCGGCGCAGAAAGGATGAAGAGGGTAAAGAAGTTTTCGAAGTCAACGTCTTACCGAACCAAGGTGCGGGGCTGACGAAAACGATCGTCGCTGTCAACCCGAAAGAAGTCACACCGCTGACCGAAGCGGAGATTCCCGGCAAGCCGGGACGTGTGCGTCGATTGGTTCAGCCGTTAGAACATGACGTATTGCTGTATGCCGATGAAGTCGCACCGGGTTCCGGTCCATCGAATACCAGCGGTGTGATAAAAATTCTGTTGCCGAAAGACGGTAGCGTGAACAAAGAAGAGATTCTGCGCGTGCGGGGTGTTCAGGAAACCGAACCCGATCCCGACCAGCGAGGGATGCAGCTTACTCTCGATATAGCGCAGCTACCGCGAATGCGTGAGCATTTGGGCGGCTTTGTGATGGATAGTCGCGTTACTTCCATGCTCGATGAAGCGGTGCGCATGGAGCGGTTGAAGAAAGAGTATCAGGAGAAAGCCGACGTTATATCGGAAAAGGATCTGGTCGATGACGCTGGTTTTATCAGACCCGATGGTTTGTTGAAAGGGCTGATCTCTGGGGGTGAAGGTTTAATCCCGGCAGAGCATCAACTTCGCGGGTTGAAGAAACTGGCGAAGGCGGGCGGGCGGCAACTGTTCGCGCACTTCATGGGATTGGGTAAGACTGCGCTGGCGATAATGTCGGCGGAGATGATGCGCAATCTTCGCGATGAAGATGGCAACCCGCATCCGAATCAGGTGAAGAAAAAGGTTATCAACGTTGTCCCGTTGAATACGGCGGAGAACTGGTATCAGGAATTCAAAAAGTGGCACACGGAATTGCCGACTCTTATCGGCGCGGATTCGTTGGCGGGGGCGCAGCAAATTCCGAAGTTGCCGGTGCGCACTCCGAAAGAGAGTGACGCGAAATACAAAGCGCGGATACTCGATTTCTGGAAAGAGGAATTGAAGACGAAGCCGAACCTCTGGAATCCGTTCACCGATACAAATCAAAACGTTATCGTTCCGTTCGAATACTTCCGAGACAATGAAGAGGCTTTGCGTTTGACCGGGCTATTCGATGGCATGGTGGTTGACGAAGCGCATCGAGTCGGTCGGAAGAATCAGTTATCGAATGCGGTCGAACGATGGCAGCAAGACATGAAGATGTTCGTTGCCATGACCGGAACACCGATAACGAATCGGCTCGATATGGTTCCGCGTATGGTCGAACTCGTTACGGGCGGAGCGATACGGCTCGGCAATCCGAGTGAGTTCGCCGAAAAGTGGCTTATTCCGTCGTCGGTAATGCGCGCGTACGGATCGAAGAAAGCTCCGCTGACCGATATCGATCCGATGAAGGTCGGGGAACTGGCGGCGATTCTACAACCGATAATGGATGTCGCGACTACCGCAGAGGTCAAGGGTAAGTCGATGCCGACGGTGCTTCTCGATGAGAACGCGCCCGCACACATGATAGGCCAGCAAGCTCGCATGTACCGTGCGGCGATGGCGGCATTGACCGATGAAGATCGCGAAGCATTGGCGACAAGCTCTGCGCTCGGTCTGGATGAAAGGGCGCTGCTGGGTGACGATGCGCGGCGAAAGGTGAGCAATGCTCGCGGTGTAGCGAACTGCCCGGCATTCAAAGGGCCGGATGAGCGTGAATACGCGACTTACGAAGCGGAGAAAGTTGTTCGCGATAGAAAAGGCAAGGCTGTCGGTACAACGAAGACGAAAGAAGAATTTCAGTTGCCGAGTTATGAGATGTTGACTGGCACGAAGCCGAGTCAGTTCAACGGACGTTGGCCGAATCAGAAAGATGTTGATAAGGGGCACATTCAGCAAGGTTATCTGGATGCGCTCTACAAATACTTCGATCACATAATGGGAGTTGCTTACGAAAAGGTCGCGGGCAAAAAGATAAATGCTTCGATGTTGAAGGCGTTGTCGAAAGGCGAATGGAAAACGCCTACGGGATTCACATGGTTGAAGACGGGCGGCAAGATTCCGAATCCCGATTATGGGCCGGAAGGGATGACGTGCCGTGGCGTGCTCGATGAAGTAAGCGGTGAAATTAAGCCGCTAACTTATCAGCATTTCGATGCGTCGACTGGTAAATACGTTACAAAAGAAATTCCTGTCGGCTGGAAAGCGATAAGAGATCCGAACAAAAAAGCAATGGGTCTTTACTACGCCGAAGACGATTGGGATTTCACCGGGCGATTCAAAGATGAAGGGGAGGATGAAGAGCCGCCGCCCGAAGACGAAGAGGATGAAGAGGATAAGGTTCCGGGGAAAAGAAAGGCGGCAACTCAGGGACCGAAAGAGGGTCGAGAGGCGCAATCGCTTCAGCGGTCGACCGAGAGACGTGAAGAGCGAGAGATGTTCGATGCGGTAGTCACGAACAATAACGCGAAGTGCGATGAGCTTGAAATCTGGATGAAGAATGCTCTCGATAGCAAAGCCGGTTCTCTCGATCCCGATCGCGAGCAATTCGTCATGTTCGGCAATCGTGTTGGCGCATCGGTGCGCACGATGGAAGCGAAAATGCGCACGATGGGTTATCAGGATGTCAACGAAGCGCTCGGACACCCGAATGTGAGTAGCCCGGAAGATAAAGCGAAGCGCCCGCGAAAGTATTTTGTAACCTATATGGGCAAAGGCGCAACGCTAGGGAATAGAAACATCAACTCGGAAATTTTCCGGCGCAAGCAAGATCAATTCGGGCAAGATACCGGTACGTCGATGTTCGTATGGCGCACGCTGTACGGTGGTACGGGCAATCCGCCTGCTATCGGCGAAGTAAAAGAAGGCTGGGGTCGGGAAGAGCGAAAGAAGATTTCCGAACAGTTCATGAACGGTGCGGGGAAAACCGATAAACGTACGGGCAAGCCGTTAGGGCTGGAAGTGCCGATGCGAGTCATGGGCGTGAAGGGCAAACCCGATGAGAGCGGTAACCCGACTACCGAAATGCGCTACGTTTACGAGTCAGATTTATCGTTGCGAGAAAAAGCCGAAGTGAAAGATCTCGAAGTTCGTATTCGGGGTAGCAAAGGAAAAGAGCAGGCAAAGTACGAAGCGCAATTGAAAAAGATTCTCGATAACTACTGGACCGATCGGCAACCGCTCACGAATGGTGATCACGGCACGGTCGACCAGATTTACGTTTTCAATAACACGCAGGTCATGGTCGCCAGCGATGCGGCGAATGTCGGGCTGAATTGGCCTTGTAAAAACATGGCGATGTACGATTCGTTATTCAGTCCGATGGATGAATGGCAACGGATTGCGCGTGCGGCTCGGTTACTTCCGCCAATCGTCAGCAAAGAGTTGAAGCCGCTTGTCGACAATATCGATAAATCGATTCAAAAGCTCGAAAAGGATCTGGGGCAAGATCCGCACGCGCATAATGAAGCGTCGGCCATGGAGCTTATCAATCGTGCGATCGATGAACTCCCGCCAGAAGATAAAGCGCGTTTACATGATCTACCTGGCGGAGCACCGGATCAGGTGTTGGAAGCGTACTTCGCAAAGCGGACGATGAATAAGATTCAATCGTTGCGCAAAGAGGTCAGTGACAAGTTGCATTCCGAAGGGGCTACGCCTGATCCGACGAAGCCGCGTGGACCCGATAATTATATTCCACCGGCAGCGATTACCGATTCGGATGTCATGAATGAAATATTGCGCAATCGGTTATCGAATTTTGAAAAGCAAATGATGCGTGGGCGGCGATTGCTGGTCGAAGCGAAGCGGTTTACTACATCGGTCGACATGCCGGTGATGAAAAAGATAAAGATCGAAGGCCGAACGGTGCGCGTTCCCGAAACCGATTCGGAAGGTAATGTTATCTTTCAGGTGGAAAGTCCGGTTCATGCTGAGAAGAGTCAGCTTGCGCAGCAGCGGGCGAAGATGGTGCCCTATGAAGAGTATATGCGAATCGTCCAGCACGCGTTACCGGCGCGAACTCAGTACGATTTTGTAGCCGCTGCTTCATCGTCGATGGCGCGATTCTCGCTACTAGATCCGAATGTTGAACTAGATATGATGCACGATCATCTGCGCGATGATATCGGTATCGCTACTGAGTTGAAAAAGACTCCGGGGCAAGAGAAGATAATGAAGTCGTTTCCGGCGCACTTCGTCAAAGCGTTGCGGTGGGATCATTTAGTTCCGCCGAAGCCGAAGTTTATTATTAAGGGATAGGAGAAGCAAAATGGTGATGCGCGGCGTACTAGATGCATGGGGGGCTGATAAGCTCCCCTTCGATGGGCCGATGGATGTCGACTACTTTTGCGATATACCGAACGCAGAAGTAGCGCGGCGTTGCCTTGCTTTCCTGAAAGACGGCAGCAACGAGATCGAGTTGAACAAGCGGCACGTTTTATCGGATATTCAACGAATGTGGAAAGCTACGTTTCGCGCGTGCCTTACGCACGGCGTTTCGCTTTCCGACAACGATAAGCAATATGCGCGTATGCTCGGAGTCGTAATCGCGTGATTTGCCCGCATTGCAATAAGCCGGTCTTTCAGCGATCGCAATCCGGAGATCGGATAAAAGCGCGCACACGGATTATCGTTGTGCATCGCAATCGGAGTGTGGAATTCAATTGCGCGAATTGCGGAGGAGGCATTACGGTCGGTCAAATAGATAATTTTAGGTTAGAAAAAGCCCGCATTTCTCCGCGTTTAGTGATAAAGCCGAAAAAGACTTGACATAGGAGTTACGCCCGCTTCATTATCTGAACAAGGTCCGGATTGCGGAAATGGGTATCCGTAACGAAGGGACGCCACCGAAAGGTCGCGTCCCTTTTGTTTTATCATGCAAACTGCCGAACAGTTCGATAAAAAGTTCCGATTTGATTTCGAGGTCGATGCATTTGAAAAGGCTAGACCCGATGGTGGCACCGGTCGTTTCATCGGCGGGTTTGTTTCGACCGATCATTTAGATCGTCAGCAAGAGATTATCATTCAAGAGGGGATGGACTTTCGGCCTTTTCTTGAAAAGGGCTGGTTCAACGATAATCATGATAAAGCGACGGATGCTTTAGTAGGGTATCCGACAGCAGCAGAACTTCGCCCTTACCCGACAAATCCGCTTCATAAGGGATGGTATGTCGAAGGGGAACTGCTCGATGGATCTTCGCGGGCCGACAATCTTTGGACTCTCGCACAGGCGTTGAAGAAAAGCGGCAAGCGCAAGCTCGGATTTTCCGTTGAAGGTTCGATCGATGAACGCGACGATAAGAATCCGAAAGTTGTGCGCAAGGCGACGGTACGCGAAGTCGCGATAACACGTTGCCCGGTCAATACGCATGTGTCGCTGGATATTCTCGCCAAGTCGCTCGCAGTCGGTTACGGCGGGCCGGGACCGAGTGCAGCGTCACCGGAGCCGGGCGATGCCGGGCCGATTACTCGCGAAGCGTTGGAAGGCGTTTCGTCGGGGAAGAAAAGGAAAAAGAAAAAGAAGCTCTCGAAGTCGGCAGCGATAAGACTTTTGCAGATGATAAACCCGAAAGTGTCGCGTTCTCTTGCGGAGCGCATCGTCAACTACACGGCGCGTCATTATGGCGATGCCGATGAAATGGAGGCATAGATAATGGGCGACCAGGATCGAAACGATCAGGGTAGCGTCACCGTCGAGGGAATGTCGCGAGCACTGGATGAGCTAGTGAAGGCGGCAGACGCGACCGATCTGATCAGCAAAGGTGACGGGAGCGGAATCGAACATTCCGGTCACGTCGATGAGCGTGGGAAAGTCGGCGGCGGACGGGCGACCAGTTCCGACGCAGGCGGTCTTACTTCCATGATGATCGCGAAGATGGGTGAAGTCGGAATCGATGCGGACACGATCGCAGCGTTCTCCGATTTCGTCGGCAAGCAGGCGGGCAAGAAAAACGGCGAAGAGGAAGAGGAAGAGGAAACAGAAGAGATGACTGCCGAGATGCAGGATGTTATCGCCGACATGCACGCCTACGCGAAACGGAACAACGGATCGATGCAGGGTTATCCCGGCTTCGGTAAGAGCGATGATGGCGGCGGCAGCGAGCCGATGATCAAGTCGCTCGATCAGTACCGCGAAGACAAGGATATCGCCGATGCGATCGATGTGTCGCCTTATCTGGAAGCGATGACCACGAACACCGCAAGCCAGATCGATGCGCTGCGCAAGAGCATCGAAAGCGGTCACGCGCAGCAAAGCACGATCAATCGACACATGGCAGCAGCGATGCATCAAGTGGGTACGCTGATCAAATCGCAGGAGCATATTATCAGCGAACTCGGCAAACGGCTGAAGATCGTCGAACGCACGCCGAACCCGCAAAAGGGTGCAACCACGCGCGCGGGTGCGGAAGCGATGTCGAAGTCGATGCCCGGCGAAGCCGGTGGCCCCCCGCTGCGACCCGAAGGCGGAGCGCTCACGAAGAGCGAGTTGCTTTCGACTCTCAGCTACATGAACCTCGAAAAGTCGATAAAGAATATCGGCTCACTCAAGACCAGCGAAGCGGTCTACCTGCTCGAAGGTGGCGGGATGGTCGATCAAGCGGTTATCGATGCGGCAGAGAGTTTTCTGACGCAGAACCCTACTCTCGCGCAAGAGGCACGCCAGTATCGGTAGATGCTGCGCGCACGTAACTCTGACAGAAAGAAAAAGGAGATAAAAAAATGTTAGGAGCATTCGTAAGCGCGCAGGACTACCGGGACTACACCGGGTTCGGGCAGTCGACTCCCGATGAAGTTGCCGATCTGCGTAAAGCCCTATATGCGGGGCAGGATGTCAACGATCCGGGCGTAGCTCCGGGCGTAGGCTTCCCGCTGCGCGTCGAAAGTCTCGAAGCGACGATGAAGAATCTGACCTTCGAGATGGACGAGATTAAGCTGTTCAAAACCATCCCGAAAATCCCGGCGACAAATACCGTCGAGGAATTCAACCGTTTGCTCTCGTACGGGCAGGGCGGGACTCGGAGGTTCAATCTCGGATTCATGACCGAGGGTGATCTCCCCGAAGAAGAGGACAGCACCTATCAGCGTGTGACCATGCTGATCAAGTATCTCGGTGTGGTCGGGCGGGTCACGCACGTCGCGAATGTTATCAGGTCTTCGACCGGTAACGTGATCGCGCTGGAAACCATGAACAAGACCATGGAGTTGCTTAAGAACCTGGAGAATGCTCTTTTCTTCGGCGACTCTACTCTCATTCCCGAACAGTTCGACGGACTCTTCAAGTTGATCGCGGACGGTGCTCCGAACAACGTTATCGACCTTCGTGGCGGAGCGTTGACCGAAGAGCTACTGAACGACATGCTCTTGCAGATTCGCGATAACTTCGGCATGGCGACCGATGCGTACTTCGCGACCGGCGTGTTCGCGGATCTTGCGAAGCAGGTATACGACAGGCAGCGATTCGCATACGCGCCTGCTCCGGGTGTGCTCGGTGCGACGATTACCGCATTCCAGGGGCAGCACGGGCGGATCAACATGCACGATCACGTCTTCATTCAGCCGGGACCGGAAGTACCGGCAAGCGGACTCGGCAAGCCCGAGAAGCGTCCGTTGCAGCCGTCGATAAGCGTGGCACCGGCAGCGGGCGGTACGGGAAGCCAGTTCACTACGGCGGATGCGGGCACCTACATCTATCAGGTCGTTGCGGGCAACCGTTACGGTCTGTCGACTCCGGTGGTTACCGCTGGCGTAGCGCTCACTGCTGGGCAACAGGTGACGTTCACCGTTCAGGATAACGGGCAGGGCACCACGTTTTACGAGATCTATCGTACGACTCCGGGCGGAGCGGCCGGTACGGCTCGGTTGATGACTCGCGTTGCGCGTACGGCAGCGACTCAGGTTATCACCGATACGAATGCCGATATCCCCGGAACGAGTCAGGGCTTCGTTCTCATGCAGAACCAGCGGTCGTTCTCATGGGCGCAGCTATTACCTATGACTCGTCTGCCCCTTGCTGCGGTGGATACATCGATCAGATGGGCGCAGGTGCTCTACGGCGGGATCAAGCTCTACACTCCTGCTAAGAACATCGTCGTGAAGAATATCGGAAGGGCGGCTGGTAGCCTGTAGCCTTTTCGGATTCGATAGTGCTATAGTCGGGCGAGTGGGCGATCGGCTCGCTCGCCCGACTTTTTATCTAGCACTAGAAAGGACGAAAAATGTTTATCCAGAATAAAAATCTCGCAAATAGCGAATTGGTATTGCCGGGGGGTTTGGTTCCGAGAGGGGATGACGAAGGGATCTTCGAAGTTCCCGATAACATCGGTGCGGTTCTGTGTGAAACGCCCGGCTGGTCGAAAACCGATAAGCCACCGAAGAAACTCGAAGAGATCGATCCCGTAGCGGCTCTGAGAGAGCTACGTCGGCTTCGGGGGGAAGGGGTGCCGCCTATCCATCAACCGCCCCCGCCTGTTACGGCGGCTCCTACGACTCCGCAACCGCCTTCGCTTGTATCGCCTGCGCCTGCGCCTGCGCCGACTACCCCGGCACCGGCAGCAGAGCCGATGGCGGATGTACCGACGGCAGAACCGGAGTTGGAATCGGAAGCGGATAGCGAAGCCGATGATGAAGGCCCGGATCTTACCAGCATGACGAAAGCGCAGCTTATCGATGTTGCGTCAGAGTACGGCATCGAATTATCGGCTGAACTCAAAAAGGGGAAGGTCGACGATCTTCGCGCATACCTCGATAAAAAGTTGTATGGTGAAAGTGAGGGATAGCCATGTCGGCGAACGCTGACGATTTACGCAACTGGTATGGGGAAGCGATAGGCATCTCTACAACGCTGACAGCGGGAGCGGCAGCGGCAGTCAAAAACGCCGCACCACTTGAGAATGGTCGTTATCGTATTCAGTTTCATACGCTGACTGGCGCGGTAGCGAAAGTATGGTGTCGACAGGGACCGCACGCATCGGTTGCTGCAACGAAAGCCGATCCGTCGATGCCGGTTGAAGTGAATGTCGCGCCGCGCCCTTTTTTCTTTGTGATGGTTCGCGATAAGTTGGATGGATTGAGCTTTATCGCAGACTCGGATACGTGTGACGTTACGATAACAAAGGTTTCGCGCGGGAAGAATTGATGCGATGGGAGATGCGCAGCGAGGAGATGATGCGTTAGCGTTTTACGCTGCGAATCTTGGGCGAACACGGGCAATAGCTTGTTCGACTGTAGCGGCGCAACTGCTCGATGATGACGGCGCGTTATTGCCCGTTCGCCATATTCTGCATTTAGGATATTTATCTCCTCGCACGTCAACGATCTGGATTGCTACCGGTAAGTTCGAAAGAGGTAAGGCGTTGTCGGTGTCGGCAGCCCCGCCTTACTTTCCGATGACACCGGGACGAATCGTTGCGCTCGAATTAAACGTCCGCAAAGGTGATAACGATCAAATTGCTGCCATAATGGCGAGTGGTAGTGGTATCCTGTATATCACGGAAATCTCGCGGAGAGTTTAGTGCCGATTTTATCGAGAGCGTTAGTCGGTGACGGTGAAGACACGGGAGGTGGAATAGACGTAGAAGAGTTAATCGATCTTGTTCAGATCTTGCTTTTGGTAGATGAAGATTACGGTCTTATTTTTTCAGAGGATTTTCACGTAGTAGTTGAGCATATCGAACCGATTCCGCCATGAGCCGCCATCGCCTACTATCTGGTATCAATGTTCACGGGCAATACCGCGCGACGTTTGCCAATAGCGCGGCGCGGCTTGCTGACACCGGGCCTTACTTGGCGACGGAGTCGATTGCCGGGGGGAGCTTGAATCCGGCAGTTGCTCTTCAATTAGATACATACGCTGAATTTGTGCTTGCCAATCATAGTCCGATCGTATGGCAGGCGATAACGGGAGCAGCCGGTAGTCTTCAGCAAAAAGATTTGCTCGATAATAATTCAGATTATATGGTGGTGGGGGATAAAACTCTCGATAAAGTAGTTTTAGTAGACTATTCGTTTCAGTTGCCGATATCGGGGCGGCAACGAAATGGCTTGCTTACTTTATCGCATGACGGAACTGTTCCGACTATCGATGAAGATTATTATTACGAAATCGGCGATGAGATCGTGAGCGTGACGTTCGGCGCAACGATTTCGGGAAATGATTTGCGGGTTACTATCGTAACCGCATCGGTCGGGGAAAACCCGAAGTTAGTGTATCGAAAGTTTGCATTGCCTATAGCGGCATAAAAGGGAGCGGATAAATGTCACATAAAGACTACGGACAAAAAGGCGTTGCGAATGATGTTCAATTCGGAAAGGGTGGCCCCCGGCTCGTTGTCGACACAGGAGTAATCAAGTCGACTCAGAGCGACGGGTCAACGCTGGAAGAATTTAGGGGTGCGGCTCCGACCGATCCCGATTCTTTTGCAACGAAAGAATACGTCGATACACGCGCGGGTGCGCCTGTTACCGGGCAGATTGATGGTGGATCGCCGCCTACGCCCGGTGATGGCGTTTTATATATTTGCACGACGGCAGGCGGAACGTTCACAGAACAATATCTGTACTACCGAAAAGGTGGTCAATGGGTCGAGAAAGTTCCGGTCAACGGGCAATCGATTCACGTTACGCAAGACTTGCTCGGTGGTAATCAGGAGTATGCTGCCGATCATATCTATATCTGGGATGGCGATAATACTGAATGGGATGATATCGGGCCTACTGCTGCTGCCACCAAAACTATCAAGACGGAACGGCTCAGTTTCGATTACACCGATACGGGCGTTAATAATATTGGCACGGCACTTCCGGCAGGCGCAAAGGTTAGGAACGTCAAACTGAACGTTACACAGTTGTTCGACGGTACTACGCCGGTTGTGAAAGTAGGTGACGCTGCCGATGATGATCGGCACATGACCGAAGCGGAAAATGATTTAACGGTAGTCGCGTTATACGAAACGAACGTTGCGTGGTTGTATGGTTCGGGTACACAGGTTACCGCTACCGTGACGATCGGTGGCACGCCGACGCAGGGTACAGCTGAATTGGAGATTTCTTACTCGCTCGCGTGATTACGATAACACCGATTCGGGAAGTTTCGCTCCCTTCCCGATATCGCTTTACAGCGCACGGTGAACAATGGGTATTTTTGGAAATCTCGATGGCACGTTCCGTTCTCGGTTTTCTATCGGGAAGAAAGCCAGTGAAGTTTATTTAGAGCGGGACGGGTCGAATAATCTCACGCTGCGCGATCTTGTTGTTACTACCGCGCAGAAGTTAAACGATTTAATTTCCCGCACGCGCGCCGATCAGTTCAGCGGCTTATCGAGCAAAGGATCGCCGGTAAGCGCCGATCGTCTTTTAATCGAAGATAGTGCGGCATCGTGGGCAAAAAAATATACGACGGTCGGTTCATTACCGGCGGGTGCCGCAGCGCTTCCGGCAGGTTATGTTGATGGGCTGAAAGTTTCTTACGTTTCAGCTTCGCAGGTTAGTATTGCTATTGGGCGTTGTCGAAGTGACGATAATACTACAGATATCGTTTCGACTGGAACGTTGACAGCGAACATAGCTACGTCGGGGGCTAATGGCCTTGATACGGGAAGCGAGGCCAGTGATACATGGTATTCCGTTTGGATAATTTGGAATTCGGGCACCGGTACAGCGGCATCGTTGCTTTCGGCTTCCATGACTTCGCCTACTTTGCCAAGCGGTTATACGAAGAAACGTCGCGTGGGGGTGGTGCGGAATTATGGTTCGAACTTTTTGCTTTTCACTCAGATCGTTAGCGAAGGTAGGGCGCGGGAATACATTTATGATCAAGTTTCGGAAAACGTTTTGGAGGTTTTGACAAACGGTGGTGCTACTTCTTGGACAAACGTAGACTTGTCCAGCTTTGTTTCTCCTACCTCTACCACAGCTCTTATCAGGGTAATGTTTTACGGAACTGATGCGCCAGGTGGGCATGTAAGCATAAGGCCAGATAATACTTCCATATCGAACCCGGTGACGATGCAGTTCGCGGGAACGAACTCTTCGGAGTTTTCAAGTTCCAACTCTGTTTGGAGGCAACCGACGAGTAGTAGCCAGATAATCGAATATGAATCGACAGATGCGTTTGTAGATGTGTATATCTGGGTAGAAGGTTTTATCGACATTATTTGAGGTTACAATGTCACGGAAAGCAGTTACGCAAACAGCAACGGGTGCAGTAATGCAGTATGGTTACTGCGACTTTACTAGCGAGATCGATCCGTTGACTCAATCGCAAGTCGATTTGAATGAAGGAACGATTCTAGTTGCCGATATTCCTCTCTATCATCACAAGGTTGTTGCCGGGAACTTTGTTGAGATGAGCGCAGCCGAAAAAGCAACGGTTGATGCGGCGCGTGAGGCAGAGAGTACGGCGAAGTTAGACGGTGCGGTGCACATTCAGCGTGTAGTGAATTCAATAAGTGAGTTGCCATTGCCGCCACCGAAAGCTGGCCTTCTTGTTGGCGTTATTACAACAGGTAATATTGGTTTAGCGATCAGTGGAACAAATAAATGGTTTCTTTTTGCGGTTGATGGAATGGTAGGCCCATAGCTTGTGATAGAATAAAATCAATTCGAGAGGAAAAAATAGGAGCAAAAATATGCCCGCGCATGATCCGTCTGGTAATGGCCCTGCTCACGATTCGACTCCGCCGCGCGGAAGCAAAGCAAAGATGACGTATTTGAATATCGATAAAACTGGCATGTCTATGTCGGGTAAAACTGCGGTTACAATTTTCAGTACGCTTGCCGGGCTTATCATTTTTCTCGTTTCGGGCTGGTTTGCTTTTTTATCGATCAATGCGACGAAAGCAGATATTGATCAACACGATGAAAATGTTGTTGCGCATAAAATTATTATCGAAAAAGATGAAGAGGCTGTTCCGATAAAAGTGGTGGTGAAAGAGCATCATCGTGTTATTAAAGAAATTCCTAAGATCAAACGAGAGGTTGTTATCGTAAAGAACGGTTTTTATGAAGAGCGAGCCGAACGATTGGCCGACAGAGCAGCGGATAGGGTGAAGGGTGAACGGCAGAGCCGAGAGCGTTGGAAATATGTGCGGGCGAAGGCGATGAAAAATTTAGAGCAGAAGAAACCGATCAGAGATGGACTGGAAGATTATCTATGACCGATAACATGCTACAGATCACGGCTGCTGAAAATGCAGTCCCGTCGATTGACACCGAAGCAATCGGTGCGGTCGTGAAAGTGGCGGCGCGCGATGAAAATATGCCCGATGTAGTCGCGGCTGGTTTCGATCGCATGGTGGTTGAACGGTCTACTGACGGTGGACTGAGCTATGTCGAGATCACAGTTCCGTCGGAGCGGCCTTTACTGGACCCGGAAAATCCGACGATAATTTTTTTCGATCGCGCGGGCAATGAAAATTATTGGTATCGGTTCCGGTATCGCAATACGAAAGATGGTTCGCTATCGCAACCGTCGGTAGCTGTGCTCGGTGAAGGGTTGATGATCCGGCAGTTTCTTACGGTCGAGCAGTTGAAGGCGCGGTATTTTTTTGGTGTCAGTCTCACCGATGATGAAGGGAATGAATTGCCGGATGCGACATTCGCGCATTTTATTCTGCAAGCGATTCGCTGGTTCGAACATCAAATCGATATACCGATTTTACCGCAAACGTTTATCGACAATCACGACTACCACCGTTCGGCGTATGAAGCGTTCAATTTTCTTCAACTCGATAACTATCCGCTGATCAGCGTTGAAGAGTTTCGGGTTCAGTATCCAAGTGGTCAAACGGTTATCGTTTATCCCGCAGAATGGATTCGCATTAACAAAGAGAAAGGCCAGATTCAAGCGGTGCCGACAGCAGGTACGTTGTCAGAGTTTCTGATCGGGCAGGGCGGAACGTTTCTTCCCGCTGTTTACAACGGAATGCATTACCTTCCGCATCTCTTTCAGGTTTATTACACGGCTGGTTTCGAAGAGGGAAAAGTTCCCGCGAACATTGTTGATCTTATCGGAATGTTCGCATCGTTCGGCCCGCTGAACGTGTTCGGTGATCTCATTGCGGGTGCGGGCATTGCGAATATTAGCTTGTCGATGGATGGATTATCGCAGAGTATAGGAACTACAAGCTCGGCAACGAATAGCGGATACGGCGCGCGTATAATCCAGTATCAGAAGCAGATAAAAGAGCAAATCCCGATGTTGCGCAGATATTACAAAGGGATCAGGATGGTTGTCGCGTAATGCACAGAGATTACACGCCTCCGACACCGGGAGAAACCGGTACGCCTTTATCGCAACGGGGATTCGATAATAAGATTCCGCCGACAGCGGGGGATACCGATCCGCTGGAAGATCGGCACAAGGCTCTGAATGTCAAAAAGACGCGCAGCGATTTTCGAGATGAAGAGTTCGAACGAACGATTCAGCAACACGGCAAGCGGGTTGTTTGGCGCAAGTCGATGATCTGCCCGTGCTTGAATCCGGTGACGGGGCAAAAGAAACTCGATTGCAGCAATTGCGACGGTTCGGGTTTTATTTATGTAGACCCGCTGGAAATTCGCGCATTGATGCTGCGCTTCGAAAAGAATACTCGCATTTATGAAAAGTTCGGCATGTGGGTTGCCGGTGAATGCCAAGTGACGGTCGAGCATCATTATCGGCTTGGTTTTCGTGACTCGTTAGAATGCGTCGATGACATGATGAATTTCAACGAGATCATCAAAAAGGGTGATCGGCACGGGCGGCGGAGCGAATTACCGACAGGTATCGATACAGCAAGATATAGAATACAAAACCTTACGAAAGCACTTATTATTGACGCGAGCAATAACATTGTCGCGTTGGACATTGGTTATCATCTCGAAGTAAACGAGCACGGGCAGATTAAATGGAAAGCACCGGGAAAGAAACTGGTCAGTGATGATCAGTTTGTTTCTTTGCATTACGATTTTCATCCCGTCTATATGGTTATTTCGCATCCACATGCAATTCGATCAGATGTGCGGGGAACGAAAGTGCCGAAAGAAACGGTAACTCCGTTGCCGTTGCAGGTAGGCGCGCAATTAGATTTTCTCGCGAACGATGACCCGAATGTTCGCTTGCCGGTGACGGGAGGTAGTTAATGGCGGATTTGATAAAAATATCCGTCGGGCAGGTGGTAAGCGAATTGCTTAGTCGTATGCCGACGAAAGACGATAAGGCGCGCATGATCAAAGGACTTGGCGCGTCCGCAATGCACTTCTGGAAAAATCAGGCATTGCAGAAGTTACGCTCTACATCGCGTGATTACGTTGCAGGGCTTCAAGAGGATATCGGAACAGAGAAAGCGACGATAACGCTGGTCGGTGTTCTGCCGAATCTTATCGAGCGAGGCTTTCGCGGCGGAGATATGCGCACGTACATGCTGGAAGGCCCACGCGCGAAGACAGCGAGAGCCGGGCATCGTTATCTAACCGTGCCATTTCAACATGGTACTCCGGGCACAACGGGGCGCAATGTCGGTATTCCGATGCCGAGAGTTATTCATAATGCAGCAAAGCAATTAGAAGCAACGATAAGCAGACCGGGACCGGCGCTAGTGGGAACTGCGGGAGTTAGAACGGTTCGGTATGGGGAACGGCTTGGCCCGGAAAGTCGGGGTGTGAAACAAAAAGCTCGCGAACTGTTGCTACATAAAGTGAAGCCTTGGCACGCTACCAGTATTTATACTAGCATGATTCGGCACGAAAAAACTTTCGCGCAAGCAACGCAGACTACAGGCTACACGACGTTTCGAGTTTTATCGGAAAACGTTATTCGCGGCAAACGAGATCCGGAAACGGGACGGGCGGCGGAGCATTGGTTTCATCCAGGTATAAGCGCGCGTAGGTTTGCGCGCGATACACGCACGCACGTACGCAAAATCGCGACAGCTATCGTCACGCAGAGTATGAGCCATGTCGGGAAGAAAAGATCCACGTAATATCGGGACAGCAGTTGCCAAAGAGCAAGACGCAAGGTTTCCGACTGACCCGGAAGCAAATGCGGGGCGTTACCCGCTTGTACTTCCCGAAAGAGTAATTCTTGCGTTATTGCGCTCAGAGGTTGCGAGGTTATCCGATCCGGACAATCGAGATGATCTTGTGCGATTGTTCTCTCATTTTCTCGATCCGATAATGAGTGAATCGGAACGAACTTCGCATGTGAACAATTTTCAGAAGTACCCACCCGAAACTTACTTGGGGTATCCGAGATCGAGTGCGAAGTTCCCATGTTATGCAGTTGTGCTCGAATCCGATGATGAGCAAGACGAAGCACTCGGTTATCTAATCGGTCAAACGGGTGCTGACGAAAAGATCGATAAGTCGCAAGCGTATTACGGTTCAATGTTTCAACAGATGTACGGCGTATATATCTATTCAGAACATCCCGACGTGTGCTCGTATCTTTATCAATTCGCGAAGGCTATTTTGATTGGCGCGCATGACGTGCTTGAAGGTTTCGGGGTTGTCGAGATGCGTTTATCGGGAACAGAGCTTGGCCCGGAAGAAACGTACATTCCCGAAAATATGTTTGTGCGGGTTTGCCGTGTTTCGTTGAAGAGCTTGTTCACGGTGCCCGAAATACTGCGGCCTGATCCGGCGCGTGTTCGTATTACTGGTATCTGGGCAGACGATATTGTAGTCTCAGGTATTCGCGGAGGTGTGAAAGGTGTCTGATAAATCTAGCGATAAAAAACAAAGTCGACGCGCTAGGGCATTGACTTCCGCATCGACTCAGGCGAAAGATAAAGAAGTGAAACCGCAGCCGCCGAAAAAAGATGAACGGTTGATTACCGTCGAGGTCTGGGGGCGAGGAAATGCTAACCCGTTGATGCGTGCTTTTATCAGTGAGCACAGGAATCAACGGACGGTGAAGCGTAGCGCTTCCGAATGGTTCGATCTGTTCCGTAAGTGGAAAGAACAGCCGAGAGGATAAAACGTCATGGCAACAGCAATCTATTTCAACGGTAGAAGGTTGAATGTCCCGCAAGCCGTATCGAAAATCGATGCGTCTGCGCTTGCGACGAAAAGCCCGGCAGCGGTCGGAGTTATCGCTCTAGTCGGAACAGCGGAAGGCGGCAAACCGCTGACGGTCGAAGAGAGCGAGGCAGACTCGACTCGCCCGTCGAAGATCTTAGAGCGCTACCATGCCGGTGATCTTCGCACGGCTGGTATTTTCTGTTTCGAGCCTTCGGCCGATGAAGCAATTCCCGGTGGCGCAAGCAAAGTTATCGGAGTGAAAGTCAATCCGGCAACGCAAGCCGGGATCAGTCTTCCAGACGATAACGCTGCGGATGCGCTTGATATCACGTCGAAGGATTACGGATTGCGCGAGAATCAGGTGAATGTCGAAGTTGCCGACGGAACCACGAAAGGCAAAAAGGTCACGGTAGTCTTCGAAGACGTTGCCGAAATCTTCGATGACACGGGCGGCGATTCGTTGTTCGATGTTATCTACGATCCAGGCGCAGATGGCTACGATACGATGACGGGTGCGATCGATGCCAGTGCGTTCACGGCGGCAGCGACAAAGGCGGAAGCTGGCTTGTCGGCGGAGCGAGCGGCCGACATTCCCGCCCCCGGTGTGCTGGATGTTGTATCGAGCGCAGTGGGCGATAACTCGCAGACGCTTCTCGTTTTCGGTCTGGATGGATCGAATAATTTTATCTATGAGAACATCGCTCTGAGTGGCACCACGAACGTACAGGGCAATACATCGTTCGCCAAGGTGATCGGGTGTGTGCTGGATGCCGCGTGCGTCGGTACAGTGACAGTGTCCGATTTTCCGGTGACTACAACGCTGTTTACGCTCGCTCCTGCCGTTTTAACGCGGGGTCTGGTTGCGACGACAAATACCCCGGCGGCGGGCGTTGCGACGGTGTCAATCGACTCTGACACGGCTGTAGATGCCATTCTGGTCGGGTTGAGCGCAGCGGGTGTGATGATCGGGGAGCGCTTCGACATGACCACGGGCGCAACCACGCCAGTTACGGGCGCAGTAGAATTTGCTGCTCTTACTTACATGGGCCTGGGAGACGTTGCCGGGGCACGAACGATCAGCGTTTCTATCGATGCGGTGAAGACGTTGCACGCGAGCTTCACCACGGTCGCAAAGGTGGTCGACCGGTTGAATGCGCTGGTGGGCTTTACGGCGAATGCGAACATCGGAAGTTATCAAACGTTCCGTATGGTCGATGCCGATTACAACGTTGCGCCTGCGCGACCAGCCGAAAATCTTATCGGATCGGCGGCAGACTTCTACGCGGATCTATTTTACGTTGCCGATAAACTGACCAGTTCATCGGCGTATGTAAATGGTGCAAAGGCGACTGGCGGAGCGTTGCCGCCTGCGAATACGACTGCGCCGGTTTATCTGGTCGGTGGCGGTGAAGGCACGACAACGATCACGCAATGGCAGCAGGCTTTCGATCTGTTGAAGAAACGCCGTTACAATATTCTGGTTCCACTTACGCGTGATCCGGCTGTTCACTTTCTCGCGTTGACGCATCTGATCGCGAAGAATGGCGTGCTCAAGAGCGAAGCCGAAGGCTATGTCGGGATCGGCAAGGCAGATGGATCGGGCGAAACGCGGAGCAATATTCAGAGCCAGATTCAGACGTTGAACACGCGGCATTTGTCCGCAGTGTCGCAAGAGGTTCAGCGTTACGATAACGATACGGGGCAAGCAACATGGTATCCCCCGCACATGCTCGCAGCGATCGCAGCGGGTATGCAGGCGGGATCGGTTATCGCCGAACCGTTGACGCACAAGTTGATACTTGCAACCGATCTTCGCAATGATCCATCGTGGACTATTGAAGACGATATCAGTGATCTTATCGATCGCGGATTGATGGCGGCGGAAAAAGTCGACGGGATCGGCATTCGATGGGTGCGCTCGATCACAACGCATCTGGCAGACGATAACGTTGTATTCGTCGAACGAAGTGCGAACGAGTCGCTTATCACTGCCGTATACGAACTGCGCAGCCGCATGGAGCGAAAGATCGGTACGCGCGGACTTGCGGGTACAGTGGGTGCGCTTTACAGCTTGGCGCGCGGCATTCTGAATCAACTGGTCGACGAAGAGAAGATCGTGTCGCATCGCGCCTTGCAGATCGAACAGGTCGGGGATGTATTTCCGATGAGTGTCGAGTTGTCGGTGGTACTGCCCGTCAACTTCATTCCGATAACCGTTCACTTGACGCCCACGCTGGCGGCGGCTGCGTAAGGAGATAAGTCATGCCGGAACTAGGTAGAGTAATATCAGGTGCGCGCACGCGGCTTCTGCTGGAAGGCGTGCCCGTGGCGTATGCGACAAACTGCGTGATCGGGGAAGAGTACCAGATGGACCCCGTTGAAGTGCTCGATTTGCTCGAAGTAGCTGAACACGTACCGACAGCTTATCGTGTCACTTTCACGGCGCAGTTTGTCCGGATGGTGACGAAGCCGATCAAGAATCGCGATGGTATTGCGATCTTTCCGAAACTGAAAGACGTACTGACAGCGGGAGAACTGACAGGCGCGCTGGAAGATTCGGTGACTGGTACGGTGTTATCGAACATCGAACGGGTGAAGGCTGCCCGCTATACGAATAACATCGGTGCGAGGGGAATCGTGTTGACCGATGTTGAATTCGTCGCAATCCGTATCGAAGACGAAGCGGAAATAACCAGTTGATCGGCGGTTGGCTACCGCCCATAACGAAAGGACGATAACGATGGAAACAACGGCATCCCGTAAGCGGATGGCGGATGAAGCGGCTTCTCGTTTTTCCGGAGAAGATAAAAAAGAAGAGCTATCACCCGTCACCATATTAGAAATAGATGTAGAAACGCCGAACGGAAAACGCTACGCCGGAAAATTTCGATATCATGTACCGACGCTGGGAGACATGGTCGATATCGGTAATGTTTACTCGCGCTATATCGAGAATGCTATTAGCCCGGATACAACTGCGCAAGCGCTCGCGTACGCATTCGCATGGTTACACGTTACGATAAAAGACGATGAAATAAATCCGGTATGGTGGAAAGAATCGAATCGCGGAATTGATCTTTATCATAGTGCTCCGATTCTAAAACTTTATCGGTTAGCAGTTGAATATCACGGCAAATATCTCGGTACGTCCGTGGAGGTGGGCGAAATGAAAAAAAGCGCTGAACCGGGATCGGACGAAAATGGTTCGCGCGATATGGTCGGAGACGTTCAATCTTCCCCCGAACGACGAACGATTATGCAGATTGACGGAAAAGGAGGCGTGGGATCAGATCGCAATGGTTGAAGCCGTTCGCAGTATGAAAAGAGAATGGATAAAAGAAGCGAGTGATAAAGTTAGAGCGCTGGCAGAAAGTCTAGATCCTTCAAAACCATTCAAGTCGAACGTACGTGTTGTTACTGGCCCGGAAGCCGAAGCGATTGCCGATAAACCGCACTTGACTGGCGATCCCGAATGGGATGCAGTCGAACTGGAAGAAACAAATTCGAACAGAGAGCCGTTTGATCGAAGTAGATTTTTCTAATGCCCGATGATCGTTATCGAACTACTGTAGAGATCGGAGTCGATGATCATGAAGTACGTCGGCTTGGGGAGACGATTCATCGGGCGCTAGAGATCGAACCGATAATGCGGTTCCGCCGCGCGATCGAAGAGCTTACGGCTCAGATCACGCGAATGAACACCGAAAGCGCTCGCGCAGCGGGTATTCCCCCGCCACCGATGCGACCGGGGCCGCGACCGGGAACGCCCGGTGCTCCGCCCGGAATGCCACCGATACCGACTACACCGGGCGGACGTGGCGGTGCGGGTGGTGGATGGCAAGGCGGACAAGAACGAAGAGGAGGGATGGGCTTTTTCGGGCAAGCGGCAGCAACCGGTGTTGGCTTTCTCGGTGCGCAGCAGATTCGGCGAATGATGGGGGCTGGCCCGGCGATGATGCGCGGGGAGGGAGCCGTAGCGGGAGCAATCGGAGCGATACCAGTAGTCGGCCCATACATGGAAGCAGCGTTATCGGCTGCGGGGCGGCTTGCCGGTCAATATGGTGCGTATGGGAAAACGCTTGCTCCAATGGGAGGTATGGCGGGAATAGCTGGCATAAGTGGGGAAGCGGCACAGAGAGCGCAACGGTATGGAATTTCAAAGCCAGAATTAGCGCAACGAATGGGGCCATTGGCGCAGCAACTCGGAATGCGCGGCGCGGATGTTCAACAAGCAGTGCCGATGCTGCTTGAGTTAGAAAGGATAACAGGTATTCAAGCTGGGCAGATGGCGGGTGTTGTCGGTGCGGGAGGGATTGCTGGCCGACAAGCGACGGCTGCCGAAGCGACAAACCAAGTAATAGATGTGATGGGGGCAGCAATTGAATCGGGTATGCGAGCACAGGATTTTCCCAAGATGTTCGATGAAGTTGCTCGGCAAACAGAGATGCTGCGCACCGAAGGTATTTTGATTCAGCCGAGATCGATAGCTGAGTTTGCAGCGGGTATGTCTCGATACGGGGAGACGTTCAGGGGTGTTGCGGGTATGCGCGCAGCGGGAGGTATGCGCGATGTAATGCGCGGAGCGGCAGAGAGATCCGATTTTGGCGCGATGATGTTCATGCAGACTGCTATGGCGCAGGGGCGTAGCCCGTACGAAGCAATGATGGCACTTGAAGATCCCGAAGCGCAGATGCAAATTTTACCAGACGTAATTCAGCGATTATCACGAATGGGGGGTAGCACCGAAGCGCGTGCGATGGCGTTGCGGCAAATGATGCAAGGTAAGTTAAGTTATCGACAAGCATTAGAAGCGGTAGAAACGGCAGAGCAAGAGCGTGTAGAACTTGGCGGAGTTGATTGGAAAAATGTTTCAGATTTTTTGGGCGCGGAGCGGCGCGCAACGCAAGCATCTCGCGGGGTAGCAAGACAAGAGGCTGCGCTTATCAATCAAAGGCTCGGTGCGGGTGCGGGTGTTTACGCGCCAATGAAAGAAGTAGAAACGGCTGAAATAGCTTTAGCAAAAGCAGTCGCGCCAGCGGGTGCGGAGATTGGTAAATATGCGGCTGATAAATTAAAGGAAGGATTAGAGACATATAAAGGCGTGAAAGAGTATTTTGAAAAAGTGCGGGTGCCGAAAACGCCCGGTGAAGCCTATGAAGCGATGGAAGCTGACATGGGCAAAACGTTAGAAAAAATAGTAGAGATACTTGAAAGATTCTGGAATAAGTTTTTCGGGGGCGGCGAACCTCCGCCGCCTGCTTATCTCAAGCGTAAAACAACCGGGCCTAGTATCGAAGCCGAATTGGAATCAGAGTGAGTCGGGACAAGATGCATGAAAAGTTTAACCGACGCAGCTAATTTTCTTGGTGGAAAAAAGTCTGGCAGAGATGAACGGTATGGTCTTGCGCAATTTGCCAGTACGCGTGTCCGTGTCAGCTTTCACACAGATGACGATAAAGGTTTTGATGGGGTAGTCGATGCAAACCCGGATTTGAAAAAGAATCAGCCGTTCAAAATTATCGGATTTACCACGACTAAGCGTTTCGGTAGTAATCCCGGCACATTCACGATAACGATCAAGTCTGACAGCGGAGCTGACTTGTTGCGTCTCTGGCGAGATCCAGAAGATGTATGGGTGCGGATTACTGTAATCAAAAATGGCGAATTTCATGACGTAATGCTTGGCGTTATCGATACGATCACTGAAACGAAAGATCGCGCAGTCGATGGATCTCGTTCCGTAGTTTATCAGATCAACGGGCGGGACTTTCAAAAATGTTTTTTGAAGTCGCAGACCTTCATTAATATTCACGAACATTCGGGCGATTTACCGGCAGTAACGATTTATGACGCGATGAAAGAAGGGTTGAATGGAAGCCCGGATGTTGTTGTAAGAGCATTGATTAATGCGTGGCTCGGCAATGAAGGTGTTGCTGATAAGCAATGGAGGTGGCCGAAGTCGCTTGGGGGCCGTTTTTTCTTCGATGCACTCGAATTACATTTTGATGAAGATTTGCGAGGTACAATTTACGAGCCAGCCCTGCTTCAACCAGCAACTTATCAAGGGCAAGGGTTGTGGCAACTTATCGAAGAATTCTCGAATGGTCTTTTGAATGAGCTATACACTGAACTCGATTGGGATATAAGCTATGCAGATAATGCCATAACTCCGCGATTAGTTTTACGCGAGCGACCGTTTCCGAGTATTGATATCGGTCAACGCAAATGGGATTCACTGCCAACTTATTATCTTTCGCCGACAGCAATTCATCGCGCGCAAGTTTCAAAGGGTGCGCCTGAAAGTCGATTCAATTACTGGCTTATCGACGGGAAAGGTTTGCTTGGTAACGGACTAGGAACATTAAAAATGATTCAGGATGCCGCTGAACGTGGCAAAGGCGCACCGGGATCAGCTCCAATTTATAATATGGAGTCAATTCGTAACCATGGATTGCGCCGCTGGCAAAACGCGACTCGATATTTACCGTTTCGCGAGAACATGGATCTTTTGCTGCATTCGGCTCGCTGGTTACAACTTATTCATGACTGGTACGCTGTATCTCCGTATGAACTAGCAGGTACGATAACAACGAATCAGATTTTTCCATTTTTGCGAATTGGGCATCGTTTGACGGAAGGCAGAATGGATGGGAGCGAAGTCACATATTATATCGAAGGTGTTACGCATAGTTGGAATTATCCGGGTGCAGGTTCATCGGTAGTGAATGTAACGCGCGGAGAATATGCCGATGAACCTTTATTAGATATCGTTTACGAAGGATTGAGTGGGGAAATGCAGGCATTAGAAAGTGCTGTGCAAGCGGCAGTAGGGCTTGTGCAAGAGATGGATTTACCGGGCGAAGCAGTTCCGACTGGAAGCGGCCCGCAAATGGATAGGGCAGTCGGGCAAATTGATACTCCGGAACGAATATTTTTGAAACAACGAAAAATATTAGAAAATAATACTGCGATCAGGCGAGGAGAGTTGACTTACAGAGATGATGATGTCGCGCGAGTTAGATCAGGAGATTTACCCGATCAGCAAGTTCCGGAACATGCGCAAGCGTTAGTGACTCCGATAAAAGGTCGAAGAAAGGCTGGTGTGCTTACGCAGAGAGAACTCGAATCGGGTAAGCGATTGCCAACACGATTGACTGAAGAACGACAATTAGAACGTTCACGTTTACCGGAAGATGATCTTGCAATTGCGGTTGCACCGAGAACGCGTGTGCGAAAGGGACGCAAACGGTGAATAGATTTACAACGCTTGTAGATCCGGTAACTGGTCGTACGATAAAAGCAGGTATGAATGCGCGACCGGCTGCTAGGACATCTGTGCGTGCTGTTACTGCTGGGTATAAATACCGCGCAGTTGTGGTGAACACGTACGCGACGGATGCGGCAACGAGAACGCAACTCAATCCGAATACAACGCGTAAATATGAAGTCGAGTGCGACGTAGTGCTTTTCAAGAGTGGTGTTTTTTATCCTCGCGTTCCGGTCATGCAGCGCGGGCATGGCGTCAATGACGCGGAGCCATGGGTTCCGCGAGCAGCAAAAAGAGTTATCGGGGGAGGCACGGTTAGTTTTACACGCGTATCCAGGCGCGGAGCATTACAGGAACTTCCGCCGAACCTTGAAGATTTAGACGGTGATCAAGTTATCGTTGAGTTCATGGAAGGCGATCTTGAAATGCCGATAATAACTGGCTCGCTTTCCCATGCGAAGACGAATAGGTTAGTCAAAGAGGGATCGGGCTGGTCAGAAATAACGCAAGGCGCGGAGCGGGGTACGCCTTATCAGAATGAAAGGTATCTTCGATATCGTGGCGTTGAAGTTCGGATAAATGACGCGGGTGATGTTCTGATCGATACGATCGGTGCGACAAATGAAGAGGTCGAAGAGGCTCCCATGCCTACGGGCGGACAAGTGCGCGTGCGCGTGAAGAGCACGGAACGGTTTACGATACAAATGGGGCTTGTCGACACATTAGAAGTTTGGCAAGATCCGATAACGCAAGAGGTGCATATCGATCTCGGTGAAGGTGCGAGTGAACGTTTGGTTTTAGGTGATAAATTAGTCGACTGGCTAGCAGGGCATATTCATTTTGATCCGGCACATACGATTACATTAACAGGGGTGCCGGTAACAATTCCGCTTGATGGAATACCGCAAGTTGAAGCGACGAAGTTGGCTTTGAAAGAAACACCGGGCACAAAAGTTTTATCGTCAAATCACAAAGTAAAATAAAAACATGGCAACACCGATTGCAAGTATAGCGAGTGAAAACCTGAAAGGTGCATCGCCTATACGGTCGATTGTCGGTGCGATCCCGTTAGGCATTGGCGATTTTCTAGTTAATCTTTTGCTTGGAGATATCACGAAGCCTTTCACAAAGGGCTTCGTCTTCGAGGTTATCGATGTGCGGCAACCGCGAAAAGCGTTGATAACAAAGTCGCTGGTCATTAACCCGGAACGGTATACGCTGAGTGAACCGTTCAGTGTGAATCTTACCCCGGCGGAAGATGACTCTGTTGTCTCGGAAGAAAACGGAATTATCATTCGCGAGATTACGCTTGAAGGCACAACGGGGTTGAAGAAACGAAAAGAAGAGGCGTTAGGGCGCGGAGGATCGCTCGGAACGGAAGCGAGCGGTGTCGATCATTTCCGAACGTTGCGGAAAATGTTCCGTGACTATTCGACGATGAAAAAAGATCCGGAGATGTCGCCTTTTATCCAGATGCATTTTCATGACGTGAAGCAAGACGATCATTTTGTTGTCGTTCCGCGATCGTTTGAAACGCCGCGCAATGCGAAAACGAATCGTGTTCATTTTATCTATCGAATCACATTGGCAGCAATCATGGAGTTGCCGCCGCCATCGAAGCCGCCGAAGGAATTCGATTTCTTCGGTTTGGGCGATACGATAAAAGATATTACCGAAGCGGTGAACGATGGGCGCGCGTTTTTCGTTGAAGGGATAAACGAGATCGAAACAATCCGTCGGCGTATTCGCAACCCCGAAGAAATGTTTGAATCGGTTGCGGGATCGATAAATGCTGCGCATGATCTGGTCGACGGTGTCACCGGGCTTATCGAAGCGGGCGAAGAGTTCTTTGCGGCGACGGAAGATCTCTGTGAAGATGTTGAAGAGATCATACTGAACACGATAGATCGTTTACCGTCGGCAGAAGAGCAGCGTGCGACACGCTCGATAACAAGATCGCGGCACGCATTAGAGCGGATTCATAATCGGCGGGACAAGTTCGGCACTCCGCTTGCGCAGAATCAGTCACGCCCGTTTGCAGGCGACAGGAACCTCACGAATGCCGATTTGCGGGACAAGACGGGCGGAGCTACAGCCGGAACCAGAACGAGGCTCGCGTTTGGCTCTGAGCGTGAAGCGGGGTTGGATCTTGGCTCGTTCGGTGGCTCGCACGGGATCATCATCAAGGCCAGCGACACGATTGATACGTTAGCAATTCGTTTCGATGTACCGCGCGAAGCGATCATTTCATTGAACGATTTGCGCTTCCCTTTTATCACCCGTAGTGGTGCGCCCGGTACGTTGAAGCCCGGCGATACAATCCTGATTCCGGTACGTGCGGCGGGCGAGACAGGCGGAGTTACGCCGAACGATCTTTATTTATCTAATGAAGACATTCTTTATGGAGTCGATATTGCGCTCGATCCGGTTTTGCTAGAGCAGGGCATTTTCGATGTTCTTATCGACGAAGCGCATGGATCGGTCGACGTGGACTATGTGCGGGGCGTGGCGAACGTCGTTCAAGGTGTCGGGATAATTACGGGCACGGAACGCGAAACAACGAATTTCATTTCCGATCTCGGCATTCGTCGCACGGTGGGGATAAAGGGCACGTTGGATCTTGTGCTGGTCGCGTCAGTGTATTTACGAGAAGCGATCTTGTCAGATCCGAGAATTATCGGAATAGATTCTTCGCGTGTAACGCTCACGGGAGATGTTTTAGAGCAAGAGATATCCCCGGTGCTGTTAAATGCTCGCGATGGGGTGACGCTTGTAGTACCCTACGGGAAGGTATCATCGGGATAAAATATGCCTTTATTTCGACCACGAACTAGAGTCGAGATTCTTCGCGATATGATCGCAAGAGTTATCGCCCGATCACGCCTGGTCGGATTGGTTCGAAACAGTGTTGTTTTTCATATTCTCGCTAGCGCGGCCGACGAAGACGCAGAGCAATATTATCAACTTGCGAATCTTCGTTTGATCTTTTCGATCGATACGGCGACCGGTTCCGATCTCGATGAACGCGCGCGGGAGATCAAACCGAGTACGATAACAAGGCGTACGTCTCTGTTCGCGTCAACGGATCTCACGTTCGGACGCACAGGCACGGTCGGGACGGTGAACATTCCGGCGGGTTCGATTGTCGCTGCCCGCGATGCGCTCGGTCAGGTTCAGTTTCGAACGACGGCAGCAGCGCAGATCACCGACGGCAACAGCGAAGTTATCGGAGTCGGTTGCGTTGCGTTGGAAGCCGGTGCGCGTGGGAATGTTCAAGAGCATTCGATAACTCAATTTGTTTCACGCATCCCCGGAGTCACCACGGTCACGAATCCATCGGAGGTATCGAACGGACGGGATCGAGAAAGTGATAGCTCATTCCGTGCGAGATTGAAGCGACACGTACAGAGCTTGTCGAGAGGTACGCCGACAGCGGTAGAAGCTTTTGCATTGAGCGTAGAGCTTGTCGATGGTCGACGGGTGCTTTTCGCGAAAGTGGTCGAGCCTGTTTTGCCGACAGGGCGTTATGAGGTTTATATCGACGACGGAACAGGAACGAGCGAAGAGTACGAAGAAACGTTTTTAACTGCTGACGATGTTTTAGTAAATCCGGCGGTCGGTGGTGAAGAAAATCTATATACATCGTTGAAGCCGATTCGTGATGATGGCAGTTTTCAGTTCTGGGTAAACAGTGTTTTGCAAACACGCGGAACTGATTATCAACTCAATACCGCAAAGGGGCAGATCGAATTGGCGACAGCGCTGGCGACAGGCGATAACGCAGTCGCTCGCTACCGAAACTATTCAGGGCTGATTCAGGAGACGCAAAAAATTCTCGATGGAATTATCGGGATGACTCTTTCGTATCCGGGCGTACGTGCGGCCGGAACGCAAGCGATCGTTTTACCGGCGGCGGTAGCGAATCAAGAGCTTACTGCAAGTGCATCGGTGAACGATGGTTATGATGCAGAGCAGGTTATCGAAGATGTCGAAGCGGCTATATTAGCTTACATAAATGGACTGGATATTGGCGCGCATGTTATTGTTTCTGAGATTATCGAACGCGCCATGGCAGTTGACGGAATGTATAACTTTCTAATCACCGATTTATCTGGTACATTCCCAGCAGCGGATCAGATAATTTTGCCGCATCAAGTAGCGCGGATTGTGAGCGCGAATCTAAGTGTCGTGTGAGGCTTTATCGTGACAGCACAGATTGTAATGGATGACGGAACTGGCCCGGTAGTTGGCACGCTGGTTCTGCCTGCATCGAAAGTCGATACGCCGGTCACGTTATCGAATTATGACGATACCGGCGTTGAAGGCTGGAAGTGGGAAATCAAAGATGCGCCTGCACCGAGTACAACGCTGAATCCATTGCCCCCGCCAGTCTACACCGATACCACCATCATCACGCCCGATGTCAAAGGGCACTCCATTCTGATCAAGCTGACAACTTATCAAGATGCGGCGCGAACAGTTATTGACGGCACCGATCAAAAAGTTCTCGGTGTCCGTTTCGATCCCCCGTATGACTGGCTCATTCCGGCTGCGGGAGAGACGCTGGAAGTCGATGATATTCGCGGGTGGGCGTCGAATGTAAATGAGTTCATGCGCGAAGTTCGTAGCGCTCTCGATGTAGGATTGTTAAGTGCGGCTACAGGCTTTAAGGAAATTGCTGCTGGCGAGACGATAACAATTCCATCGAATAAACTCGTATTGCTCGAAGGCCACATTCGTATGAATGGGTATTTGATAAATAACGGGCACATGCGCATTCTCGGTCGTAGGCGGCACCCGCAAATAATCCCGACGGTCGGCGAAGCGTGCGAGGTGCCGAACAATGTTATTGTTCCGGTAGATCCGACAAACGGGCCTTTCACGATCACGCTACGCACGCGCGGAACACCGGGGGAAGGGCACTTGTTCTATAGCGTCAGTGATGACCTGTCTCCGCCAGCTATCACGATTGACGGGCAAGGTCCGCGTTTGAGCGGACAAGGGACACGGCAGTTAACTTCGCCGCGCGAATATTTGCGATTGATTCGCCAACACGGCAACGGACATGCGGTGATCTAATGTCTGGATTTACAAAAGAAGAAATTTTACGGCGAATAGCGAATGCTAGCGGGTTTCCGTCTGAGATTGTATATTACGATTCCGATGTTGAGTTTGTTGCTGAGAAAGGGAAAGTATATTTTATAGTAGGGCTTTTTAGTTGGTCAAAAGATTTAGTAATTAAATTTCCACCACTTGAAAATTTATCCATCGGTTTTTCTTTTGATATATTTTTGGCTACTGGTCTTGGCGGCTATAACGTTCAAGTTACAGCAGATGATTTGGTTGCGTGGTTTGGCGATGAAGCTGACCCTAGTGCATTGGGGCTTGGGCTGCCCTTTCCTTTAGATATGCAAGGGCAGCATGTTCGATTCACATATATAGGCTTGTTCCCGCCTGCTCTTGATTCTGGTGTAGAAGTACCAAGCTGGCTAGTTACTAGATTAGATAATCAAGTCGGTGCGACTCGTCTTGTTTCGCTCGCTACAACGGAAGCGTTGCCTTCTTATACCGCAGAGGGATCGTACAGCACTCGAAAATTAATAGGTGATTCAGGCACATTAACTGTAGATGGGGTCACTATAGATGAACTAGGCTCTCGTCTTTCTGTATTAGTAAAAGACGAAGGTGGTGATAGTGAGTATCATGGTATTTATTATCCTATCCAGTTAGATCCCTGGATACTGCGTAGGCGCAGCGATTGGTGCTTTACTCCGCAAATGGGTAAAGCGGGGACGGGTATTTTAGTTACGGCTGGGGAGGTAAATGAAGGAAAGCTCTTTTATTCGCGAGTAGATCCGGGAGACGGAATTGAAGATCCTAAATCGTTTGATGCTGCATTTCCACGAACTATTCAACCTGATTATATATTATCGGCCACACATCAAACTACTAACGCTAATACAGAACAAATGGGGCAGGTTACGCTGCGCGATTCGGGCGATAGAACAATTTCTATTCGCGCAACTATTTGGGCGTTACAAAGTGGGGGCACGGGCGGAACTGTAGGTGACGCGGCGAAGTATGTTATCGAAGCATTAGCGACAGTAGCTTCTGGCAGCCTAATATTGAAAGATCAATACTATGTTTACACTCACGAAGATCAGGCTGGGTGGAATGCATTCATTCAGGTCAATGGTTTACAAGTGCGAATGGTAGTAACAGGCGCATCAACCGTGACTATCGAATGGCGTGGCTTGCTGGAGGTAAACGAGCATGGTTGATCGTTTTGCAGTAGCTAGTTCAGAACTTCTCGGCACGGGGCGAGAGTATTTAGAAAAATATCTTCGCACGGGTGGGGTAATTTCTGTAACCGATGACGGTGCAAAACAGGGATGGGCACCTAGCAGTGACGCCAATTGGCGGAAAGCGCATATTGTTATACGACTTGGCAGTACAACCGGTTTATTGATTCGTGGTTTCAAAGCGGAACCAAGCGAACCGGATTTTGTCAAAGAAAAAATTATCTTTAATAAAGATCAGGCTTCCTCTATTATTTTGCTTAACGAGAGTGACACAACAACAGGTTACCGAATTCGTACGCCGAATATTACGCCCTATCTTATCGGCCCGCGTGAAGCGTGTAGAATTTATTACGATACCGTTGATAGTAGATGGATTGTTTTATCGGAAGAATATAATGCGTATGCTTTTCAGCATGGATTAAGTGGTACATTTGCATCTTTTCCTGGATCTGAGACGAACGATCAGCAGTATTGGAGTCGCGCGCGTTCATTTCGTAATGATGGTAGCGCGGATCTTTTGATTCGTGGTTTCAAAAAAGTTATCGATATAGATGGCTATGATCAACCTGTTTACAATACGAAATTTTTATTCAATCTATCTTCGACGTATAAAATCACAATAAATCATCTCGACGGTGGCGCGGCTGCTGCTGAACAAGTAATAACAGATACCGGGCAACCGGTTGTTTTAGTACCCGGCGATTTTGCGCTTCTCGTTTATGGGTATGATAAATGGTTTTGCTCGAAGATCGAAAGTAAGCGCGCAGAAGAAACGCTTTCCGATGCCGCGACAATTGCTTTCGATGTAACGAAAAGCCGAAACGCAAAAGTTACAATAACAGCGAATCGGAATTTTAATTTTACGAATACAAGTGCGGGTCAACGGGGGCTAGTAAGAATAATCCAAGATGGTTCTGGATCGCATACGATTACATGGCAACGCGGGGGTGTTGCGTCGGATGTTCATTATCCAGGCGGCTCGCCTCCGACATTGACAACAGATGGCAATGCGGTCGATATACTCGAATGGTACGATGATGGATCTAAACTTCATTTGCGGGCATGGAGTCTCGATTCGCAAACTGAACCTGCATAAAATAAAGGGGTAAGCGATGACTTTGCTGAAAGAATTTCTCGATACGAAATTCAATAAATTCGATGGGTGGTGTAACCCTGCTCGGCAACTTTTGCGAGTCAGCACGGCGGATATGTATAACGGCACAAACCGCCCGGATTATTGGGCACAGGTGCTAGCGTATACAAATCTTGCAAAGGCGAAATTCATGATCGCAAGTCTTATCAATGACTACGGCGATAGCTTGGATGCGGGAACGCTGAAAACAAAAATGACATCGTTCACTGACTCGATGACGACGCAAGAGTATAGCGATCTCATCGCATGGGCAGAGCCGCTTCGGCGTGGAACTGACAAGCCCAAATTGCACGGTGCGCTTTACGCAGCAGCATTATTCATCAAATCCGAAGATAAAGATTTCATTAGAAAATCAATAGAGTATCTTATCCGTTATGATGTAGAAACATGGGGCTTTACGCTCGAAGCGGCGATTGCGGCTATGTATACGAAGCTACGTGCGCTGGTCACTCTGGAAGAGTGGCGCGGCTCTTACGAGTAGAGGTGAATCATGTCTGACGGGCAATTCGATATTCCGAACATGGCTCTCGATGATGTAGAAGCACCGGGGGCAGATCATTGGTGCCTGATTCGTGATTCCGATAACAGTTACGCTTTGACTGTTGTATACGGTGATCCGAAGCAGTCGTACGTGATTCCTACCGACACGCCGATCGAGATTACTCCGCCAGCACTGAGCGCAGATACGGACGATTGGGGACCGACCGGTATTGAAGGCGCGACATTCGTTATGATGGAAGCGACTGTTCCGATCGAATTGACCGGGATTGTGTCGCTGGGGGTTGCGCCGAATGCGAAGAAAAAGGTTCTGATAAATATCGGGACGCAACCGATCACGTTGAAAAATCAACACGCGGGGTCGGCAGCAGCAAATCGATTTTTGTTGATGGGCGGATCGGGCGATATTGTTTTACAGGGCGGGGATACGCAAGATATCTATTACGATAGTACTGCGGCTGCATGGAGGTCGGTATAATGACCAGTCAAAGGATTTCAACTCCTAGTAAAGAGGATCGAATTGCTAACAGCGTATTGCCACTTCAAGGATACGTGTCGATGGGAACGAATACCTGTATGAAAGAAGCAAACGGGTGGTTATTTTGGATAACTGGAAGTGGCATCTTTGCTTCACAAGACGGCATTTCATTTTTCGATACGGGATATGGTTCTATCTGGGGCAAGGTAACTGATCTCGCTTACGGAAATAGTAAGTACGTTGCTGTTGGCGAGAATGGTTTTATCATTTCTTCTGACGGTCCCGATGCGTATGGTAATTGGAATTGGTCGGATGAAAGTCCGCCCGGTGAATTTACAGGTGATTATTGGTGCGTCATATTCGCGGAAGGATATTTCTTAGCGGGTGGGGGTACGTCTTCTACAGTTGCTTCATCTACGCCAATCATTCATCGTTCGCTCAATGGTGCAAGTTGGAGCACTTGCACCGTTACACTGGATACAAGCACTAACGGCGTTATTTATGATATGGCGGCGGGTGGCGGTAACATTCTAGCAGTTGGCTCTGGTTATGACGGAGCTAACTATCTTCCGCTTATTCTTTTATCGACAGCACCGGATGAAAATTTCGAAGAGTCGGCGGTAACACTTCCAGCACAACCTGTTGTACCAGGGTATACGGTGGATTATTTTCAGCTTTTGACCATTATATACACTGGGGATCGTTTTATTACTGCCGGTGATTATGAAGCCGAAAATGGTATCGAAATGATGCGGTCGCTTCTTTATCAATCGGGCACCGGTTCGATTTTCGAAGATATTACCAGTCGGCTCGTTTACGGTGATGATGGCTTTGACGATGAAACGCGTCCACACGCAACTTATACTCCTTCAAGAGCTACGGTTTTGCAGCATGGAAGTGATTTGTTTTATCTCCATGCGCACGGAAGGCTAGAAGTTGGACGGCTTGGAGCGAGTGGCCCGGATGATTTTCGGACAGTGCCTTTAGTGGCGGAGTCTTACGCAAAAGAGTACGGTAGAGGGATGATATCTTTTGGTGATAATTTTTATTTCGCACTCGAAGTGGCTTTTAGAAGATCTGATCCATTCGTTTCGCTTCCGCCTGCCGTCTAATAATGTGAGGTCGGGTGTTTCTGCATGACTATAGGTACTGGCGCATGGGGGGTTAGTCCGTGGGGGGCGGGAACACCGTGGGGCGGAATTGGGGCTGGCGAACCACGAATAGATGCTGTAAGCCCCGGCATTGCTGACGTAAAAGGCGGTACAGTAGTCGGTATATTCGGAAGCGGATTCGTTGATCCAGTTGTTATCGAGTTGTATGATGGATTGACGAAGGTAGGCGAGGGAAAATATTTTGAAGCGAGGCTCGATATCCGCTTCAAAAAAATGCTGATCGGTTTGCCTGCGTTGCCGGTCGGTGCTTACGGCATAAAAGTAACAAGCCCATACGGCACGTCTCCGATTTTCGAGAACGCGATCACGTACAAAGTTTTCGCCGAAGAGGGAAAGGTGCAGCGGGTCAAGCGTCGATGGGCAGAGCCATGGCGGCTCGGTGAAAGGTTATTCCGATAATGCCACGCGGTTTTTTATCGGGAGTAATGAAGGCTGTTGTCGATGCCATTCATGGGCAGGATGAACAGATTGCCGGGCAGCATGTTACGAATCTGACAGCCGGGTTGGATGCGAGCGATGTCGAGATCAACGTTGTATCGACAATTGGTTTCGGAGAAGATACCGACGGAGCGGGAGACGCGCGGATAATTATCGATGGTGAAATCATTTACGCGAGCGGGCGCACCGACACGAAGTTCACAGGGCTGACGCGCGGAGTAGATAATTCAAAAATAAAAGATCGTTACCCGCAAGGCGAGCTAGTAACAGACTGGTCGCGCAATATGTCCGCACTCGATATTGTGCGGCGTGGCTTTCTCGTTCGATATGCGATCGGGCCGGATCTCGATGTTATCGGTCGCAATCTCGGTTTGAAGAAATGCCCCGGATGGACCGATTCGATCTGGCGCGACATTATCGAAGAGATTGCGTACGCACCGAAGCAGATCATTCCGATCATGCATGAAGCGATGACGATTGTTTTCGGTGCGGGCAATTTCGAAATCGTCGAACGTTTAGTTAGCTCGCCTTACACAATCTATATTTACGTGAATTTACCTTTGAATGATAATCTTCGCGGAAGGTTTTATCTGAATAGTGGTGAGCCGCAACTTACGACTGGCATAAATACGGTTGAAGTCGATTACGATATAATCGATTCCCCGATTGTTCCCGGTCCTGGTACGGTGGGCGTGTTCGGTGTTTATAATGACACACCGCTTACGCGCAGGGGCATACGTGAAGGGTTCGCGAATTATTTTACGGGAGGATCGTTTGTTGGAAAAACGATCACGCTAGGTATACCCCCTGGGCCACCGGGAATGCCGGTACTGGTCGACTACAATGCGTTTTCGGCGCATTATCTACCAGACCCATTTACGGAACGCGACGATGGCGATTACTACCCTTATTTATTCGATCCGTTTTTAGGTGTACGATGCCTGATAGATCAGCTTCGGGCTGCGGGTGTGAAGGTTGAATTCAGGAACATGATAACGCCATGACCAGACACGTAAATTTTTCTAGCGGGCAGCGTGTCGATCTTATCGACATGCAAGCGATGCGCGAATTTCGCAATCAAGATCTTCGCCGAATAATGCGGCAAGTTATCATCGGTCGCGATCTTACAACTCGCGTCATCTGGGGTTTCAAAGTTGAGCCGGAAAATCCGAGTGTCAGTCCGAAAATTCTGATCAAAATGAATCAGGGGGGCGGCAATATCGGCTCGTTCATGGGAGCAGAAAACTACGGAAGTGTTCCGTACGATTTCGGGCAGGTAGCAGGGGGAAGAGACGCGCAAAACAGTTTAGATGGTAGCGCGCAAATGCTGGTTGATTTGACCGGACAACCGGTCGGAACGTACGAAGTGAAAGTTCGCTTCACGTTTGTCGAAGGTGTTTACGATAATCGTGCGTTTTGGAATCCGGCAACGAATGCGGAGTTTATTAAGGCAACGAACACGCGATTACTTCCGCAATGGGAAGCGGCTGTTACGGGTCACGCCGGTCTTGATTGGGTGTTGCTCGCCGAAGTTGATTGGAATGGAGTTTCAGTCGACTATCTTCATATTGTCGATAAAAGAGATCTGGCTCTTGAAGGCAAACCGCGTGCTGAAGTTCTGCCTCCTCTGCAATGGTCGCACCCCGATCAAGAGAGTGCGGCTGATTACGGTGTAGGCGATTTCGATCGAGGAGGCGATCGATCAGATCCAGATATTATCCGATCGGGTATCTGGCAAATGGTGCGTGCTTTGGCTCGGCAAGTTCAGGATATTAAAGGGCCGCGCGATATCGATGGGCGATATGATTGGTATAGTCGGCCGCATCAACCTTACGGTTTTTTTAACAACAAGCCCGAAGAGCACACGAAAAGCTTACGCACAATCGACACGGTCACGTTTACGATCGGTGACGGGTTGACTGAAGTAGGCGATTTCAATGGAGCGACCGGGTTAGTCGACTGCATGGAGTTCATTCAAGATTACAGTGCGAGTTTGCCGTCACGTATTCGTATCGTTTTGAAAAGTAAATCTACTACCCCAAGTTTTCCAGTTCTTACATGGAATAAAAACATCATCATTCATAGTAAGCATATCGAAATTGAAGGTTTGGGGAATGGGAGCGATCTCGATCCCTACATTGCTGAACTTGATGGTTATAGTGACGGGCAGACGCTAATTGGAGTTTCTGTTGCAGCGGGAACAACTGCGCTGCACATGACTGGCAATGGCGGTCTTTATCTAAAACATTTATGGTGGGGCTGTCTTCCTTTCGCTGACGTGAATATTATTACAACGGAAAGGTCGTGTTTGTTTCAGGCGTCGAATACATGGCTACTGACTACAGGTAATGCTATTGCGCTTCGTTGCGCCAGTGAGCGTTGCTATCTCGATAACTGCGTTCTTACAGGTATAGTTTTTATCGGAGGTAAAAACACGCCTATAACGTTCAACCGAGATTACGATGTCAGTTGGCGTGGTGGGCTTGTCCGCAACTCCGCATTCCTGGGATGCCTTGTTGCTCTCCGAAATAAAAATTTTACGTTTGGCGATGACGCATGGCTTTTTGCCAATCGGTTGCGTTTTGAAAATTGCGTTTTCGTTCCGCGCGGTCCTCTTTATCTACCTAACTATGGTGGAATGGTAGACGCCCGAGGAGCCAGAAATATTACGTTTGAAGGTTGCCATGTTCAATATAGCGGCGACGAAGACGGACTTCGTTTAGGATCTCTCGATCATACAACCGGTATCGCGCCTTCGCGAGATATTGCGATAAAGAGTTGCCAATTTACGCTGCGCGATAGCTGTACGCATTTAGGTAGAGTGTATACCGGCGGAGTAGGCGGAGTAAATGGATTGGAAGGCACCGGATGGGCGATTAAATCTCATCCTGGGTTCGTTCCCACTGATCCTGCTTTTCATATTCCGCGTAATATCGTGATCGAAGACTGTGAATTCCGTTGTTCGGTTTTACCTAGTGCTGTTGTTTCTTCGCCGGATGCGGGCGCGATACTGATTATGGATTCTCGGAACGTTCATGTGCGAAGAAATCGTGTGGTCGAATGGACTGCTCCTATTGCTGGCAGCACGGGCGACTTTGTATATTTGATTAATGCAGCAGCATCGGCAGGCGGGTATACAGTAGGTGCCGGGCAAGATATTCATATTGACGATAACTATGTCGGGCAATGGTGGTATCCGGGGAGTGGCGCGGCATGGGGTGCTGGAACACTTACCTGTATTGCTGTTTCTATTTGCCAATTCGGAAGTGTGAGCCGTAACGTTATTAGTGCAATCGACATGATGGAAGTGGTTGTTGCCGATCCTGCCCTTGTAGGGGCGGCGATGGGTATTTCTGCTTGCAATAGTATGCGCATCGAAGACAACCAATTTATTTTGTGGCGCAGTACCGCTGATCCGTTGAACAATACTGCGTTAGCTATTTTTTCAATAAACAATGCGTTGTTTGTAAACCGAAATCATTTTTACGGATGCGGTGGTTACAATATTTTCGGTTATCCTGCTTCGACAACGATTGAAAACTCGCAGTTCAACGGTAACGTTTTCAACTACGGTAACGATGCTACGAAATTCAGCGGTGCTATTTCTTTACTCAATTGCACAACGCAAAATAATCACTTTCATAATAATTATCACGATAAGTTTTCAGGTACGGTGGTGACGGCAATTCATGTAGGAAATGGCCTTCGCTTTTCGGTTCAAGGGAATCATTTTCTGTTTGGTAATATCGTACATGCAACGTTAGGTGGTGTACCATTGTACGGCGCACTCGGATATGGATCTTCGGCAGCGAGTTCAGATGCACCGAATGTTGTAGCGGGGTATTTGTAATGGAAGCATTTATCAAAAGTATTTTTCTCGATCAGTGGCCCTGGTTTGCAGTCGCGGCGATTTTGATGATCGTCGGGCAGTTCGCCAGCAAGAGCGTCTTCACGCGCGAGCGGGCGTACAAACGACGCGAGGGTGCGCGCGGGTACATCGTTCAATCGATATTTTGGTGGGGGCGCGAATCGTTGATGTTGCAACCGATTGCGCTCGGTGCGCTTATCGGTTTGCTCTGGTCTGATCCGATCGGTGCGGGCTGGGATGCGCGGGCGAGCATGGCGTATTTCGGCTCGGCCGGTGTCGCAGCAAACTTCGGTTGGATGATAATTAAAGCACGCGCGAAAGCGAAGGGCATCGATCTGAAGTTGCCTGGCGGTAACACGGTGCCACCGAAGCCATGAAGTACCTACGCTGGATAAAAGACAATATCGTTGCAGTGCTCGGTTTCATTTCCGTAGCGCTTGCGTTCATTCTTTATCGCAAATGGAAACAGGATCAGGTCAACAGTCTGAAAGACGCGCTGGTCGTTTCCGAAGCGACGAAAGAGATAAAAGCGCTCGATGCACAACGCGAGATGATCGGAGAACGCATCGAGGGGCGTGAAGCTGAGATTGCGGAGATCGATAAGAAGTTGGACGATAACAAACGTGCGATCATTGAAGCGCGCACGGGGGCGAAAGGGCTATCCAGTGAAGAGATTCTGGCGGAGTATCGGAGGCTCGGTTATATCGAGTAAAATACTAATCATATTATTGCTCGTTTTATCAGTCTCTACCGCAAATGCGCAAAATACCCCGCAAGGGAAAGCGCTGGAATATGAGGGAGAACAGGGAATATGGTTTTCTCTGGAAACTCACCGATTAATTCTGGCCGATCTGCGCGAGCTACCGACGCTGCGCTCGCGGGTGTCGCTGCTGGACTCGAAATTGACCTTGCAGGCGGCTCAGGTGACCGATTTACGGCGGTCGACCGAGTTGGCAGTACAATCCCGTGATCAAGCCGTCGGGGCGCTAGAAGAGGCTGTCAGGCGGCGGCGGGAGGCAGAGGAATCGCGGGACGCATGGCACCGGTCGCGGGTGCTCTGGTTCGGGGTCGGATTCGTCGCTGCGCTGGCGTTGACGTATGGGGCGGTACAGCTAATCGAGGCAACGAAGTGAAAACTGCCGGTCGGATTTTTTTGTATTTTATCAGTTTGCAAAGCGTGATCCTGGGGCATCTGTACGTGGGAGCGGCTTTGCTCTTTGGCTTCGCGCGCGAGTTCGCGTATGAACCTGGATTGGTTCCGACGGCAGAGTGGCGCGACTGGATGGATAAAAAATGCCCGTACAGCATGACCATCGGACGGGGTATTATCTACAAGCAAGCTGTGCGCGATGATGACCCGGAGATTATCGATACGCCACTTGAAAGACATGAACGGAAACATATCTGGCAGCAAGAGGATTGCTGCTTCGTCGCTGATTTGATCGCGCTACTCGTTTTTATCATGACTGGCGATGTAGCGGCTGCGTTGGCAGTTTGGGCGAGTGGCGTTTTATGGCTCTTGATGTACTTCATTACTGCCGGGTTGCGATTCGGTGACTGGTCGCACGAAGGACTTTACCGGAATGCAGAGCACGAAAGATCGGCCTATGCGCAGACCGATCTTCCGCGTGTGCTGGGTAAATCGTGGGAAGAGCTACGCGAGCTTCACTCTACCGAAGGTAAGGGGCGCTGATATCCCTTGTGCGCGAACACGCCGCTGGTATTGCCAGCGATTGAAAGCGCGCGGCCATTCTTCACGGCATCTTTCAAACGATGCCGGGTTGTATCGTATCCCATGCCTGCTTCGCGGCTCACGTCGAGGTAGTGCATCGGCCGATCGTTCTTTTTCAGCACGTCGAGAACGACAGCATCCGGATCATCGAAGCGAGCTTTCCGAATGATGAACTGCGGTGGATTTTCGTTTGCTAGAAATTTATCGCGACCGAGTTGCTTGATAAATCCCATTCGCCGTACAACTGATAGAATACTGTCGACGTGTTCGGGTGTTTTACCCATCTTTTTCGTGAGCGCTTCGCGGCCGAACGGTCGCTTATATTCTTGTGCGAGTTTGATCAGCCGCATTGCAACGCAGTCTTCGGAATCGAAAACGAACGGATTATCGTTTTCATAAATTGGCTCGAAAACACCGGGACCGACTTTGCGGATCAGGCCGAGTCTTTCGAGCTTGTTTGCTTGTACGTCAGCGGTGCTCTTTGTCTTGCCGGTGCTGTGCGCGATTTCGTCGGTGAAGCATACGCCAGTCTTCACGATAAAATTATATACATCATATAGACTGTTCGGTACAGCAACGGATGATTTACCATTCGTCGCGAGCTTACGCGAAGATGCGGATTTGCGCAGACGTGGAAATGCCGGATCGGCCGGTGATGGATCGGCCGGGCCGTACGGGCTTGGCGTGCTGGGCAATGGCGGTATGTTTCGAAGGCGAACTCGATCGGTGCCGGGCAGGTATTCGTATCGCGAGTCATGTGGGTGTTCGATCCATTGCTCTACTGGCAACGGGGGTACGCGGGGTGCGGTAACGCGAAGTGAACGCGCGGCAATCGAAGCTTCTTTTAGTTTGTGATCAAGCGCTGCTTTATAGGCGTCTGCTTCGCCTTGCCATTGTGTGATTTCGGCTAAGTTCATTATATTGAAGTCAGCCTCCATGAATTCTTTGAATGTTCCGTTTCCCATTCTTATTTCTCCTTTCTATTTGCCCAAGGGCATAACTACGCCGATAAAATCCTTACGGGTGATTCCGCCAGGATCGTCAGAAGAATTCAAACCGAGGATCACGCGATTTTCGGGGATGGCTTTCAAAATATCGAGTAAGTATGTTGCATTAAATCGAATCTCGATCGGCTTTCCGTTGTATTCGATTTTTATCTTTTCTACGCCTTCGCCAATGATGCCTTCGCTGGCTATGGTGAGATTATTTTTATCGAGAGCGAGGCGAACGAGGCTGCTCCCTTCGCCAGAGAACAGACTGATTCGTTTCAACGCAGCGGCGAAGTCTTCGCGTGGCACCGATATTATTTTATCGAATGTTTTGGGGATGACTTTTGCGTATTCTGGAAATTGCTCACCCGACAGGCGAATAGATAAAAGAAAATCGCCGTACTCGAAGAAAGCGTTCGGCCCGTCGACTGAGATCGAAATGAACACGTTGTCTTGTTCGGTTTGTCGCAGATCGATAATTCTTCTGAGTTCGGTAATGCCATGGATCGGAATTGACATGCGAAACTCGGTTGGGATTTCTCGTTTGTTTACCCTGTGCTCGGCTTTTGCGATTCGAGGTTTGTCAGCACCGACGGCGCGTAGATAACTCTTGCCACACTCAAGCAAGAGACTCGTTAGGTGCGGTTCAGCTTCATTTTGTGAGACGGCATAATGCGTGAGCGCGAGAACTTCGCTCAAAGATTCGGCCAGCAACTTCGCGGCTCCGCTTTTCGGTGGTTCGGGGAAGGGCGGGAAGTCTTTACCCGGCAATGTGCGCACTTTCATTTTTATCGATTTAGCTTGGATGCGTAGCACGTCATTTTTTTCGTCTAGCATCAATGCGACTTTGCCGTCGGGCAGATGCTTGACGATGTCGAGCAGTGTGTCGGCCGGAACGGTGGCGATCCCTTTCGATTTAATTCCGGCAGCGAAACGGGTGCGACCCGATAGATAAAGATTCGTTGCCGACAAGTTAACGTATTGCGCATCGGCTTCGATTAAAAGGTTCGCCAGGATCGGCATTGCGCTTTTCCGATCGGCGATCGGGCAGACTTTTTGTAGCTCTACCAGCAGGGTTTTTTTCTCGGTAGCGATTTCCATAATAGTTCTCCTATTGTGCATATACCCGATAAAATTCACATTCGAATTCAAAAAAGGTATGATACGCTTCCGGCGAACCCGCTGCCCTGACCTAGTACCCCCCCGCTAGGTCGCAGCGGGTTCATTTTTTATCATCGTCTATTTTATCCAATGCTTCGCGGACTAGAGTTATCAAACGACGTTTCAGTTGCTTTCGGAACGGTTCGCGCTTCGGAATGATGATCGGTTTTCCGACGAGCGGATCTGATTCGAAAAAAGGAGAAGAGAACGCGGGCGGAATTGGTTTGTCGGGCGTGAGGGTAATTTCATCCCGCAATACCGACGGGCCTTCATCCGGATCGACTTCACCGAGGATTGGATGAATTATCGTCTTTTTTCGCTGCATTCTTTTTCGCGCGCATACGTGAGATGAATTCGCGACGGGAGAGATTTTGGATAGCTACTGGCGAATCGATAACTGGTTTCGGTTTCGCCGGTTTAGCTTCGTCTTTTTTGTGAACGTAAATGTCGCTGGAAAATTTATTTAGATAATCTGACGTGTGCCAGATTCGATCGCGACTCAGCCCGGCTCGATAACAAAGTAGTGCGCTTGCAATGTAAGCAAACGCCCATTCTGTCAATCTTCTTTTCGGTATGTTTATCGAAGTAAGATTGATCGATGGCACACCGGCTCGTGGGCGTTGCCGGATTGTTAGGTGCAAACGCTCCCATTCAATCCGTCGTAATTGCTGGGTGGTGAGTTCTTTTTTTAGTGCCCGGTAGACACGATGGATGATCGAACTAAGTTCATTGGTTCGATAAACTGTAGTGTTACCTGCTATTTTCATCTCATAGGGTATATACCCGATAATTCCGGATGATGGAAAAGATGATAAACAGGCTTCCGGCTAAACGAGAAGCTACGCCTACGGCAATTCTTAAAGCAGTACAGGAAATTAAAACCTGTAATTGCTTAATTGCCGAAGGCGGTTTCTTCGCAGCACACCCGGATTATCAGCGTTCCGGTTTTTTGCGAAACGAGAGTCGTCCGGTATACGTGTCGATAAGATGACGCTTTCGCGGATCGGATTGGCTCTCGATTCATAAACCCGATCCCCCGGCACGATCAGACCCCATCCGTTCCCGGCACTCAGTCTGATCTTTATTGCGAAGCTCTTTCATCTGATCCCCACGGATTGCAGAGCATAGCGCACCATGCTCATTAAATGCAAACCCCGGATCGGGGAGAATGGGAATAACAACCCGAACCGGGGAGCCACCTAACTTTCGACGAGGTGCTAACAGGTATATACCCGATAAGGAACGCAACGTCCAGACTTTTTGAGCGCAGTTATCGGGTATAAATAGGGCGTGCATTTATGGCGTGGGAATAGCTTCACCGATATACATGGTGCGCCTGATTGGTTTCTCGGCAATTTGCGGAGGCATCTTTCAATTCTTACTGCTGCGGGAGCTGAAAAGGGGGTGCGTTTCGGTAGCGTTTTCATGCATGAAGGCGAGTATTACGGGTCGCTGGTCGATGGTAATCGTGTTACGTCGGGATTGACATGGCATGTCGAACAACTCGCGAAATATTATCGCGATCAAGGTTATCATCTTCCATGCGAGACGTTCGATCGGCGTAAACGGCCGACCGATCAGATGCCCCTGTTTTCGGTACAGGCGAAATGGCGACCGTACCAGGAAACTATACACAAGATAATTGTCCGTGATGGAATCGGTGTTGTCGATGCTCCGCCACGCTCCGGTAAGACGTTGATGGCGGCGCGGGCGATAGACGTGTTCGCGGTGCCGACGCTTTACATTGCGCCGACGGTTGCGATTGTAAGTCAGACCTACAAAGTTTTATCGAGCTATTTCGGCGAAGATTATGTTGCCCGGCTCGATGGTGCTGCGCATCCCACTCAGAAAGATATATCGAAAATGATCGTGGTGGCGACGGCTCCCAGCGCGGTCAAGCAGCCGAAGGAATTTTATGATACGCGGGATATGTTGATAATAGATGAGTTTCATCACAGTGCAGCCGAGACGTACCATCGAATAAACAATCTCGCTGAGAATGTTTTCTATCGTCTATGCTTTACGGGCACGCACTGGCGCACGGGATCGGATCGGTTGGCGATGGAAGCGGTGTGCTCGCAGGTTCTTTATCGTTTGGAAGTAGAAGACCTGATCCCCGAATATCTGGTTGAGCCTTTCATTTACTACATTCCGTTTCGTGATAAGCCAGTCATCGCGCGCGACTGGAAAGAGGCATATCATAACGGCATCGTGGAATGTGAAGCGCGAAACATGCTGATTCGCAGCGTTGCGCAGCAAATGATCGATAACAATGTTCCGACGATCGTGCTGGTCAATCGCAGATCGCACGCGGACTTTTTGGGGGAGATTATCCCCGACAGTTATGTAGCGAAAGGTGGTGAAGGTATACTAACATCAAACACGATAAAGAAATTTTTAGGCAAAGAGTTTTTTTGCTTGATCGGCACTTCGGTTATAGGGGAAGGTGTAGATCTACCCCATGCGGCGGCTCTGATTTACGGGGGCGGCATGGGAGACTCGGTTCATTTGATGCAGAGCTATTTTAGGCCATTTACTGCGTACCCCGGAAAACAGTGGGGGCGGGTGTACGATTTTCGCGATCTGCATCATTCGACGTTACAGCGGCATTCGCTCGATCGAATAAATATTGCGCGGCGTTTTTTGGGGAAATACGTTTATACTCCGGAATAGGTTTATCAAAATGCAGAATGGGAAGACAAAGGCGATTATCGATCTCTACAAAGCAATTTACATACGATATAGAAATCGAGAGCCGCGAAGGCCGGATTCGCGCGTTCCGGAAGATCGTGCCATGGCCGAAAGTTATCTTCGGTGGTGTGATGATCATGATGTAGACCCGGAACTGTTCATGCAGGAGCGGATGCGCTACATGCACAGTAAGCGCGGTGTGGTTTTGCTCTTTCGGCTTCTGCGCAGCGAAACCGCATTGAAGGCGTGGCAAAACGGGGTCGGTTATCGGGTAATGTCGGAGCAAGCCAGCAATGCGGCGATGGCGACAATGGACGATAAGTTTACTCGGCTTATTCGGGATCTTGGAATGTTGCAGCCGGTACAGGAGCAATTCAAACGACGACATTGGATAAACGATCGTCTGAACGTATGCAGCTTCAGTCCGGAATGTAGTGGGGGTTATCATCCGCTTTCGCAGTATTGCCCGTACTGTCCAAGAGCGGATATCTGTATCGAGCGATTGCGGGGGCAATATGATTTCGATGTCGTCGCGTTGCGAGCGCAGCGATTCGATCTACTTCCCGATAAGATAGCGAAGATCGCTGCGGGTTAGCGATGCCGCTGTTTCCATTCGATACGTCGTTTCAGCGGTCGATTCTTCGGTTGATGATGACCGATGACTTGTTCTGTATGCGCACGTTGCAGCACGTCGAAGCGGGTTTCTTTTCGCACGAAGCTCTCGGATGGATCTTCAAGGTTATCGAGCGTTACTGGCGAGATTACCAGATGCTTTGCGGGGATGTTCCGTTGCGTGACGCGCTTCGGTACGTGCAAGATGATAAACTTGCGTATTACTCCGCAGAGGTTGAACAGGTTATTTTACTCGGTGCGGTTCCGTCGGCGAATTACGTGAAAGATAAACTTGGGGATTTTTGCAAGCGCAATCTCTTCTCGATAGCGCACAGAGAGTCGGCGGGACTTTTCAACGAAGGCAAGAGCGATGCCGCTTACGATGTCATGGCAAAGGCGCAGGATCGGATTCGTGAAGTCGATTTCGGCGAGATCGATCGGCAGTGGTTTTTCGAAGAGTTAGGGGAACGGCAACGAAAGCGTTTGACCGATCAGATGAAAAGTTATCGAGCTATTTCGACAGGCATTCCCGAACTGAATGCGTTGACCGATGGCGGAGTGCAAGACGGTGAAGTCTGGTCGGTATTGTCCTACGCGAAGCGTTGCAAGACTACATGGTTGATAAATCAGGGATTCGGCGCGGTGCGAATGTACGCGATTCCGGTGCTGCATATCATTCTCGAAGGTCGGGGAGATCAGATCAGCGCACGTTACGATTCCTGCTTTTCCGATAATCTGTATAGTAAAGTCAAACTCGGCAATATCGATCCGCAATCTTATCGGGCGATGCAAGAGGAATACACGCGGTTGCGCGGGCTTCTCGTTGTCCGGACGATGAATGATTGGGATGTAAACATTTTGCAGATAAAAGCCGAGATTGAAGAGTTAAGATCGGCTTATCGTTTCGAGCCGGTACTGTTGATCATCGATTACGTCGATTTGCTTCGGTCACGTTATCGAGCGAATAGCGAGACGGAACATCAAGTCGCGGGATGTCGTGATCTCAAAAGATTGGTAAATCAAACCGGGATGAAATGCTGGACTGCATTTCAGGCGCAGCGCCCGAAGCCGAATGCGCACACGAAACAGCATGTGCTGACTAGTGGTAATGTGGCGGATGCGTACGCGAAAGTACGGATTGTAGACGCGTACGGGAGCTTGAACGCAACTGACGATGAAATGAAGGCGGGGGAGATGCGGGTGTTTTGGGAAGGTCACCGAGATGCGCCGGTAAATAAAACTTGGCTCATTTCGAACGACTTATCACGTATGAAGATGGTAACGAACGTGATCATGGACGCACCCGATAAAAATGGATGAATTAAGAAGAGCGTTAGTACAGTTCGACGCAAAGGCGTTCGCAAGGCGACACGCGGGCTGGAAAGAAAGCCGGTCGGAGCAGTCGCACGAATATCTGTTCTATTGCCCGTTGTGCAAGGGGCACAATCTTCGATGGAATAGCGCGAAAGGTGCATGGATTTGTTGGAATTGTCGAACGACTGGCGACACGATAACTTTGGTTCAGCTATTCGAGCGCACTGATCGTGAGGGCGCGATCCTGTATGTGCTCGATGGGTACGTGGGGGGAGACGCGAATTTTTCTTTATCAGATATCGCAACGTTGCCCGACGTGACTCGGATCGAGCGAAAGAAGCTCAAGCGGTTGCCGTTGATGCCATGGCCCCCGATGGTCATGCGGATTGGGCAGCAGCACGCGGACGCGTACGCCTACGTGCGCGGGCGCGGGATCACCGATGCGCAGATTGACGAATATCAGATCAGCGTCGGGATGATGGGCCGGTTGAAAAACTATATCGTGTTTCCCGTGTTCATGGATGGCGGATTGGTTTACTGGCAGGCGCGGGCGTCATGGAATCCGCCCGAAGGCTACTCCGATGAAATGAAGCGGCAATGGATCAAGCTGCATCATTATCGAAAGAACTTGAATCCGATCAATCCGCCACCTGGAATTCGACAGGCGACGGCAGGCGAAGTTATCTATAATTACGATCGCGCGTTTCATGAACCGCATGTCGTGATCGTCGAAGGCCCGGTCGATGCGATCAAGGTCGGGCCGCACGCGGTAGCATTGCTCGGCAAGGGCACCGACATAAAGATCGAACGGCTGCGCCGGATGCGAGCGCAGCGGTATACTGTCTATTTAGATCGGGGCGTGTTGAAGCCGGGGCAAGTCATGACCGAAGAGCGGGAGAAAGCGGAGTGGATCGCGCGGGAGCTTGACGGTTTCGCACCGGCCTACATTGCGACCCCGCCAGCGGACTTGGACCCCGGCGCTTTGACTACTGAACAAAATGCCCGATTTATCGAGATGGCGGAGCCTTTCTCGGAAATCGGATTAAAAAGTGCCCTGATTCCGTAGGTTTATCACTTTTTTTATCAGGTTTGGCCTATCCGGGGGGCG
>Ga0209427_10000171_pt1 | contig 62745 bp, 54 predicted proteins | sample DeeMarSWOR136_30_FD_187465 | JGI IMG/M metagenome (GOLD analysis project Ga0209427, IMG submission 187465) | Marine sediment microbial communities from White Oak River estuary, North Carolina - WOR-1-36_30 (SPAdes) (version 2) | ecosystem: Environmental > Aquatic > Marine > Intertidal zone >...
ATGGTGAACAGCAGCTGTAACAGGGGCCGCTAGCTCAATTGGAAGAGCAGATGACTCTTAATCATCCGGTTGGAGGTTCGAGTCCTCCGCGGCTCACCATTTTTGTAGCTAATTCGACCCATTTTTTCAGTTTTCCTTTCAGTTTAGTCAGTATACTCAGCAGTTTGCTTAACAAAATCCTCAATTTTAGCCTCAATTTTGCTTAACAAACTGCTTAACTTTTTCATTTCCACATATGATAACTCCGCCCCCTTTTAAAATCAACATCTTATATTTATTATATTTTTAAAACTCAAATATTAAGTTCGAGGCCTGCACGGCCTATATCACACATTAGCCTACTAAGACACATTAGATCACATCGAATATTCTAGGGATGACTGTACTTCCAAGCGTATATCTCTTCATAACCTGTATCTAGACAATTAAACTTGCTGCTATTGACAACAAGAAGGATTATAATAGAGCTATTAGAGAGCAAGACAACAATTTTTCAAAGTCTATATTGGCTATGGGAGATTGGCTGTTTTAACTTTACTAATTACAAAGAGAGGCTCATATGTCTTTGGTCGCTTTCTCCAGGAACCGAATAAGGAAATTGTTGACTAAAGAGAGCAACATGATACTTGAAAATAAGATTCCTTCCTACGAGAGCCTAGAAAGGAAGTTTCAAGAAATCAGTGAATTTGGACTATATCTTCATATTCCTTTTTGCAAACAAATATGTCCTTACTGCCCGTACAATAAGGAAATTTATCAACCTGAAGTAGCAGAAATGTATACCAGAGCTATTAAAAAGGAAATCGACTTCTACTCTGGTCTCTTTGGTGATAAACCGGTGACTTCTTTTTACATCGGTGGCGGAACGCCCACAACGATGCTTCGTAACGATCTGGGCAACATTTTAGAACACATCTTTAAAAGCTTTAATATGCAGTGTGATATACACATGGAAAGCCATCCTAATGATTTAACATCAGATAACCTCAGTACCATAAAATCTCTTAACATAGCAAATCTAAGCACCGGGGTAGAGGCTCTACAGGACAAGTACTTAAGAATCCTTGAAAGACCGTACAATACCAAGCAAATAAAAGCTGCAGTGGCAAGGGCCGTTAATAAAGGATTCAAATGTTTCAATGTGGACTTCATTTTTGCCTTACCCAATCAGACCTATAGTGAGTTAGAACAGGCAGGTCATGAGCTTGTCGAGATGGGTATTGACCAGGTTGCCGCTTATCCACTTTGGCGGTTTCCTTATACCAAAATGGGAGAGTCGTCGAAGCAAGGAAACTACAATATACAGAATATCTTCAGGAGAAGAAAAATGCTTCATATCCTAGAGGGCATTTTCTATAGCAGAAAATACGAAAGAACGTCTGTCTGGGCTTTTACCAAAGAAGGGACGCCTAAGTATTGCTCGGTGACGGTGCCCCTTTATGTCGGTCTGGGTGCGAGTGGAGGCTCTTACTTAAGAGATATTTTCTATCTCAATACCTTTAATGTCGCTGAATACATAAAGAAACTCGAAGATGGCAAAATGCCGATAGCATTATCACTGGATTTGCCGGAAAACTTGCAGATGGCTTGGTGGCTTTACTGGAGGGTCTATGAGACAAGGTTTAAGAGAGGTGATTTCAAGAAAAGATTTGAAAAGGATTTCAATGAAGTATGGGGAAGATATATTAAGCTTTTCCATCTTTTTGGCCTAATAAAGAAAGATGATGGTAACGAGATAATCCTTTCCGATAGAGGTACTTTTTGGCTGCATGCCCTGGAAGATTTGTTTTCGCTAGATTACATCAGCAAACTATGGGGAACTTCAAAGCAGGAACCATGGCCGGAGAAAGTTGTTTTATGAGTTATTTTAATTCACTCACCAGATTCAGCCTGTTTATTTCAATGGTCTCCACGAATATGGAGGCGAAAGCGATAACAAAAATAATTTCTAAATGAAGCTAAATGCCCTAGAAAAAGTGCTACCTTTTATCCGGCACGGCCTGCCAAGATTAGTGAACCGTCAGGTTCATGAAATTTCAAAGAACCAGCTTATTAATACACTAGGTCTACCTATACTCTGAATCGTTTCAAAGCTATTGAAATAGAGGGGGTGTTAGCGATTTGTTTAAAAAAGTTTATTACAAGATGATAGTTACAAACAAAAAGATAAGGGAGTCCCTTACGACCCCCTTATCCAAGCACCCATAAGGCGCGTATTTTGTATTATTTAAACTGGATAGATACGAACCTTGATTAACTTGGCCCCATTGCTGACCAAAGACCAGAAGTATTCATCAATGACAAGTGTATTGCCTTCCGGGTCGAGGACAGTCCCGTCAAGCAAATCTAAGGTATAGATATTTTCATATCCTGCCCCGAATATTCCGCTCAGGTCAACATAGAGGAGTTCATCAGTGGCATCAGCCCATTTCCTGCCAACACTGAATTGGCCAACTTCCATAAGAGATATATCAGAGTCACTATCGTATATCCATCCTTTGATATCGGCCGCAAAGCCTGGCTTTCCTCTCATACAGATAAATACCTTGTATCTGTCTTTGGGCAACTCAAAGGCACAGGCACCATCGTCGAATGCGTTTCCATCAGTGACGGCGTACTCCGGTCCCAATCCTACGTTTAATTTTATGCCTTCGATTAGAGTGGTGCCGTCAGGTGCGGTAAAACTCAGACTGCTTGAATCGGCAGGTACAAAAACAGTGCTACCGTGGTCATAATCACCATTGCCGTTCCAGTCGGCTTTTTTACCGACTATATTCAAGGTGTAGTGGAATCCATTAACATCGATACCTTTTGGGGCAGCGAATGCCGGAGTAGCTAAAGTTGCCGTGATTACTATTGCGATGATTATAGCCATTATTCTTTTCATGTTTTGTCATCTCCTTTGTTTTATATTTCTTCGTAATAATCACATATAAGTTATTATTCGATTATTGCTTTATTTCCCTCCTTCCCTGACCGGTGGGTATTGAAAAACTACCCGTTCTGTTTCATAATCAAGACGAAGGCGGAAAGAAACTGGCCAGCCAGTCGGTTTTTTAAAGCCTTCACCGGGCGGCCTCTTACCAGGTCGCCCGTATTTATTTAACGATATTATATCCACGCTGTAAATCACATAAAGGTCATGGTAATATCGGTCTTGCATATTTACAGTTGGCTATTCTTGATTAGGAAATTCGTAACCTTACCCGAATCAGATGAATGTTTATAATTACGGATATTGAATGTTTGGGCAAACGATATTGCTCAATTTATACAACGATTTATATAGAATAGCCACCGGGATTCCCGCAATTTCATATTTATATAGATTGACCACTGACAAAATTCATGAATTTACGTTAACAATATTAGAAGTGAGTAATTAATTACCTAAAAATATCAACGCTCGAATCGCGATGTAGTATAATCGTGGAGGTGCATAGGTGCTATAGGTTGTAGGACATGAGTGATAATCTCTCCAAAGGGAAAGCTGATTCGAAAGAGTATAAGGAATCTGCTCTCTCCAGCCTTTATGAGGAATACTTCGATAAGATTGCGCGTTATGCTTACGTACGTATTGGCAATAGGGTTGATGCCGAAGATATTGCTGGAGATGTTTTTCTGAAAGCACTCAAGTCCTTAAACACATATAAAGAGCGTGGAGTCCCGATGCAGGCCTGGCTTTTCAGGATTGCTCATAATCTTGTAATAGACTACTTTAGAAAAATGAAAAAACGTAAGACGGTACCAATAGATGATGTGGAAATAGAAGGCGGGATAAATCCAGCGAAAGTAGCGGAAAGAAACATGGAGCTTGAACAGGTAAAAAAAGCTATGGAACAACTCACTCAGGAACAAAGAGAAGTATTGGTACTGCGTTTCTTTGGAGGGTTGTCTTCCCGAGAGACAGGTCAGGTACTAAACAAAAGTGACGGAGCCGTACGTGAGATGCAACGGACGGCTATCGAAAAGATAAGGGGTCTGCTTTCCTTAGAAGACTAACTTTTTAAGAAGACCAAAGAAAATGAAAAACGACTTTGAGAAAATATTGGATGATTGTGTCGACAGAATAAACCAGGGTGACAGCATTGAATCGTGTCTGGCCGATTACCCCGCCCTGGCCCGGCAACTCAGACCGATGCTGCAAACGCTCTTTAGCGTGAAAGAAGCGTATTCATTTGTTCCTTTCCCCGATGCTAAGAGAGCAGCCAGGGAAGGTTTCAACATAGCCCTTGAAAATCTATCACGCAAACGTGAGGCAAGTCAGCCGCATTTTACGTGGCTCCAAGGCTGGTCAAGAGTCTGGGCTACGGCAGCTGCGGTTCTGGTAATAGCGGCGATAGCCTATACTGGAATAAGGCTCGCTACTCCCCAGGGAGAAACAGTGCCTTATCCCGAGCCAAGTATAGCAGCACCCAGTCTTGAGCCCGGGCCATCTCCAGTGGTGCCTAGCATTCAGCCCGAACCGTCTCCGGCGGTACCCAGCCCTCAACCTGAACCATCTCCGGTAATGCTTGTTGCGAAACCCAGCCTCGAGGGTAATTTTGTGTTTCTGATAAGCGACGACGTCAACGCAATCGGCGACTTCGAGAGTGTTAATTTATCCATATTAAAAGTCAGTCTACTTAAAAGTGGTAACCCAGATGAATTGGTTGAGTTTGAACCGGAGCAGGGAGAGGTCGATTTGACCCTTTTAAAGGGAGACAATACACAGGAAATCTGGAGAGGCAATCTACCTGAAGGGCAATATACCAATGTATCCATCCATGTATCAAGCGTTCTTGGTATCCTGAAAGAAACAGGAGAAGAAGTTGAAATCAAATTGCCCAGTGACAAGTTACGAATTACAAAAGATTTTCAAATCAGTAAAGATATATTAACCACCTTTACCTACGATCTAACGGTAGTTGCCGCCGGTAGTCCCCAGAGCGGTATCAAATATATCCTCAAACCACAGGTTGACCAGAGCGGTGCCACCCATAAGCCAATTACACAGAAAGAAAAGACTGATATCGAGTAACCGGGCACCAAAGAGGACTCATAAATCCATTTATCCTTCCTTATCTTATTCTCAGTACTAAAGTAAGTATAAATGATAGCTGACATGTTTATCTGTTATTCGTTATTAAATATAGATGGCATGAATACGTGTGTTAAAAAAGGGGGAATTGAAATGAAAAAGATATTCATTATCGTAACGGTATTAGTTATTACAGCGATGTTAATAGCCGGGTGCAATACTCCAGAGGAATCCGCGCCTGCTTCGGCTTCGGGTCTGACCAGCCCGGTAACATCGGGTTCTTCTGAAATGCCTGGTACTGATAAGAGTCAAGTAACTCCCGGCCCCACTTCGATACCAGAACAAACTAACGGCAGTACGGTAACTCCCATTCCTACCACACAAGAGCCCGTCACAGGATCACCTACAGGCACAATCCAAGTACTCGTCACCGATGCGCCAAAGCATGATGTCAATAAAGTCGAACTAACGGTAACTGAAGTTGAAGTCCATAAGGCAGGTGACGACGGAGAATCGGGCAACTGGACAACTTTGGATGTACAGGAAGAGACCTTCAATCTTCTGAACCTCCAGAACGGACTGACCATGCTTCTTGCCGATGGAGAAATAGAAGCCGGTAAGTACACTCAATTACGGATGACCGTATTCGAAGTTATTGTGGATTACGATGACGTCGTGGGGGCGCAGGCTGAAGTCCCCAGCGGCAAACTGAAGTTTGTCCGACCCTTTACGCTGGAAGCCGGCGGAAACATAACCCTCATTGTTGACATTGATGCTGCCAAGTCGGTAGTTATTACCGGAGCCTCCAAAAAAGACAAGGCTAAAGTACTTTTTAAGCCGGTAGTAAAACTACAGGTAGTATCAGAAGGAGAACCAGATACGTTGGCGCCTATCGTACTGGCCTATAACCCGGCCGATAATGCCGCCGGGGTTGCACTTGATGCCAACATGGTTCTCACTTTCAATGATAACATGGCTAAGGGAACTGGCAATATCACCATCAAGAGATACTCGGATAATTCAACCTTCGAAATAATCAACGTAACATCAGCTAATGTCACCATCTCTGGAAACGAGGTGACGATTGACCCGTCTGGTATCTTTGAGGATAATACCGGCTATTATGTCATTATCGATGCAACAGCCTTGACCGATGATAGCGGCAACGGATACGCTGGGATCTCTAATAAGGATACCTGGAACTTTACCACGGCTGAAATCATCCCTTTGACTATTGATAGTGGAGTTTTAGCTGCTGATAACTCATATATAGACGTCGCCTTCAGCGAGGGAGTGTTTGGCGACTCTTTAGGTACTGTTCCCGTAGAACCTCCAGATTTCAATCTCATTTTCACTCAGAATGGCGGCAATGCCACTAACGTCACTATATCCAGTGTCAACAATACATCAGGAGGAGCCCTGACCGGCGGTGAAAGTATCATCAGAGTTTATATGAGCATTACCGAGACACCAAGTGGTGTGGAAACAATCGAAGTCAAACCGCAGGATTCTTCAATCTATAATATTGACGGTGACGCCGCCGCTATCACCGAGACCACCGGTATCAAGATATTAAACGACCAGCTAGCACCTGCCGTACAGACCTTTAGTCCGGCTGATGATGCGATCGGGGTTTCTCAGAATGCTACACTGATCCTCACTTTCGATGATAATATGGCCAAGGGAAGCGGTAACATCACCATCAAGAGGTACTCGGATAATTCAACCTTCGAAATAATCGCCGTAACTTCAGCTAATGTCACCATATCGGGAACTGAAGTAACGATTGACCCTTCCGGCACCTTTGAAGACGATACAGGCTATTATGTTGTTATCGACGAGGGTGCCCTTACCGGCGACGAAGGCAACAGCTTCGATGGCATCGCCAATAAAGATACCTGGAATTTTACTACATAAGTACCAATTCCAGACTACTGACACATAAGTACTATTCTAGTATATTGACTATCACTATGTTTAGGTGCATATTAGAAACGGGTATAACAAACGGGATTTGATTATGTATAAAGAGAGGAGGCAACGTTATGCGTAAGCTTTTAGTAATTTTTATTGTTTGTTTGCTACTTGCTTTGTCAGCTACGGCAGTATATGCTGCCCCGCCTCCCGGGGGTCCGCCAGGTTTAGAGCAAGCTATAGCTGTCAAAGAGCGGCATGCAGATGCACTTTTAACGATTCCCGGAGTTACCGGGGCTGCGGTCGGTTTGAACCCGGCCGGCCAGCCAGCGGTGATTATTTTCACGGAGAAACCAGGCACACCTGGGTTGCCATCGGTCCTCGAGAATGTTCCGGTAATAGTGCAAGTAAGTGGTGAATTCGCTGCCTTAAAACGTCCTCCAGGCAAAGGAGGCAAAGGCAAAAACAATCCTCCAAGTGTAACTATTACTAGCCCGTATAATGGAGCAACCTATCCCTCTGGGGAGGATATTGTCTTTGCCGGGTCGGCTACAGATAAAGAGGATGGCAATATCACAGCGGACTTGGAGTGGGTAATCGACCCAGGCGACTACACACGGACTGGCGGTGGTTTCACTCTGGAGGAGCTTAGCGATGGTACGTATACTATAACCGCCTCAATAACTGATTCCGGGGGAAATACCGGGAGCGCCACAATTATAATCAAGGTGGGTGTCAGTTTTGAGCTATACCCGTATAGCAAGTGGGGTACCCCAGTGCCAATCGGTGTCTCTACAGGTCATTTTAATATTACGGCGGGAACCATCGGGGCAAGAGTCAAGGACAGCTCAGGTAATGTCTACGCCCTGAGCAATAATCATGTCTATGCCGATGAAAACCGCGCGAGCATCGGTGATACCGTCCTCCAGCCGGGACCCTACGATGGCGGCAGGGAACCCGGTGATGCTATTGGCACACTTTCAGATTATATTCCCATAAAATTCTCAAGACGTGCTAATAATGTAGTCGATGCAGCGATTGCACTATCCTCCGTGTCACAATTAGGCAATGCCACCCCTGATGATGGCTATGGGGTTCCGAAGTCGGATACTGTTCCAGCTTATGTGGGCCAGTGGGTGGTGAAGTATGGCCGGACGACTGGTCTCACAATGGGATTTGTATACGCCATCGAGGCCACGGTGAAAGTCAACTATGACTCTGGGATTGCGCGTTTTATACATCAGATTATAATCATCCCGATAACAGGTCCATTTAGCCTCGGCGGTGATTCGGGGTCATTGATAGTTAGCGTCGATGATGATCTTAAGCCAGTGGGGTTGCTGTTCGCCGGAAATGACCTCTTTACTGTTGCTAACCCCATCAGTGAGGTACTTGAGCAGCTTGGGGTCACCATTGACGGTGAGTAAGTTGCTTTTAACATGCTAAATATGTAGTATGCAGACAGGGAAGAGGTGATTTCCTTTTCCCTGTCTCCCTTTTTAAGGATATATTATGCCTCGTGCAAACATTGAAGAAATATTAAAGAAGCACGCTGATAAGTTGATGTCGCTGCCCGGCGTGGTGGGCGTCGCTCAAGGAGAATCTAAAGGAGTTCTCTGTATTAGAGTATTTGTGGTACGTGAGACCTCCGCACTATTGAAACATATCCCTAACCAACTTGGTGGCTATCGTGTCATTGTCGACGAGAGTGGAGAATTCCGTGCCTCACTGAAGCGTAGATCACAAAATGAGATTTAGCTTCTACACCCTTTCTTCATGGGGTTGCTGAATATACTCAGGGTTAAATATATGGTCTTAGAATAAGATTAGATAAAATAGAACTGCTGTAAAAAGATATACCTATTACCCTGTAAGGGGTAAAAATAATGATTCCGTTTGGGAAGATCAACTCTTAATCATCCGGTTGGAGGTACGAGCCCTCCGCGGCTTACCACCATTCTCTCAAACTCCTCGTGATTTACACCATCCGTCATAGCTTTTAAAGTCGCCTTTTTTCATCTGTTGAATTCTGGGTGAAAACCATCAGAAAAATGCCAAAATAACCCTCATGGCCTTCATTGACTGCCCAGTTGGCATTCTGCATCGTGATGAAATATAATTTTAAGAAGCAATTTTACCGTATACTAAGGAGAATCCCGTGACGTATGTAAAAGTCCCGGAGCGTATCAGCAGGCTCAATGATCTTGCCGGCAGTTTGTGGTGGAGCTGGCATCCGGAGGGGAGGGTCGTCTTCAGGAGACTGGACTACACCTTGTGGCGGCAGAGCGGGCACAACCCTGTACAGCAGCTCTACGAAATAAGTAAAGAAAAGCTGGAAGCTGCCGCCAGCGACCCCGCTTTCCTGTCTTTATACGATGCTGCTATTTCAGCCTTCGATAATGACAAAAATGATGCAACCTCATGGTACAAAACCAGCCATGATGGCGCCTTTAAGGGACCCATAGCTTATTTTTCCATGGAATTCGCCATTCACAATTCGCTGCCCATTTATGCCGGTGGCCTCGGGGTGCTTGCCGGCGACCTTTGCAAGGAAGCCAGCGACCTGGGCATACCGATGGTAGCCGTCGGCTTTATGTACCCGCAGGGGTATTTCCGGCAGCGCATTTCCGCGGACGGCTGGCAGGAGGAAGAATACCAGCAACTGGATTTCAGTAAAGCCCCGGTACATCCCATCCTGACCAGCACCGGCGAGAAATGCCTGGCCGAAGTCAAGATGAAAAACCGTCCGCTGCACATCGGCGCCTGGCTGGTGGACCTGGGGCGGGTGAACCTCTATCTCCTTGATACGGCCTTGGAAGAAAACGACCCGCAGCAGCGCCAGTTATCGAGTCGCCTTTACACGGCTGACCGCGAGCACCGGCTTCAGCAGGAAATACTCCTGGGTATCGGGGGGGTGCGTGTCCTGCGGACACTGGGCATCCAGCCGTCCATCTGGCACGCCAACGAGGGGCATACCGCCTTTATGATGGTAGAACGCGTCAGGGAGGAAGTCGAAAAGGGCAGCTCCTTTACCGAAGCCCTGGAGCGTATTCAAAAGACGTCCGTATTCACCACTCACACCCCCGTACCGGCCGGTCACGACGTTTTTACCACCGACCTGGTATCTCAGTACTTTAACGTATACTGGCCGTCGCTGGGTATCGACCGCGATGCTTTCCTAGACCTCGGGAGGCAGGGGGGCAACGAAGATAACGGTTTCAACATGACCGTTCTTTCACTGAAGACATCCGGCCACCGCAATGCCGTCAGCCAGCTTCACGGCAAGGTCACCCGCCGCATGTGGTGCGGACTCTGGATTGACTGCACCGAAGAAACAGCGCCTATCATCCACGTCACCAACGGAGTACATGTACCCACCTGGATCGCCCTGGAAAACCGTCAGCTGTATGAAAAATACCTGGGCCAGGACTGGATAAACCGCCATGACGACGTAGAGCTGTGGAAACAAGTCCAGGATATCCCCGATGACGAACTATGGAGAAACCATCTATTGCTCAAGAGGAAGCTGTTCCATATCATCCTGGAACGGGCTCAACGACGCTGGGCGAGGGGCGAGGCGTCTCCCCAGCAGATTCTGGCGATGGGGTCCCTTCTTGACCATGATACGCTGACAATAGCCTTTGTGCGGCGCTTTGCCGAATACAAACGCCCTTCACTGTTGTTCAGTGACATCGAACGACTAAAAAGGCTGGTCAACAGCGAGGGGCGACCTGTCCAGATAATCTTCGCAGGTAAATCTCATCCTGCTGATACCGCTTCCAAAATACTGCTCCAGCGAGTGCACACCATGGCGCGGGACCGTATTTTCCAGGGACGGATAGCCTTCCTCGAAGACTACGATATGCGCCTTTCCAGATACCTCGTTCAGGGCGTTGACGTCTGGCTGAACGTACCGAGGCGTCTGCAGGAAGCCTCCGGGACCAGCGGCATGAAAGCCGTGTTGAACGGCGTGCTCCACATGAGCGTGCCGGACGGATGGTGGCATGAAGCCTACGGCGACAACAACGGCTGGGCTATCGGTGACGACACCATAAAGACCAGCAACGAAGAAGAAGATAAATCCGATGCCGAGGCGCTTTTCAACCTGCTTGAAGACAAGGTGGTGCCACTTTACTACGACCGCGATAGAACGGGCATACCCCACCAGTGGACCGCCATGGTAAAAAAGTCGATAAGCACTATCGTGCCGGTTTTTTCGGCACGAAGAATGTTAAAAGAATACTGCGAGAAAATGTATCTGCCGGCGTCCCAACCTTGACGGAATGAAATTCAGGTGACAGAATAAACCCGTCAATAAAACTGCCGGGGGTGGAACATGCCATTTAAAGCATACTATCTGACTCCTGATGGAAAGCTGCAGCGCGACCTGACGGAAAAAGAAATAAAAAAAGCGTTTGAATCAAAACAGGGACTATTATGGGTGGATTTTCCCGAGATGACGGAACAGGACGGCGAATTCGTGGGGCGTAACTTCCATTTTCACCGTCTTTCCATCGAGGACTGCGTCAGCACGGAGATCCATCCACCGAAAATAGATGACTTCAAAGACTATATTTTCGTCATTGTCCACGGCATCAATCATATCGCCGAATCGGAAATAGTCGAGACCGCCGAACTGGCAGTGTATCTGGGCGAACATTTCGTCATCAGCGCTCACAGCTACCCGCTTTACAGCGTCAGTCACGTGCAGCAATTGATAGAAGAAGACAGCCAGCCCATGAAACGGGGGGCTGATTTCCTGACACACACTATCGTTGACACACTAGTTGATAACGTCATGCCGACCATCGACCGGATGAATGACGTCGCTGAAGAAATCGAGGTTGAGGTAATCCACCGTCCGCAACCGAACGTACTGGACGGAATTCTCAAACTCAAACGTTCCTCTCTAAAGGTACACCGCATCATGTCGCCGCAGCGGGAAGTGCTCAACCGCCTGAGCCGCGGTGAATTTAGTATAATAAAGTCCGAAGCCCAGATATTTTACCGGGATGTCTACGACCACGTCGTCCGCATCGAAGACCTGAACCAGACAATCCTTGACCGCGCCGATAATGCCATCGCCACCTATCTCTCTTCGGTTTCCAACCGCCAGAACGAGACGATGAAGGTCCTTTCTGTTGTAGCCACTATTTTCATGCCGCTGACCCTCCTCGTGGGCATTTATGGCATGAATTTCGTAAATATGCCGGAGCTGGAGTGGCGGTGGGGTTACTTCGCCGTGCTGGGAATTATAGGGTTTGTGATGCTGCTTCTCCTCTGGCGTTTCTGGGCGAGTGGATGGTTTGCCTGGGGCAGAAAACGCATGGCATGGATGAAACCCTTTATCGTGGAAACCAAAAAACTGCGGGGTTATTTGTCTCCAAACATTAAAAAAATGCGACGTGAGTAACCAACCGACATATACATTAAGGAGCAAGTAATTCATAATTTTATCTAATAATAGCTATGAGATTAACTGAAAGCCGTCAGCGCGTCATTATCGAGGCTGTCAGCCCGGAGGTAGACAGCGGCAGGTTCCCGGCTAAAAGCATCGCCGGCGATACCGTTAATGTCGAGGCAGACATCTATGCCGACGGGCATGACACTCTTTCGGCGCGCCTCTTATACCGCCGCGATAATGAAAAGGATTGGAAAGAAGCCCCGATGCGGCACCTCATCAATGACCGCTGGCAAGGCGCCTTCATTGCCGCCAAAGCAGGCAACTATATTTTCACCATCACTGCCTGGGTCGACCGTTTCCAGTCGTGGTGCCAGGACCTGAAAAAGCGCAATTATGCCGGACAGGAAGACATAAGCGTCTACCTGATGATGGGATCCCGGCTGATAATTGAGGCGAGCCAGCGCGCCACGGAACCCGACCGTCGTAAACTAATTGAGTACGCCGAAAGGCTAAAATCCGACCGCCTTAGTCAGGAGAAAAAGGTAGAACTTGCCCTCAGCGATGAAATCAAGCTCTTTATGGAAAAACACGATGACCGCCAGGACGCCGCTACTTATTCACGGGAACTGACCGTCCTGGCGGAGCGGGAGAAAGCCATATACGGCGCCTGGTACGAGATGTTTCCCCACTCGGCGTCCGGCCAACCCAAAAAGTACGGCTCCTTTAAAGATTGCGAAAACCGGCTGCCGTACGTAGCCTCGATGGGATTCGACGTGCTTTATTTCCCGCCCATTCACCCCGTGGGAAAGACTAACCGCAAGGGGAAGAACAACGCCGTTACCTGCCAGCCCGGCGACCCGGGTACGCCCTGGGCAATCGGCTCAGAAGACGGCGGTCATAAAGCCATAAATCCCCTGCTGGGCACCCTGGAAGACTTCAAGCACCTTATATCCGAAGCCAAAAAGCACGGCATCGAGATTGCCATGGACATCGCCTTCCAGTGCTCGCCGGACCACCCGTACGTTAAGGAATACCCCGAGTGGTTTCTCTGGCGACCCGACGGCACGGTGCAGTACGCCGAGAACCCCCCGAAGAAATACCAGGATATTTACCCTTTCAACTTTGCCACGGAACACTGGCGGGAACTCTGGGAGGAGCTTAAAAGCATCTTCATTTACTGGGCAAAGCAGGGGGTCAGGATCTTCCGCGTGGACAATCCCCATACCAAGCCCTTTCAGTTCTGGGAGTGGCTTATCCCCGGGATAAAAAAAGATTTCCCGGACACGATATTTCTTTCCGAGGCTTTCACGCGGCCCAAGGTCATGTACCACCTGGCTAAACTGGGATTCACCCAGTCGTACACCTATTTCACCTGGCGTAACAACAAGGCGGAGATTACCGATTATCTCAACGAACTGACGCAGTCGCCGGTAAAGGACTTCTTCCGGCCCAATTTCTGGACAAACACGCCGGACATCCTCCACGAGTACTTACAGACCGGCGGCAGGCCTGCATTCATCGTACGACTGGTCCTGGCGTCCATGCTGAGCGCCAGTTACGGTATCTACGGTCCCGCCTTTGAGCTTATGGAGAACACGCCGCGCGAATCCGGTAGCGAGGAATACCTGAACTCGGAAAAGTACGAAATCAAGCAGTGGGACATCGACCGGCCGGACAGTCTTAAAGATATTATCACTCGTGTAAATCAAATCCGCCGGGAAAACCCCGCCCTGCACCGCAACTACAACCTGTGGTTCAATAACACCGACGAAGAGCACCTGATATGCTTCAGCAAGCATACCGATGACCTCTCCAATATCGTGCTGATTGTGGTAAATTTCGACCCGCACGCCACCAGGTCCGGCACGGTTAACGTGCCCCTGAAATCGTGGGGTTTCGATACCGAAAAACCGTACCGGATTCACGACCTGTTAAGCGATAAGGTATACCAATGGCGCGGTGAATGGAATTTCGTGGAACTGAATCCGGATATTTCCCCGGCTCATATATTCCGTCTTATTGATGTCACGCGCCTGTAAACACGATGGCATCTTTGACAATGCCGCTGAAAAGGTCAATAATCTAAAAAAGGACGGTGGAGTTATGGTTAACCGAGAAATAATACTAACGGCGGTGACCGACCGCGCTGAACTCGAACTCCTTACCGAGCAACTCGGTGATGAAGGCTACGAAATAATCGCGGCGGCGAGCGTCCCCGAACTGGTAACCGCCATTGAGCAAAAAGGCAAAATTTCACTGGCGGTGGTGGACATGTCCGCTTTCGACGAGAGTATCTGGGACCAACTGGAAAAACTCAACGAATCCAATATACCGTTCTTCATCCTTTCACAGGAACGCAGTCCTACCGTCCAGAGAGACAGCCTGAAACATGGCGCCAGCGGCTTGTTTACCCGGGGACTTGACTTGAAAGACCTGGTGGAGCATATCCACGTACTGCTGGGCAAATAATGTTACGATGGCTAACTCAGAATTGACAAACTCGGGCACCGAGCTCCTCTGGTATAAGGACGCCATAATCTACGAACTCCACGTACGTTCTTTTTTTGACAGCGATGCCGACGGCGTGGGCGACTTTTCAGGGTTGATTCACAAACTCGATTACCTTGAAGACCTGGGCATCAATACCATCTGGCTCCTCCCCTTTTATCCCTCACCGCTCAAAGATGACGGTTACGACATCTCGGATTATTATAATATTCAACCGGCTTACGGCATGATGAGTAATTTCAAGACCTTTGTCGATGAAGCCCACCGCCACGGCATCCGCGTTATTACTGAGTTGGTGGTCAATCACACCTCGGACCAGCACTCATGGTTCCAGCGAGCGCGAAAATCACCTCCGGCCAGCCGCTACCGTAATTTTTACGTTTGGAGCGATACCTCGGAAAAGTACCCGGACGCCCGCATCATTTTCAAAGACTATGAAACGTCAAACTGGGCATGGGACCCCATGGCAAAGCAGTATTTCTGGCACCGTTTCTATTCCCACCAGCCGGACCTTAATTACGATAATCCTGAACTGAAAAAAGCCATTTTAAGGGTGATGGACTTCTGGTTGAAACTGGGTGTCGACGGGCTCCGCGTCGATGCAGTGCCCTACCTCTACGAACGCGAAGGCACCAACTGCGAGAATCTGCCGGAAACCCATGTATTCTTAAAAGAATTACGCGCCCATATCGATAAAAAATTTAAAAATCGTATGCTGCTGGCGGAAGCCAACCAGTGGCCGGATGATACCGCGGCATATTTCGGCAACGGTGACCAGTTCCATATGGCTTTTCATTTCCCCATAATGCCCCGCCTTTTCATGGCACTACGCATGGAAGACCGTTTCCCGATTATCGATATCCTCAGGCAAACGCCATCAATCCCTGACTCCTGCCAGTGGGCTTTATTCCTGCGGAACCATGACGAACTGACCCTGGAGATGGTTACCGACGAGGAGCGGGACTATATGTACCGCGCCTATGCCGCCGACCCCACGGCGCGCATCAACCTGGGCATCCGCCGTCGCCTGGCACCCCTGCTTGGCAACGACCGCAAGAAAATAGAGCTGATGAACAGCCTGCTCTTTTCGTTGCCCGGCACGCCGGTTATCTATTACGGGGACGAAATAGGCATGGGGGACAATTACTATCTCGGCGACCGCAACGGCGTGCGCACCCCCATGCAGTGGAGCCCCGAGAGGAACGCCGGCTTCTCACGGGCAAATCCGCAGCGGCTTTTCCTGCCTCCCATTATCGACCCCGAATACCATTATGAAGCCATCAATACGGAAAACCAGATAAACAATCCCGATTCCCTGCTCTGGTGGATGAAACGCATCATCGCCCTGCGTAAACGCTACCGGTCCTTCGGGCGCGGCAGCATCGAGTTCCTGCAGCCGGAGAACCGTAAAGCCCTGGCATACTTCCGGCAATATGAGGACGAGACTATCCTGGTGGTCGCCAATCTTTCGCACCTTGCCCAGCAAACGCAAATCGACCTCTCCAGGTTCGCCGGCTACCGGCCGGTCGACCTCTTCGGACGGGTGGAATTCGCCCCGATTACCGAAGCGGAATACTCCTTCACGTTAAGCCCTTACACCTTCTTCTGGTTCTCACTGGAGCCTCAGCCTGCCGAGCCTTCCCTCCTGCCGGTAACGGCCACTGAAAAAGCCAGGGAAATACCCGTAATGAGCGAAACAGAGGACGCTCTCTTCGGGAAAAAGGAGAACTGGTTTGTCATGGAAGCGGTGCTGCTGGAATATGTAAAAGGGCAGCGCTGGTTCCGCGGCAAAGCCCGGGATGCCTGGGCGACCGACATACAGGACATCATACCCCTGCGTTTTGACAATACGACCGCCTATATAACCTTTTTTGAGGTTGAATACCAGATTGGCGAGGCGGAGATATACGTCATTCCCCTGACGACAGCCCCGGTAGACCGCGAAGAGGAAATTAACGATAAATACCCGCATGCTGTGGTTGCCCGCCTGAGGTCGCGCGAGAAAAACGGTAAAACCCTCTTGTACGACGCCACGGTTAATGCCGACTTCACCCTTTCTCTATTGAATGCCATCAGGCGCCGCCGCACTTTCAAGAGCGCCAGCGGCACAATCACTGCCCTGCCCAGTCGCTTTTTCAACAAATTATACGATGCCACGGGTAATAAGCTGGAGCCTTCACCGATGAAAATCGACCAGAGCAATACTTCCATTTCCTACGATGAACAGCTGATTCTCAAGCTGTTCCGTAAACTGGAAGACGGCATAAATCCCGATGTGGAAATAGGCAGTTTTCTCACGGAAAACACTTCGTATGAAAATATCGCCCGGGTAGCCGGTTCTCTGGAATACAGGAGCGGCCGCAACAAACCGGTAAGTCTCGCTATTCTCCAGAGCTTCGTACCCAACGAGAGCGACGCCTGGCAGTACACCCTTGATTCCCTGGAACGGTATTTCGAAACAGCGCTGGCTCATCCCACGGTACAGGCGCCACCGGTACCGCATAAATCGCTCCTCTCACTGCCGGAGGAGCTGCCCTCGCTGGCAAGCGACACTATCGGCATGTACGTTACCTCGTCGCAGCTTCTCGGTCAGCGCACCGCCGAACTTCACCTCGCCCTGGCTTCGGGACCGGAGACCGGGGAATTCAACGCGATACCGTATACCCTGATGTACCAAAAATCGCTATATCAGTCGCTGAGAGGATTTGCCGTCAGGACCTTTCAGCAATTGCAGGAAAACCTTTACCGCCTGCCGGAGGAATCGCAAAAAGAAGCCCGGGCCGTGCTTGATAAGGAAAAGGCAATTATTGACCGCTATAATCTTCTGCGCAACGAGAAACTGGAAGCTTCACGCATAAGGTGCCACGGCGATTATCATCTGGGACAGGTACTCTATACCGGCAAAGACTTTGTTATCATAGACTTCGAGGGGGAACCGGCCCGCTCTCTCAGCGAGCGGAGAATCAAACATTCGCCCCTCAGGGACGTAGCCGGGATGATACGTTCTTTCAATTACGCCGCGCATACCGCCCTGGCGAAACAGATTACGTTGCAGCAAAGGCGTGAAAACACGACGTCGATACTTAGTCAATGGTCTCAGTACTGGTACATCTGGGTCTCGGTAGTCTTTTTAAACACCTATCTGGATATCACCAGGCAGGCGAAACTGGTGCCCGAAGACCCGGAGCAACTGAAAATTCTCCTGGATGCCTTCCTCCTTGAAAAAGCCGTCTACGAGGTCAATTACGAACTGAATAACCGGCCCGACTGGATTAACGTACCTCTGCAGGGCATACTACAGATGCTTGAGGCGGAAGGATAACGAGTAATTTAGATGACTCGTAAAAAGAGCAATCGACGTCAGGTTTCCAAAAAAGCGGACAACCCCCCGATGAAAACCGGTTCAACTTTCTCGCTTCTCTCGGAGACTGACCTCTACCTTTTCAACGAAGGCAATCATTACAAACTTTATGACAGGCTGGGGGCGCACCCGGTAAAAACAGGCGACGGCGACGGCGTCTATTTCGCCGTCTGGGCGCCCAATGCCCGTGAGGTTTCCGTCACCGGTGATTTCAACGACTGGAACAGGGACAGCCACCGGCTGCGGCCCAGAGGAGTGTCCGGCATCTGGGATGGCGTTATCAAGGGCGTGCCGGCCGGGAGTACCTATAAATACTATATCGTCTCGCAGTACAACGATTATAGGGTAGAGAAAGCCGACCCCTTCGCATTTTTCAGCGAAACTCCGCCGAAAACGGCGTCAATCGTCTGGGACCTCGAATATACCTGGAACGATAGCGAATGGATGCGGGAACGCCATGCGAAAAACAGACTGGATGTCCCCGTCTCCATCTACGAGGTACACCTCGGCTCCTGGCGGCGCGTCCCCGAGGAAGACAACCGCCCTCTGACCTACCGGGAAATAGCGCCGCGGTTAGCCAGGTACGTAAATCAGCTCGGTTTTACGCATGTGGAATTCCTGCCGGTCATGGAGCACCCCTTTTACGGCTCCTGGGGCTACCAGACGACCGGATACTTCGCCCCTACCGGCCGCTACGGGACGCCGCAGGACCTCATGTACCTTATCGACTACCTGCACCGGTACAATATCGGGGTAATTCTCGACTGGGTGCCGTCGCACTTCCCCGACGACCCGCACGCCCTGGGATTTTTCGATGGTACTCATCTCTACGAACATAAAAATCCCGTCCAGGGGATTCACCCGGACTGGAACAGCTATCTCTTCAACTATGACCGCAACGAGGTAAGGAGTTTCCTGAAGAGCAGCGCGCTTTTCTGGCTGGAGAAATACCACGCCGATGGCCTGCGCATGGACGCCGTGGCTTCGATACTTTATCTGGACTACGGGAGAAAAGAAGGCGAATGGATACCTAATAAAGACGGCGGCAGGGAAAACCTGGGGGCGGTCGCCTTCCTCAAGCAGCTCAATGAGATAATTTATGCTGAAAAGCCCGATGTCCAGACCATCGCCGAGGAATCTACGGCATGGCCCATGGTATCCCGGCCTACTTACGCCGGGGGACTGGGATTCGGACTGAAGTGGGACATGGGCTGGATGCACGATACGCTGGTCTATATGACCAGGAACCCGATTTACCGCAGCCATCACCAGAACGACCTGACCTTCCGCATGGTCTACGCCTTTTCCGAGAACTACACCCTGCCGCTGTCCCATGACGAAGTCGTCCACGGCAAGGCGTCGCTGCTTTCTAAAATGCCCGGGGATGACTGGCAGAAATTCGCCAACCTGCGGCTGCTATTGGGGTACTTCTACTCCCAGCCCGGTAAGAAGCTATTGTTCATGGGCGGGGAATTCGGGCAGCGGCGGGAATGGTCCCACGAGGACAGCCTGGAATGGCACCTGCTCGAGTACCCGCCGCACAGCGGCGTGCAGGAATGGGTGACCGACCTCAACTGGCTTTACCGGGACCACCCTGCCCTCTATGAGTTCGACTGCGACCCCGCCGGATTCGACTGGATTGATACCAGCGACCATGCCCACAGCATTATCAGCTTTATCCGCCGGGGGCACGCCAAAGACGAGCCAGTGGTAGTGGTCTGCAACTTCACGCCCGAGACCCATTTCCGCTACGATATAGGAGTACCGCTGCCGGGGACCTGGGAAGAAATTCTGAACAGCGACGACGCTAAATACGGGGGCAGCGGTCAGAGTAATCACACCCCCCTGACCGCCTCAGATACCGGCAAGCACAGTCTGCCCCACTCAATCACGCTGACGATACCGCCGCTCGCCGTTATCTTTCTGAAAAAGCAAAAGCCGGTGACGTTATAATATATGAACGACTATATTCTGACGATTATCGGCGTTGCCGCGGCGGCACTTACCAGCTTCAGCTTTTTACCCCAGGTCAATAAGATGTGGCGGAGGAAGTCGGCCAGGGACGTCAGCAACATAACGATGTTCCAGCTTACGGTGGGGAACGGCCTGTGGCTTACCTACGGCGTCGGCCGGCATGATGCCGTAATTATCGGGGCGAACATCATCGCCATATCTATCTTAATCGTCGGGATTGTTCTGTACTACCGCTACCACGTTAAGGATAGCTGACCCTATTCCACCCGGACAGACAACTCCTTACCCAGTGTGAGGAATGCTTTCACCCAGGCTGACGCCGTTTTATCATTCTTTTCGGCTTTTTGCCGGTAGTTAATGTAGACAGTCTGGAGTATCTCCCAGAAAAGGTTCTGCACGTTCCAGAGGTCCACGGGGAAAGGCATGTTCCGCGCCAGCGACACCATGCCCGCCAGTTTTTCAAGATTCTCCATGTCGTCCGGCTCAGCCGCCAGTCTGCCCATTATTTTCTCCAGATTCACCTTGAAATCATAGGCGATGCCATCGGCGTCGAGGTCAACCTGCCAGGCGGCAGCTGTATCAAGCAGTCCCCGGACATTATCCGCATCCAGGTCGTCGCTGTTGACGGCGCGGTGCAGGTCCATATCGATAATCAACTCTGCGGCGGAAAGGAACGCCCTTGGTACGGGCCCGCCGAGCTCGGCGAGGACGCGTACCCGGGGGAAATGGTGCTCGAAAAGCTCGCGGTAGGCTACGTTCATACCGGACATGGCATTATTCAGGATATCGCTGATGACTTCGCGCTGCTCGTCGCGGAAGAGGGACTTCAGAGAATAGGTCAGGCTGCCGAGGTGCCTCTCCAGCTTGCCAGCCACGGCCGCGTCGGTCACACCGGCCCCGGACACCTCCCGCACCATCTCCCGGTATTCCCCCTCCCCCATCCCGGCTTTAGCCCCGGCGACTATGTTATAATCGCCGGAATGTCCTGCCCCGAACCCGATAATCACCGACTCCCAGGTTATTTCGGAGATTATCTCCGCCCGGCCTGTCACCACCTTCCCCTGGCCGTAATCGCCCGTCCGGAAGGCTTTATCGTTGACGAAAAAGCAGTATACCTTGCTCTCCCGGCTTGGCTCTTCAAAGAGGGAATGAATAGCATGATGAGCAGCCACGTCAACCAGCCCGATTATCGCCGGTTTGACCAGCTGCTCGTAGATGCGCCTGCCGTCACCCTGCTCGGGGATATTGCTTTTAGCCTTTTCCAGCCTCGTTAAAAATTCCGCCTCCACTCCTTCACCGAACAAGTCCCGCGCCAGCTGCACCACCCGACCGGCATACTGGATAACCTGTACCGGTTCGGGGCGGGATAGCTCGTCGAAGTACCAGCCGCAGCTTGTATACATAAGCATGGCGTGGCGCTGCAGTTCCAGCAGCTTGAGCGCTGTTATCCTCTCTTCATTATCCAGCTTACCGCTGGCATGTTTATCAAAGAAAGCAGCCGCTCTTTTACGGGAGCGTTCCAGGATAACGTCGATATAGTCGTCCCGCGCCGCCCAAGGGTCTTTAAGAAGCCGCCCCGCCCTTTCCTCGTATTTTTTTATCATGGTATCGCGCAGCCAGTCGAAGGCATTGCGCAGCGGCGTTCGCCATGCCTGGTTCCAGTCGGGGTGACTGCCGGCACCGGTAGAGCAGCCGCAGGCGCTCCACCAGCGGTCGACGCCGTGCACGCAGCTCCAGGAAGTCTTTTCGATTATCTCAACTTCGTAAGCCGGGGGGTTTTTCTCCAGGAACTCACCGTAGTTGGTCAGTTTTGCCTGATGCTGCTCCTCGATATTCTCCAGGGCGTAAGCCAGCGCCATGTCCGCAAAACGGTGATGATGCCCGTAGGTCTCACCGTCGGTGGCGATGTTCACCAGCTGGGGCCAGTCCCGCTTATCGGAAAAGGCGCCAGCAAGTCGGTCGACGAATTTATCCCCGATTTCTAATACGTCCTCGAAGGATACGGCGCTGGCGATGGGACCATCGTAGAAGAAAATGCTGAACTGACGACCCGACGGCAGGTTGACCAGATATGCCCGGGTGGCATCGATTCTGGCGTTGCTGACATCCTCCCAGTCGGATGTGCTGATAAGGCGTATTCTCTTTGCCTGCCGAGGTGCCAGGATAGTGAACTTCAGACCCAGCTCAGCCATGATGTCCAGCGTCTCTAAATCCACAGCCGTCTCGGGGAGCCACATCCCTTCCGGTTTACGCCCGAAGCGGTACTCGAAGTCTCTGATTCCCCAGAGTACCTGGGTATACCTGTCACGGTGGTTAGCCAGGGGCATTATTATATGGTTATATGCCTGCGCCAGCGCCGAGCCGTGCCCGGAATAGCGCTGCCGACTCTGCCGGTCAGCCTCCAGAATAGCACAGTACACTCCGGGACTGCCGGTCTCCAGCCAGGTGAGGAGGGTCGGCCCGAAATTAAAGCTTATTCTGGAGTAGTTATTAACGATGCGGGTGATATAACCTTCGCCATCGAGGATGCGCGAAGACGAGTTGGGCAGGTAACATTCGGCGGTGACCCTCTCGTTCCAGTCGTGATAAGGATAGGCAGAGTCCTGCCACTCGACCCGCTCCAGCCAGGCATTCTCGCGGGGAGGCTGGTAAAAGTGCCCGTGAATACAGATATAGCGCTCCAAATTACTGCCTCCGTGCCGGGCTGTTTTTCTTTTTTATGAGTCCGCTAATCATATCCAGAATATCACGAACATCCTTCATACGGCAAAATTCCTCGAGACTGTAACGCGCCTTCCTCCGCCAGCTGGGGAATTTTTCGCCGGTGCCGGGAACGTTCTGCGACCGCGTTTCCAGCCACAGGTCCTCAAGGTTTATCAGCACGAACCGGGCGCGGCTTTTACCGAGGTAGGACAGGCACGCCTGCAGGACAGCCCTGGTGGCGGTATCGGCTTTACGCAGGAGGCCTGCCTTCCGCAAACCAGCCAGCAGGGCATTCTTAGTCATACGGCGCGCGCGTTTCTCTTTCCCGGTATTTTCCGCGTCCAGAAGTCCCGTCTCTCTCTTTTCCTCAATATCCATATCGTTCCAGAAAGAAGCGAACGGGGGCATATCATGGGTATTCAGACTGGCTACGGAATTACGGGGGACGCTACGGAACGTCTTTGAAGCGTCGTCAGCAAGTTCGTAATACATGATGTACATCCGCGAAAAGCCGTGACGTGACATGGCAGGTCTGACGTACGACGGTACGATGCCCAGGTCCTCGCCGACAATGACGTTGCGGTGCCGATGGGACTCCAGCGTCAGGATGGCGTAAAGCTCTTCAGCCGGGTAGCCTACGTAGACTCCCTGGCTGGAATCAAAGCCCCGGGGAATCCAGAAAAGCCGGTGCAGCCCCATCACGTGGTCGATGCGCAGTATATCGGCATACCGGAGATGATGACGCAGGTAGTCGATAACGTAGCGGTAATGCCGTTCGCGGATGCGCTCCGGGTGGAGGGGCGGCGACCACCAGTTCTGACCGTTGGTGAAGACGGCATCCGGCGGCGCCCCAACTTCAGCGTTAAGGGTAAAGCTATCGCGAAAGCGCCAGGTATCAAAGCCCAGGGGATGGACACCCACCGGTAAGTCGAAATACAACCTGACGCCCTTATGGCGGGCGTTCTCCGATAGGTCTCCCACCTGTTGATGAGCCAGCCACTGGGCATATAGATGGTAATCCCTGGCATTATTATCGTAATCGTTTTCTGTTATGGTGCCGTCACGGAGCGACGGCGCCCAGTCGGTCCACGGGACGTTAGATTTTTCCATCACCGCCCGGAAACGTGCATATTCTTCAATCACCGGGTGTTCCTTCAAGAAACGCCGGAACTCTTCGAAGCGTACGGGATAATCCGCTAAGTGACGGGATAACTCTTCCATGACTTTACGCTTTAAAGACATCAGCGTCCGGTAGTCCACCGCTGGGTTGTTACGCTGTCTTTCGATTTCCTCCCGGAAAGATGCCGACACTACCAACTCACGCAACGATTCACAGGCATCCAGCTCAGGTGCTGCCGTTACGTCTACGTAGAACTCATTCCAGAGGAGGCGACTCACCGGGGCATAGGGGCTGGGCTCGTAAGGGTTATCGAGAAAGACCGGCAGCAGAGGCAGCGTCGCCACGATATGTCCTCCACTTTCCCCTATCCAGTCGGTCAGGGACCTAAGACCGGAGTAGTCGCCGCTGCCCCAGTCGTCACGCGTACGCAGGGCATAGAGAGGCAAAAAAGCCCCCCATTCCCGATTATCTTTGGCATCGGGCGGGAGGTAGGCTTGACGCGGCGAGGCTATTATCATCGTCTCACCGGACTTACCCCTAGCTTCGAGTAATAATTTGTGATAACCCAAAGGCAGTTTATCCGGCAGGACGACTTCCTTTATTATGTAGTGCGTGCCCTCAACATCAGCGGTACTTACGACCGGCATTTCTCCCGAGGTCCACTGCCAGGTACGGCTTTCGCCCGATTCCAGTTCGAGTCGGCCGGTAACGGGAGCACCGGCAGCTTTTGAAGGAAGACAGACTTTAACGACTGCTGGCTCGCCGTCCCGGGCAACCGTGACCGGTTCTATAATGCGCCGGTAGAGAGACTGCTTTCGTTCACGCAGGGCGGCAGGGACGTCACCTATAGAGGCTACGGGGGCTCCCAGGGCTTTTAAAACCCCCAGGAGGCTTTCCTGCGATGCCTGACAGCGTCGGCGATGCAAACCGTAGTAGGCAGTTTGCACGTTGTAAAGCCGGGCAAGTTCTTTGATTTTAGTCTTCAGTCCGCTGTCTATATCGCTTTCTCCAGCAACTCGACGATATCGAATATTTTGAGGCGGCTGCCGCTTTCGCTGACGGCATCCCTGAAATTTTTAATACACCACGGGCAGGCCGTGACAATTGCTTCGGCGCCAGTGGCTTCGGCTTCCTTTATCCTTTCGTTAGCCGTCCACATGGAGAACTCCGGGTTGGATTCACTGACACTGCCGCCGGCACCGCAGCACCAGGCATATTCCTTTATCCGGTCCATCTCCACCAGCCGTATGCCGGGAATAGCCTTCAGAACATCTCGCGGGGGCTCGTAAACGCCATAGGTGCCGCGGCGGAATTCTCTGGGAGGTTCGAAGCGGCGCTGAATGCCGGGAGCCCGCTTGCCCTGCCAGTGGATCCAGGGTTCGCCCTGCCTGCCGAGACGGCAGGGGTCGTGATAGGTAACGTTCATATTGACCTTTTTAGTGGGCTTCAATCTGCCTTCCTCTATCAGACGGGCAGCCAGTTCAGTGATGTGGAGCACCTCAAGGTCGCCTTTCAGATTATATTTATCATAGAGTACCTTGAAGGCGTTATAGCCGTCGGCGCAGGACGTCACCAGCGTTTTTACACCGGCTTTTTTCATCATAGCCATATTCTTCTCAGCCTGTTTCAGGAAATCGCCCTTATAACCCATCTGGTAGGCGCGACCGCCGCAGCAGGTCTCGTTATCCCCGGCGATACCGAAATCAACACCAGCTTTTTTGAGGATTTTCACGGTGGCTCTGGCGAGTTTCTGCGACTCTTTATCATAGCTGGACAAGCAGCCGGCGTGATAGAGGACTTTAACCTTCTCTCTGGTAGCGTCTTTGATATCAAGTCCGGAAGCCCAGTCCCCCCGCTTTACCCCATGACCCGGCACCATGTTGCCCTGTTTACGTAATCTATTGATAGTCTTATCGAGGGTTTTGCTTGTATGACCTTCCTCGACCGCCCTTATCCGGAACTCGTAAATCGGCTCAAGGACTTCCATGTCCAGGGCATATTTGCAGGAGACATCGCAGGCGCCGCACATCTGGCAGTTATAGAGAATATGCATTAATTTATCTGTATATTTCAGTCGGTTTTCCAGCATCGCCACGCCGATACTCAAGCGACCGCCCCCGGAGTAGGCGTTGAAGTTATACCGGCTTATGCTGGGACACACATATACCGGCTGGTCGCTCGTAACTTTTTCCAGGGGTATGAATTTGCAGATGCTGCACTTGTTGCACATCTCCATGTCTTCCCGATAGTCTTCCAGAGCCATTGCAACGCCTCCTAACAGCGGTCCTTAAAAAGCTAACCTTTCCTGTCTAACGTTAGAAACACAGCTTGCCGGGATTCATGATATTAGCGGGGTCGAATATCCCTTTCACCTTCTTCAGGGCGGCTACGGTGGCAGCATCCTGATTGACAATCATACGGGCATTCTCGCCGTAGGGCCTCAAGAAGAAAGCGCCTTCACTTTCTAGCTCTTTTATTGCCTGGGCCGAGAGTTTCTTCACCATATCAACCTCCTTGGGATTGGAGGGGTCGAAGAAAAGGTTGAACTCCACGTGGCAGTTGCTGCCCTGGACAATCGGCTGGAAGTAGACGCCCATGTTCGAAACAGGATAGCCGGCGGCATCAGCCAGTTCGTTCATGGCATTTATCAGGTCGACGATTTTATCATAGACGGTGACAAAGAAGATATCCTCGCAACCGCCTCCGGGGCGGAGCTTCCAGTACGGTTCGGCGGAAGGCCGGTTCGCCATCTTGAGCAGGTCAGCCGCCGAGATTTGACCGATTGCCCCGACCGGCTCCACGCCCGTCTTCTCAGCGACATCGCTGACGTCGTTTATCTGGTATTCCACCCGTTCTTCAGCCAGATATTCGTAACCCGCAATATTGTAGAGTAGCACGTAGGACGGCAGGCTGTCCCTGATTGCCTCGTATTCGCGGGGATGTTTCCCGGCTGCCAGCGCCGCCAGCGCCACGTTATTGAGTACGAAACATTCGTTAACCAGACGCAGCCTGATTACCCAGTGAATAAAATTAAAAAGCCCGGCGATGTCCGCTGAACCGACCATGAAAGGCTTTTCGATAGTTGGGAGTAGCTCGCAGCGCTGAGACGCCCAGGTAACGATGCCCATCGTCCCCTGCGCCCCGCCGATAACCCGGTACAGCGAGAGCTGGCCCGGTCCGGCCGCCTCTTTCTGGGCGCCGCCCGCCGCCCACTGCTCTTCCAACGTACCCGGCCCGGCGGCGGCGCCGGTGCGGAACGTCTCGCCGTTGCCGAAGACAATCTCAACACATGCCAGGGGGTCGGCGATATCCCAGTGGTACTTGGGCATGATGACCGGCTCCCTCTCCAGCATGCTGCCGATGACCGACTTCGTTCGGCGAGGCACCAGCGGCATGTTGAGTCGCATCCCTTCCTTATTTACCGCCGGTATCAATTCGCCGAAGGTAACCCCCGGCTCGCACATGGCAACCCGGTTCTTTCTGTCAATCCGGATAATTTTCTTCATACCGCTTAAATCAACGATGACCGCCCCGCCTATACCGGGGACCGTATCGCCCCGGAAATGGGGAGGCCCCGAGCTTACCGGCACCAGAGGGGTATTCGTCTCTTTAGCCAGTTTGACGATTTTTTCAACATCGGCGGTATTCCCCGGTCTGACAACGCAGGCAGGCCGGAGCGGGTTCACCAAACTCATGTCGCGCGCATACTCATCCAGTACCGCTGCCCGGCTGCTGACATTACCGGCACCGACTATTCTCGCCAGCTTAGCTTCCTCAACCATGGCTGCCTCCTTTTATCCCCTGTCTATTTAAACTTAAAAAGCCCGCACTTATCAAGTTGAGAGTCCCGGGGACTTGACAAAAGAACATATGTTCTATTATAATATGGTTATCGGGGTGAACCATGAGATTACTTTGTGTTCTGCTGCCGCATTTCCCCTGGAGTTGCGAACTCCAGAGACGTCCGGACATCGCCGGCCGACCGGCTATCGTTACTTACACGGAAGGCTCGCAGCGGCTGGTACTGGAGCATTCGCCCGACCTCGAAGGGCTGCAGCCGGACATGCCCCTGCCGCAGGCCCTGGCGCGGCACGGCGACGCCGAGCTCATCCAAGCGGATATGCCCTGCTACCGGTCTGTCTGGAGCCGGATACTGGACACGCTGGAAACCGTCAGCCCGCTGGTCGAAGACGCCGAACCGGGGTGCGCCTACATCGGCGTGGACGGTCTTCACCTCATCTACCCGGACGATGGCGCCATTATCGACGCCGTACGGGGGGCCGTAACGGAGAATCTATCACCCCGGATGGGAATAGCCGGGAACAAGTTCCTGGCGTATCTGGCTGCCCGCCGCTGTCCTCCCGGCGGGCACCGGGTATTGACCGGCGATGTCGACTCTTTCCTGAAAGACCTCCCCGGCGACGTCCTGCCGGTATCGCTGAAAAGCCGGGGTCGCCTGCGCGACTTCGGCCTGACCACCCTCGGGCAGATAGCCGCTCTGACCCCCGGCCCCTTCCAGTCGCAGTTCGGTCCGGAAGGCAAGAAAATCTGGGAACTCTCCCGCGGCATCGACGCCACGCCCCTGTACCCGCGCTTCATGGAAGAGTCCATCGAGGAAAGCACCTCCCTGCCCTCGGTTACCGTCTCCCTGGATGCCGTCCTGGTAGCTATGGAATCGCTGCTGGCACGGCTCTTCGACGGCAACATCCTTAAAGGCAGGGGCATCCGCGGTCTTACCCTGTGGACCCGCACCTGGAACGCGGAGGACTGGAAGCGCAATATCAGCTTCAAAGAGCCCGCCATGGACGTGAGGAGCGCGATTTCCCGCATCAAGCGCATCCTGGAAGACTATCCCCAGCCCGGGCCGGTCGAGCAGGTGGGACTGCGCATCACCGCCCTGGGCTATCCGCGCGGTCGCCAGAAAAACCTTTTCTCCGATATCAGGGCTAAAGAGCATCTGGCGGAAGACATCAGGCAGCTTGAGCTCAGGCTGGGCAACCCGCAGGTATACACCGTCAAGGAGGTCGAGCCGTGGTCCCGGATACCGGAAAGACGCTACGCGCTGACGCCTACAAACCGGTAAACACGCCGGAAGCGCTGAAGGTGGAAGAGGACGCCTCCGGTCTCCCCCACGCCGTCAGGCTGAAGCGCCGGCAGGTGGTTATATCTATCGAGGATAAATGGCGCATCGACGACGAGTGGTGGCGCGCCGAACCGGTCTCGCGACGCTACTATAACGTCCTGCTCGCCTCCGGACAGCGCCTCGTGCTCTACAAAGACCTCGTTACCGGGGAATGGTACCAGCAGGACTATTGAGCCACCTCTCCCCACTGCGGGAGAAGATTAAGGCGAGGGGAATATTGCACAAGCCCAGGATACCACCCTCACCTAACCTCTCCCATCGAGGGAGAGGAAAAACAAGGGCGGAGTAACCTGCCATCACACTGTCATTCCAGCGAAAGCTGGAATCCAGAGGAGGGGTAAAGGGGGAGTGGATTCTGGCCCTTGGGCTGAACTCGGGCTGAAGCCTGCGCCAGAATGACAGACGGTTTGAGTATTATTAATTGAATATTGATATTTATCTGGAATTTGTATCTTGGTTATTGGTTATTCATTATGTGCTACGCCGAACTCCACTGTCACAGCTATTACTCTTTCCACGACGGCGCCTCGTCGCTGGAGGAGCTGATGCTGCGTGCGAAAGAGCTCGGCTACCATTCTTTAGCCGTCACCGACCACGATAACCTCTGCGGCGCCATGCGCTTTGCCCAGCTTGCCAAATCGCTGGAGATACACGGCATCATCGGCGCCGAGATAACGCTACAAAACGGCTTTCACCTAACGCTGCTGGCGAAAGATAGAAAAGGCTACGCCAACCTCTGCCGCCTGATTACCGCCGCCCAGAACTCCGGAGAGCGTAACGACCCCTCCCTGCCCCCGGAACTCCTGCCCGAGCACACCGCCGGACTTATCGCCCTATCCGGTTGCCCCCGGGGAGAGCTGGCGCAGCTGGTAGCGAAGTCGCGCCTCCCCCGTGCAACCAGGCTCGTGAAGCGGTACCTCGACTGGTTCGGGACGGACAACTACTATATCGAACTCCAGCAGAACCTGGCGTACGGGGATACGGCTCGCAACATCGCTCTGCTCAAACTGGCCGGAGAGACCGGCGCCCGGGTGGCGGCGACGGGCAACGTCCACTACCATGTCAGAGAAAGATACCAGCTGCAGGACTGCCTGGTGGCGGTCAAGAACTGCAAAAGCCTGGAGGAGACCCACCGGGAAAGAAGACCTAATTCGGAGTATTACCTGCATCCCGTAGATGAGCTTGAAAGCCTCTTTAAAGACTGCCCCGAAGCCCTCGAAAATACGCTGGATATCGCCGAACGCTGCACCCTGGACTTAACGAAAGACCTCAGCTATATCTTCCCGGACTACCCCACCCCGGAGGGCTTCACCCCCCAGAGCCATCTGGAAAAACTGTGTTATGAGGCGGCGGTGCGGCGCTACGGTTCGATTACGCCGCCGGTACAAAAGCGACTGGACGAAGAATTCGCCCTGATTAAGAAATACAGCCTGGCGGGCTTTCTGCTCATGTACCACGAGGTCATCAAGCTGGGACGGGAGGTGATGATAGATCTGGGACTGAGCGACCCGTCCCTGACGCTGGAGGAGAACCCGCCGGGCCGAGGGAGAGGCTCGTCGGTGGCGCTGCTGGTGGGCTACCTCATCGGGCTCTCCCACATCGACCCCCTCCAGTACAATCTGTCCCTGGAGCGTTTCCTCCCCGCCGATACCATGTCCAGCGTGCCGGATATCGACCTCGATTTTCCCCGCTCCATCCGCGAGGAGCTTATCCTGCGCACCCACGAAAAATGGGGCTGGCAGCACGCCGCCCTTACCGGCACCATCGCCACCTACCAGATTAAGGGCGCCGTGCGTGATTTAGGTAAAGCCCTCGGCCTGCCGGAGGCGGAAATCGACCGCCTCGCCAAGCAGTCGGACTGGGGCAGCGCCAGGAAGCTCGGTAAAAAGATGGCGAGGATGCCCAATTTCAGGGACAAGGTAGACGCCCCGGTCTGGCGCGACCTTATCCGGCTTGCCGCCGAGCTGGACGGCTTCCCCCGCTACGCCGGGCAGCACCCCGGCGGCATGATTCTTTCCTCCAACCCCCTCATCGATATCGTCCCCGTCCAGCGGGGGGCTATCGAGGGACGCTACGTGTGCCAGTGGGACAAGGACAGCATCGACGACGCCGGCTTCGTCAAGATAGATTTCCTGGCGCTGGGCGCCCTGTCGCAGCTCCAGGAAGCCGTCGAGCTTATCAAAGAGCGCACCGGGGAAAGAATCGACATGTCCCGAATCGACTTCGAGGACGCCGCCGTTTACGACATGTTATGTAAAGGCGATACCATCGGCATCTTTCAGGTGGAGTCGGCCGCCCAGATGCAGACGATAACCAGACTCCGCCCCAGGAACCTGCTGGACATGGCCCACGAGGTGGCTGCGGTGCGGCCCGGCGTCGGCGCCAACCACGGCGTGCATGAATACCTGCTGCGGCGCACCGGGAGGAAACCCGTCACCTATGATTGTCCTCTGGAGCAGCGCGCTCTGGAGCGTACCTTAGGGATTATCCTCTTCCAGGACCAGGTCAACCAGCTGGCGATAGACGTCGCCGGCTTTGCCCCCAGCGAAGCCGACCGCCTCCGCCGCGCCTTCGGGCGCCGCCATAACGAGGAACTCATCGAGCAGTACCACCGGAAATTCCTTGCCGGGGCGGCGGCCAGGGGTATTCCGGAAGCAGAAGCGGAGACGGTCTTTAAGAAATTCAACGGGCAGTACATGTTCCCGGAGTCGCACGCCTTCGCCTTCGGGGTGACCGCCTACCAGGCGGCCTGGCTGAAGCACTACTACCCGCTGGAGTTCTTCGTGGCTATCTTCAATCAGCAGCCGATGGGCTTCTACAACCTGGAAACGCTCAAAGAGGACGCCAAACGGCACGGCATAAGGGTGCTGAACCCGGATATCAATAAGAGCGAATCCAAGTGCGTCATAGAAGCTGTTAATAATTGTCATCCTGAGCGAAGCGAAGGATCTCGTGGTGGCAAGGGGGTTTTCTCCACTCCACGCCGAGATTCTTCGGTCGTTTCACTCCCTCAGAATGACAACCCCGGCGGGGCATTACGCCTCGGCTTCCTGAACGTTACCGGACTGGGAGAAGCCTCCGCCCAAGCTATCGAAGCGGGACGGGCGAAGCACGGGGCTTTTAAAAGCATCGGGGAATTCCTGGAGCGCACCGGCGTGCTGGAGGAGGTCGCCCTGAACCTTGCCGCCGCCGGCGCCTTTGACAGCCTCGAGGCTAACCGCCGCCAGGTCAAGTGGGAAATCGGCCTCCGCTACCGCCCCGTGAACTCTCAACTGACTCTCCCCCTCCCCGTGGAGCAGGACATCGTGGCGCTGGCCGCCCCGTCCGACTGGGACCGCATGAAAGAGGAGTACAACGTCCTCAGCCTTTTCCCCACCGGGCACGTTATGGCACGGCTGCGCCCGCGCTTCAACGGGGGTTTCTGTACCAGTAAGGACATCGAAAGCCTGCCCGACGGCGCCCCGGTAGCCGCCGCCGGACTGGTCATCCGCCGCCAGCGGCCCCACGGCAAGGTGGTCTTTATTACATTAGAAGACGAGTTCGGGCACATACCGTGCATGGTCTTCGGCAAGACCTACGAGGAGTACGAACACACCTTCCGGTCGGCTTTCCTTATCATCAGGGGAAACCTCACCCGCCGCGAGGGCACCTGCAACGTGGTCATCAACCTGGCAGAATCGTTCAGCGGACTTGAAAAAGCGCCGGTATCCAAAAACTGGTGTTAACGCTTTACTTCTCCGGCACCTCAAACGCGTGCTGCACAGAGTCGCACACTTCCCGGTAGCCTACTTTCTTATAGATGGAATTTGAGGTGGGATTTGCCAGGTCGGTATAAAGCATGCAGAACTCCTTGCCGCTTTGCAGTATATTCCGCGAAAGCTCCGCCACGCAGGATGTCGCATAACCTTTACGTCTTAGCTCCGGCGGCGTGTAGACGTAGCCTATAGTCATACCCTTATCCGTAGGGCGCATCTTGGCCGCCATGGAAACCGGCTTGCCGTCTTCCCACAGGAAGATAATCCCTCTGGAAAGGCCCGGGGTAATATCGGCCTCGGGCTCGCGGCTGTTAGGGCCGAAGGTATCGAGATGAAAAGCGTGCGCCCATTTTACCACCAGCTCTTTATCCGCTTCTGTTGCCACGCGAAATTTTCCGGGTGACAAAGGAACGTCATTTACCCTATCAAGTCGAAATATTTTTTGTGCCATTGTATTCGTTATCCTGGCACCGCGTTTCTCGCACCATTGTTCGGCAAAGATATCCGCCAGTTCTTTATCCCCCACCACCCCGGGAATAACTGTGAAATCTTGAGAAACGGCCGTTAGCAACTTTTCGGCGACAGCCTTGATATCGCCAGCAAAATACGCCACTATCACCTGGTGGGGAGGTGTCCTCATGGCAACGGCGTTTATTTCATCCCCCGCGCCGATGGAACAAAACCATGGTGGCACTTTCCCGTAACGGTGCGGATTACCCTCCACGACTTTCGCCAGTCCCAGGACAAGCCCGTACCGCGCTTCGTCTTTAGAAAGATACCTGCCGGTATTAATCAGGAAATCTCTGGCGTTCTTATAAGTTGTAATATTCATCTCTCAGTCTACGCATTTATGTATATTACTTGAACCCGGCGTTTGCCGTGATACGCAATACATTATATAATTCGGGACATAAACGATACAATACTCAAAGGCAAGGAGGCAGCATATGGCGACACTGGAAGAACTGGGTAAAAGAATACAGAGGCTGGACGATATCAAGCAGATTGAGAAGCTGCAGCGGATTTACGGCTACTACCGCGACTACGAGGAGTGGGAAAAGGTGGTCGACCTCTTCTCGGACAATGCCGAGTCCGTCGAGGAATGCGATTACGGCGTTTACAGGGGCAAGGAAGGCGTCCGTCGGTACTACATCGACCTTCTCAAGGGTGGCAAGGACGCCAAGCCCCGGCCCGGCTACATGTCCATCGGCATGCAGATTCAGGGCGTGGTAACGGTAGACCCGGACGGCAAGAACGCTAAAGGACGCTGGTACGGCTTCTTCGTGGAGGCACGGCCCACGCTTACCCTCCACGAGGGTGAGTTAAGGCAGCTCTGGGCGCACGGCATCTACGAGAATGAATATGTCAAAGAGAACGGTAAATGGATGATTAAGAAACTTCATTTCTTCCTCAACTTCCGGACACCCTATGAAGACGGCTGGCTCAAGACCCCGGTGGTCGGTCACAGCGGGCCCAGCCCGGACGTTCCCCCCGATGCCCCGCCCACAACCTGGCGGCCCTACCCCTTCGGTTATCACTTCCCGGTCCATTTCAAGCACCCCATCACCGGTAAATAAATAAAAGGCAGCAATTATGAATCTTGCAGAACTTGAAAAGCAGGTAACCCGGCTGGAAGACATACAGGAAATAGAGAACCTGCAAAGGATGTACGGCTATTACTTCGATATCGGCAGGTACCAGGAGGTAATCGACCTCTTTTCCGAGAATACGGAGTCGGTGGAAATCACCGACCACGGCGTGTTCCGCGGCAAGGAGGGCGTCAACCGGATGTACGCCGGCATGGTGGGCATGAAGCGCCCCGGCTGGATGTTCTTCGAAGTTATACAGTCGCAGGGCGTCATCGAGGTTGCCCCGGACGGCAAGACGGCGACGGGACGCTGGTACACCCCGGCTTTCGAGTGCCGGCCCTTCGGTGGGACGAAGAAACAGACCTGGGAGTTCGGCGTTTATAGTAACGAGTACGTCAAGGAAAACGGCAGGTGGTATTTCAAGAAGCTCCACTGGAACCTCATTTACTGGACTTCCTACGAGAGAGGATTCCTGAAGGTGCCCAAGCTCTCGGACACCCCCTTTCCCCACGCCGATGCCCCGGCTACCGCCTACCACCCTTACCCGTCCGGCTATCACGTACCCTTTCCCTTCAAGCACCCGGTTACCGGTCAATAAATATGTAAAGGTGGCTATACTATGAACATAGAAGAATTAGAAAAGCAGGTACAGCTTGCCGAGGACATTCAGGAAATCGAGCACCTGCAGAGGACATACGGCTATTACTTCGACAACAACATGTGGGCGGAAATACTGGATTTGTTCTCCGATAATGCGGAGTCGGTGGAGATTGCCGACCACGGCGTGCTCTACGGCAAGAAGGGCGTCGAGCGTATCTACATGGACGTCATCGGGGGACGCAATAGACCGCCGCGGGACTCATGGGTGCAGTTCATCGTCATGCAGATAGGCGGTGTTGTGGACGTGGCGCCGGACGGTAAGACGGCTGAAGGTCGTTTTCAGACCTGGCTCTTCGAGGCAAAGCCCTACGGCGCCTACCCTCGCGCGGAATACCTGCATGGCTATTATGAAAACAAATACGTCAAGGAAAACGGGAAGTGGAAGTTCAGCAAGCTGCACTGGAACAATACCTTCTGCTCGCCCGTCGAGGACGGCTGGCTGAACCTGCCGCTGATGGGCTGGATGCCCCTCCCCGGGGTGGACGAGCCGCCCTCGGCTTTCCATCCTTACCCTTACCACCGCGGTAATGTCCCCTATCACTTCAAACACCCGGTTACGGGCAAGTAAAGGTGCAGAGATAGAGAGCACCTCAAATATAGTGGGTTAGAATACTATTAGATCATTAGCGTCTAAGTTATGTATGAAGCCAACGACTTCAGCAGCCCTGACCTCAGGTAGGGACCCTCAGATTACCCCGGTCTCCGGAGGAATTGATACTGCATACCGATGATAATACCCTTTTGGGGGACTTTCGTCCGCATTTTGGGCATTCCACTTTCTTATCGTCATCATGAATGCTGCGGAAAGATTCGAATTCCTCGCCGCATCCCTTGCATTTGTATACGTATATCGGCATTATTATCTCCTCAGTCCTTAACCATTTTAACATATCAAGTCTATACCAAAAACGTGACTCGGGTATGTGATTAAAGTCGCCATCAGTTATTTGACACAAAACCTGAATATCTTATATCCTTTTTACTAGCACCGTCTTCATAAAGAGAGAGTTATCATCCTCTAAACTTTTAAAGCAGGAGGGTACCGTGAAAACGATTAAGGAAGCCGCCAGAGAAACCAGAGTCGCCTGTGAAGCCGATGTGGTTGTCGTCGGCGGGGGGCCCGGCGGCATCGGCGCCGCCGTATCGGCCGCCCGCAACGGCGCTGAAACCGTTCTTATCGAGAGATACGGCCATCTGGGGGGCATGGGCACCGGGGGCCTGGTTACCATTATCCCCCAGCTTTCCGATATCTGGGGCAAGCAGCAGATAGTCGGCCTCACCCAGGAATGGATCGACCGGCTGGACGTCAGGAACGCCGTCGATTACCCCAAAAAGGACCACTGGGGCACTCTGGACAAAGAACTGGTCAAATACTACTTCGAGCGCAGTTTCTTTATGACGCGGCTGGACCGTGTAATTTACGCCGCTCTCATCGATGCCGAAATTTCCAAGTTTATCCTCAACGAGATGGTGGAAGAAGCCGGCGTCAAGACCTATCTCCATTCCTGGGGCACCGAGCCCGTCATGGAGGGTAATCACTGCAAGGGCATCATCTTCGAGAGCAAGTCCGGCCGGCAGGCCGTCCTAGGCAAGGTCGTTATCGACGCCACCGGCGACGGCGACCTTCTCCCCGGCGCCGGAATCGAGTTCGAGGACAATATCCCAACGAACTTCCGCATCGCCAACCTGGCCCACTGCTTCTGGATTGCCGGAGTCGACTATCACAAGGCGATGGAATTTCGCCGCAGCAAGCCGAAAGAATTCATGGAGCTTTCCCGCAAGGCTATGGAGGCCGGCGGCCAGGGAGGCTTTATGCCCAGCAATCTCCCCGACCAGGAGTCCGTCTTCTGGTTCCACAACCGCTACCCCAACAAGAGCCAGGTGGACGTTGAAGAGCTTACCCGCGTCGAGTTTGTCGGACGCAAGGTGGCGGTCAAGACCCTTGAGTTCTATCGAAAGCATATGCCGGGTTTTGAGAAGAGCTTCCTCGTCCTTACCTGCCCGCAGCTCGGCACCCGCGGCAGCCGGCGCCTTATCGGCGAGTACAAGCTGACCATCGAGGACATGAAGGACCTCCAGCCCTTCGAGGATACCATCGCCATCTTCCCGGACCTCGACCGCGGCCAGGATTCGCTGGACCACCCCTACCAGTACATCCCCTACCGCAGTTTACTACCCAAGAATGTTGACAATTTGCTGGTGGCCTGCCGCGCCTTCTCCTCGGACGAGTATGTCCAAGAATATTTCAACCTCATCCCGCACTGCATCGCCTTCGGCGAGGCGGCCGGCACCGCCTCGGCTCTGGCCCTGGATGCCGGCGTGGGCGTTAAAGACGTGGATATCAAGGCGCTGCAGAAGCAGCTTGCCAAGCAGGGCGTGCCCCTGCCGGACCTGAAAAAGAAGGTCGAATATAAATACAGCGGCCCGGCCCTGGTCTCGCCGCCTTTTATGCCCCATTGACCCGTGCGGGGGACACGGGAAGCGAAAAATCAGGGGGTAGTGATGCAAGCTACCCCCTTGAATTAGGAGGTGTGCTATGCCGGCCAGACCTTTAAACGAGACTATTACCGAGCCCTCTCGCAAAATCAAAGTCTGCCGCGAGGCGGACGTCGTGGTGGTGGGGGGTGGCCCCGGGGGCGTCGCCTCGGCGATAGCGGCAGCCCGCAGCGGCGCCAAGACCGTGCTCATCGAGAGGTACGGACACCTCGGCGGCATGGCTACCGGCGGACTGGTGAACATCATCCCCAACCTCAGCGATATCTCCGGCAAGCAGCATATTTACGGACTCACCCTCGAACTCCTGGACCGACTCGACAAAAGAGGCGGGACTTCCTATCCGCCAAAGAAAGACCGGGGGAGCGCCGACCCCAGAGCCGTCGATTACTATCTGGACGCCAACCTGGGCTGGTTCTACGTACGACAGGACCACAATACCGGCAAGCAGCGGGTATTATATTCGGCCGTCGTCGACCCCGAGATACTCAAGGATGAACTGAACGATATGGTGCTTGAGGCGGGTGTCGATTTGCTGCTTCATTCCTGGGGAACCCGCCCTATCATGGACGGTGACAGGACCGCGGGTGTCTTCTTCGAAAGCAAGTCCGGGCGGCAGGCGCTGCTGGGGAAGGTCGTTATCGACGCCACCGGCGACGGCGACATCTTCGTGGGGGCGGGGGCGGAGTTCGATAACGAGTGCGATAACAAACGACGCACCGCCTGGCTGGCTCTGGTCTGGTGGCTGACCAACGTCAACTTAAAGAAATACGATAGCTTTAAGGCGGAACAGCCGGAAAAATACAAGGAACTGATGCAGGAGCTAGGCAAGCTCGGCGGTTACCCTTATTTCTTTAAAGGCATCCTGAAAAACCAGCCGAACACCGTCTGGTACCACTGCATGCAGCCTCAGCCGGAACGCACCGACGCCATGGACGTCGAACAGTTGACGAGGATAGATATCACCGCCCGGAAGCGCGCTTTAATCACCTATGATTTTATGAAGAAGCACGTCCCCGGCTTCGAGGAGTGTTTCATCATGCTGACCGCCCCGCAGCTGGGCACCCAGGGCGGACGGAGAATAACCGGGGAGTACACACTTACCGAAAAGGACCTGGAGACGGACGAGATATTCGAGGATACCGTCGCCGTGCTGGCTAACAACGACTACGGTGAGATTTCGGCAAAGCATCCCGCTCTCTGCATCCCTTACCGCTGCCTGGTGCCGAAGCGCGTCGAAGGACTGCTCGTGGCGGGGCGTGCCTTTTCCTCGTCGGATACCGTCAACGAGACTTTTAACATCATCCCGCACTGCATCTGCTACGGGCAGGCGGCGGGCACCGCCGCAGCCATGGCGGTAAAGGCGGGCATACCGCCCCGTAAGGTGGGCTATGCCGAATTACGTAAGAACCTTGTTAAACAGGGCGTTAACTTACCTGACATCGTTAAAAGGGAACCGGCGGCAACCCGCCGCAAGCCGCAGGACCTTTATTACCAGAAATACCGGGGACCGGAGAGGTCAAACTAACGCCCGGCCGCCGTTTTTAAGGCTTTTCTTAAATAATCATAGCCAAGGTCGAATGCCCTGATGTTAATCTCGCCGACCTTCCCCCTGAAGCGAGAGAGTATCGCTTCCTTAGCCGTTTCTTCGGTTATGGGCATCAGGCCCGTGCCGAACAAAGCCCCCAGCATCACGACGTTGGTCGCCTGGGCGCTCCCCGCCTCTTTGGCCAGTCCGCTGGCATCCAGGGTTATAATGCGGTCGGTAACCTCCCTGAGTTGGTTAATGATTTCATCATGAGCGGGGTACCCGCTCTTCCCTAAATAGACAGTATAGGGAAGCACGGTGGTGGTATTGAGGACGACCACGCCGCCTTTCGCTAAATACTGGATATTTCGCAAAGCTTCCGACGGCTCCACGGCGATGAGGACGTCGCACTTGCCCTCCGGCGTCATCGGGGCGATAACGTCGCCGCCCAGCCGGAGATTGCTGAAGACGGAGCCCCCCCGCTGCGCCATGCCCAGCACCTCCGAACCCTTGACCGCCACCTTGCCCCTGACGGCGGCGTTGCCGAGCAGCTCGGAGACCAGTACCACGCCCTGACCGCCAACACCGCATATGATTATGTTAATCTCTTTCTTCTCAGCCATATCACTCTCCCGGTTTTATAGCGTCGTGGGGGCAGACCTGGGCGCAGACCCCGCAGCCCGGGCAACCGGCAACATCCACCGCCACCTTGCCTTTATCCGTGATAAGGGCGGGACATCCCAGCAGGTCGATACATATCTTGCAGTCGCAGGAGAGGCAGCGTTTAGCCTCGGCAACAGCGTCTTCCCGGGTCAATCCCGTCTCCACTTCCTTAAAGTTACCTTTTCTCTGCGCCACCGGCAATATAGGCATTGGCGAACGTGGTTCTTTCTCGATGCCCCAGGTGTCTACTATCAGCTTACTCTCGAAGACGTCCTCGCCTTCGCGTCCTTCATCGACGGGTTCGCCTCTGAGATATTTGTCAATGGACTTGGCAGCTTTTCTCCCCGCCGCCAGCGCCTGAATAACGGTAGCCGCCCCGGTGACGGCGTCGCCCCCGGCAAACACCCCCTTAATACCGGTCGCCAGCGTGACGGGGTCGGCTTTAATATAGCCCCCGGCAACCACTCCCGCCGTTGCCCCCGTCAGGAACGAAAGGTCAGGCTCCTCACCAACCGCCGCGATTATCATCCCCGCCCCGATAACGAACCCGGAGCCCTCGACCGGCACCGGCCTACGACGACCGCTCGCATCGGGTTCGCCCAGCTTCATCTTGAGGCACTCCAGCCCGGCTACCCTGCCATCCTTGACGATGACTTTGTTCGGGCCCGACAGCAGAGTCAGCTTGACGCCTTCATTCTCGGCTTCGGTAATTTCCTCGGCGATAGCCGGCATCTCGGCGCGGGAACGCCGGTAGACGATATTAACGTCTTTAAAGCCCAGCCTGACGCACGTCCGGGCGCAGTCGACAGCCACGTTGCCGGCACCGACCACGACCACTTTCTCTTCGGGTGTTATCTTCTCGCCTTTATTGACTTTATACAGAAAGTCCACGCCGTCGATAACGCCGTCGGCTTTTTCATTCTCAACGCCGAGGCTTCTGCCTTTATGGGCGCCAACAGCTATAAAGACGGCGTTATAGTCTTTCTGCAAGTCACCGAGCATAATGTCCCTGCCGACTCTCGTATTAAATTTGACCTCCACGCCGAGTTTTCCAATGATGTCCGCTTCTTTTTTGAGTATATCGCGGGGCAGGCGGAACTCCGGAATGCCCACCGCCATCATGCCCCCCAGCTTCGGCAGGGCTTCAAAGATGGTTACCTTATAGCCGGCCTTGCGGAGGTCGTAAGCCGCCATCATACTCGCCGGTCCTCCTCCTATAATAGCTACCTTCTCTTTCTTTTCAGCGGCAATAGAATAATCATCCTTATACTTCCCGTAGTCGGCGGCGGCGCGCTTGAGGGCGTTGATGGCGACAGCTTCCTCGACCTCGCTGCGTTTACACTTGCTCTCGCAGGGCCGGGTGCAAATCCTGCCGATAATAGCCGGGAAAGGCAGCGTCTCTTTTATCAGAGCCAGCGCCTCGTCGAACCTGCCCTCTTTAATCAGTCCCACGTAGCCGCGGATATCGATGTGCAGGGGGCAGGTCGCCTGACAGTAAGGCGGACTGCCCGCCAGGCATTTTGCGGGGTCAACCTCATAAGGAACGACTTTTTCGCCGGCTCGCCTCTTTTCCCTGGCATCCAGTATATTGCACAGTCGGCGAGCCACTACCAGCGAAGGTCCATCGAACTTAATGGCTTTCTCCATGACGTCGATGAGCCCGGGCAAATCGAAAGCGTCTACGGTCTCGACGAATTTGACGCCGCTGGCTTTAGCAATATCTTCGATTTTTATATCGTGAGTTTCATCCCCCGAGGCTCCCGGGTGGGGCTGAAAGCCGGTCATGCCGGTGGTCGAGTTATCCAGCACGACCATGGTGATGTTGGCTTTGTTATAGACGGCGTTAATCATCGGCGGGATGCCGGAATGGAAAAAGGTGCTGTCACCGAGATGGGCGACCACCGGGGCATCGATGACATGGGCCAGTCCGTTGGCGATGCCGAAAGCCCCGCCCATGCAGATGGCCACGTCGTCGGCGTTAAGTGGTTCGTTGGCGCCGAGGGCATAACAGCCGATGTCGCTCGTCTTTACCGGCTCCTTGCCCGTTTCCTGCTGGTAGCGGCGGCTGGCTATATTCACCGCGTAGAGCGAAGCGCGGTGCGGGCAGCCGGCGCACATGGTCGGCGGGCGGACGGGCAAAAGGGAGGCAGTTTCCTCTCTTATCTTATCAATACCGGCAAAATCGATGGGCGGCTTGACGCCCGTCAGCTTGCTCAAAGCCTCGGCGACCTGCCGCGTGGAAAGCTCCCCGGTCAGGGACAGTACATCCTTGCCGTGTATTTTCACGGGATTATCGCTGTCTTTGGCGACGACCTTGACCGCTTCCTCGACGAAAGGCTCCAGTTCCTCGACTACCAGCACCTCCGGTACTGACTCCAGGAACTGCCGCGTCAGCTTTTCCGGCAGCGGGTACGGCGTGCCGATTTTCAGGACGGAGACCCTGTCTTCGAGTCCCATCCACCTGACAGCCTCCAGGGCGTAGCCGTAGGAAATACCGCTGGCGATAACGCCCAGTCCGGCGCCTTTTTTCAGCGTAATATGGTTATAAGGGAGGGTATCCACCATCTCCCTGATTTTTTCTATCCTCCGTACCACCAGCCGGCGGTTGACGCGGAAATTGGCGGGGAGACATACCAGCCTTTGAAAGTCCTTGACGAACTTACCTTTTCTCTTTTCCGCCTCGATTCCCCCGAGGACGACATCGCTGCGGGCGTGGCCGATGCGGGTGACCGACCGCAGCATGAACATCTGGCTATACCCCTCGGAAAGGCGGAAGGCGTCCGCCATCATGTCCTTGGCTTCCTGGGCGGAGCAGGGCTCCAGCACCGGTATGTAAGCCTGCCGGGCGATGTAGCGGTTGTCCTGCTCGTTCTGGGAGCTCCACTGGCCCGGGTCGTCGGCGGTTATCAGCACCAGGCCACCCAGCCCCATATAGCTGGCCGACATCAGGGGGTCGTGGGCAACGTTGACGCCCACGTGCTTCATAATCGCCAGCGAACGCAGTCCGCTTATCGCCCCCGCCATAGCCACTTCCAGGGCCACCTTCTCGTTGACTGACCACTCGGCGTACATGCCCAGTTCGTCGGCGGCTTCTACCAGCGCCGTGGTAATCTCGCTGGAGGGCGTGCCGGGGTAAGACGCCACCACCTGCACGCCGGCCTCGATAGCCCCGCGGGCGATGGCCTCGTTGCCGAGCAGGAAGAGACTGGCGCCGGGGGCATCGGAGGTAATCGTTATGTCAGCTACTTTATTCAATAGAATCCTCCTGACCAGAGAATCTTCTCTTTTTCATCGGGTAAAAAGTCAGTAATCTGTAGTTTTTATAGTAGGATTTATACCTGTTTCCCCTTACATTCTACACACTTGCTTACGTATTTGACAAACACTTGACAATAAACTTATCAGCGACTACCATTGTTAAAAATAAAAGGAGGAAATGAAGTTGATTATAGATGTACACTACCACCCGGGACCTTTGCCCGCAGATGAGAAAGCTGCTAAGGGATTAGTCGAGTGGTTATTAGTAGATTTCGCACGGCTGGGTATCAGCAAAACAGTAGACGAGGTGATGCCCGTATACCGGGACTACACGGACGATGCTGAATGCGACAAACTAATCGGGAGGATGGATGAAGCTGGTATCGATGTCACTGTAATCCTTAGTGGCGACAACGTTGACTTCGGACAGGACAATGAAAGCGTCATACGCAGAAATGAAGAATGTGCCCGAGCAGCGGCCAAATACCCCGGGCGACTCATTGCCCTGGCCGGCATAGACCCCAGACGGCCCGAGGCACCGGTACTCTTTCGCCGGTGTATCGAGGAATTCAATATGAAGGGTCTCAAATGGCACCCCGATATGGGTTACTACCCTAATAGTGAAGAAGCCTACGAGGTGCTTAAAGTGGCGGACGAACTGGGCGTTCCCCTGCTAACGCACTGCTCCCCACTGGCAGGAACCCGGGCCAAGTACGCCCACCCGATTCATCTCGACGATATAGCTCTTGACTTCCCCAATATGGATATCATCGCCGCGCATATGGGATTAATGTGGTGGCACGACTGGGTAGCACTGGCACAGTTGAAGAAGAATATCCACGGAGACCTGGCCGGGTGGCAAATTATAGCCGAAAGTAAACCTCACCTTTTCCGCCGCTATTTGAGAGAAATACTGGATATTATTGGGCCGGACCAGGTTCTGTTCGCCACCGACGGGCCTTATATGGAGCCTCACGTGTCCAACCGACGCTGGGTAGAGATAATCAAAGGTCTAACAACCGAAGGTGCCGATGGAATTAAATTCAGCAATGAAGAGGTAAAGGCAATACTCGGTGGAAATGCATCTAAGGTTTTCAAGCTTTGATGCTGATGCAGCAGTTTGGTGTTATCCCCAAGTAAAAATAAAAGGAGGCATTCAAATGGACATCAAAGCATTCGCGGAAAAATTTATAGCAGCGGAAAATAATGCTTTTCAGAAAGGTGATTTTACTGCCCTGGCGAAACTGGAAGACCCCAATGTAGTCTATCATACGTCAACATTTGGAGATCTGGTTGGGCACGAAGCTCATAAACAGAATATTATGAGTAGGCCGCAGTTTGCCTCTGATATAAAACAGGAATGGAAATATTTAACCGGAGAAGGCAACCTTTTCGCACTTTCCTACCAGGGGCGTTACATCTCCAAAGGCAATATACCAGGCTTGCCACCCGCCGGTAAAGAGTATTATAGAGATGCACTCTTTCTTTTCCGTTTGCAGCATGGAAAGATCGTCGAAGTTTGGAATAACGGCAGCTGGAAAGGTATAGATATAGAAGCCGTATTAAAAGCATGGAAAAAATAGCTTGGTTACTAAAACATAAGGAGGAAACTTAAATGGACACCAAAGCATTCGCAGGAAAAATTATCAAAGCCTATGATAAGGCCTTCAAAGGCAATACCAAATCCTTGAAATCACTGGAAAACCCGGATGTAGTCTATCATATGGGTATCAGGGGTGATATTGTTGGGCCTGACGCACACGAACAGGATATTCTCATGTCACGGATGATGTTCTCTGATATTAACATTGATATGAAATACCTTACCGGCGAAGGCAATCTGTTGGCGCTTTCATACAAGGCGCGATATATCTCTAACGGTAAGGTGCCGGGGCTTCCACCCGAAGGTGGGGAAATAAACGTCGATGGTATTTGTCTTTTCCGCTTGAAGAACGAAAAAATTGCAGAAATGTGGATGGGTGGTCAAACCACGGGCTTAGATTTAGAGGCTTTTTCGAAAAAGTAGTCAGGTATTGTTACATATTAAAACATCAGCACGTTCCGTATCGCCTCGCCCTGCTCGGAGGACTTGATAGCCTCGTTTATCTGCTCGAAAGGATAATGCCCGGAAACAAGCTCGTCCAGCTTGAGTCGCCCTATCTTATAAAGCTCAATCAGGCGCGCGATGTCTATCCGCAGTCGCACCGCCCCCATGGCGCTGCCGGTCAGCTTACGCCCCCGCATGAAGTCGGTCGGTGTCCAGGCGGAAAGCTGCTCCCCGTGGCCGTGACCGATAACGCAGGTGGTGCCGTCCCCCGCCGACATCATAAAGCCCTGCCGCAGTATCTCTATCCCCGCCACCGCCACGATGACGTAGTCCGCCCCGCGACCGTAAGTTAATTCCTGCACCGCCTTGATGGGGTCTTTTACTTTAGCCGCGTTGACCGTATGCGTCGCCCCGAATTTCTTCGCCCTATCCAGCTTGCTGTCCCGCACGTCCACGGCAATAACCGGATAAGCCCCGACGTAAGCCGCCCCCTGTATGGCGTTCAGTCCCACCCCTCCGCAGCCGATAACGGCGGTGCTGCTGTTAGCCGTGACCTTAGCCCTGTTCATCACCGCGCCGAATCCGGAAATGACACCGCAGGCAAGCAGGCAGGCGCGGTCGACGGGCAGGTCATCCGGCACCTTGACCAGATTTACCTCCGGGATAACGGCGTACTCGGCAAAGCCTGCCACGGCCCCGGCGTACTGCGCGATGCGCTGGCCTTTCTTACTGGTATACCTCCCCTTCCCGAACAGGTAAAGTCGATTCGTCTGGCAAAGGCTGGGATTACCCATACGGCAGTAATAGCATTGACCGCAGCCCTCCGGTATGATGCTGGCAACCACGAGATCGCCGGGTTTTACGTAGTCAACGCCCTCGCCCACCTCTTCAACGTAACCGGCTGCCTCATGACCGGGCACCGCCGGCAGCGGAAAATTCCCGTGCTCTCCCTTGAGGGCGTGGATATCGCTGTGGCAGATGGCAGTCGCCGCCATCCGTATTTTTACGTCACCCTTCCCCACCGGGTCTAAATCTACCTCCTCTATCACCAGTGGTTTGCCGAACTCATAGCTGATAGCCGCTTTCATATGCCCTCCCGTGTATAGAACTGGACTCATAAGCAGTCTATACACCGTGAAGAAATAATGTCAAACAACACACACCGGTAATTTGACAGCAATCATCGTGTTACGATAATATTTCGGCGAGTATATGTAAGGAGGAATGAATATGGCTGCCAAGAAATATGACAAATACATCATTGAGTACGACTCCAAATGGTTCCCCAATGAACGCCGCCCGATTGTATCGCACATGGACGATAGCATCGCCAAAGGAAGTCACTTCTATATAATGCATTGGGTGGCGCCGGGCTTCGGCGGTAACATGAACCTCGGCACTTTTAAATACGCCGGGCACCCACCGCACATTCACAAGGACGCCGAGCTTCTCTTCCACATCGGCGGCAACCCGGAGGACCCGATGGACCTGGGGGCGGAATTAATCATGTACCTGGGACCGGAACTGGAGGAGCACCACATCACCCGCACCAGTTGCATCTGGATACCGCCGAACTTCATCCACTCTCCCTGGCTTCCCGTCAGGGTTGACAGGCCGTTTTTGTTCATCGAGGTGAACCAGGGACCTTCTCATACCGAGAAGTCCTACCGCCAGATTCTGCCCAAAGAAGCCCGCGAGAGAATCGACTGGTCAATGTGGCCGGATGAGGGCTACGAAGAACCTGCCTGAAAAATGCAGGATTTTTAGTCAATGAATTAATTGGAGGATAACGTGGCTTACAAAATCGACCAAAAGAAATGCCTTAAGTGCGGACTTTGCGTTGTCCAGGATTGCCCTGAAAACGCTTTCGTGGTTACCGACAAGGTAAAGGAGGATGACGGGCTGATACTTTACACGGTGATAATCGACGAAGCCAAATGCACCGAATGCGATACCTGCTTCTCCCACGAATGGTGGTGTCCCGCCAAGGCTATCGTTAAAAGCTAGTCACCGGGAATATCATACCGACCACCGGGGTAACGACACTGCTGTTATTCAATCTCCTGACGGACAGGCTGCCCTGAGGTTGATAACCATGCCGGAGGATATTGAAAGTGGCTGAAATGAAATACAGTAAATACTTCCTACACGAGCTTCCCGAGGAACAGCGCAAAAAAGGGTTCGGGCGCATGCCTTCGATGGTAGCTTTTACCGACGCCGATATCATCGAGGGGAGTAAATATTTCTCGGTAATGTGGATGGGCGAGGAGGCGACGAAACACGCCGGGCACGGACCTCATGTCCATAAAGACCCCGAACTGCTCGTGGCGCTGGGGACAGACCCGGCTAACCCTGAAGACCTCGGGGCGGAAATGGAGATGTGCATGGGACCGGAAATGGAGAGCCATATCATTACCGAATCGACCATGATATGGATACCCCCAAATTTCATTCACTGTCCGTTCCGCATATTGAAAGTCCGCCGTCCTTTCCTCTTTGTCCAGTGCCAGTACGCGCCGAAATTGACCGAGACCGCCCTGAAGAAACTGGTAGCCGAAGAGCTGAGAGATAAAATGGTATTTATTGACAGCGATGGTACTCAAAAAGATTAAGTGAACCAGATATTGACGTCTTTTATATCAGAGCCGGATATTGTTCTGACTCCGGGTTGTCTTAACTGTGGTTGATCATCATGTAGAGTCCGCTCAATCCGGTCATGATGAAAAACACGCCGAGTATCAGGGACATCTCCATGCCGTTTATCACGGACAGCGAGGAATTGACCGTTATCTGACTCATGAAACTGACCAGCACCCCGCAGACGCTGCCGAGAAACAGAACCACGCCGAATAATAGTTTCATAGCCATCACCTCCCGCCTGTCTTCCGCACCCATATACACATATACTCTTTTAAACTATCTTTACTTATATTTTACACTGTTTGATTCAGGCGTCAATCACACTTAAGTATTACCCGGCTGATGTATTAAGTAATACGACTTTTGGCGAATAATTGGACGTATCGTTGAAAACACCCCGCGACCTCCGCCTTTTCCAGCCGATCCGGACAAAGTGTGTACTTAATTCTTAGTGCGTCTATTCGCTATTTCCTCAAGTTTTTCCTCGATGAACATCTCCGCCTTGAGTAAGTCTTTCTCGTTGGGTCTGTCCCGTATGTCCCCGTGAAAAGTGCCGGGGGTGGGATGATGGAGAAACCTCCCCGGACAGCAGAAATGCCCGATGCACTGGAAGCCCAGATGCTCTATTTCCAGCGCCAGCAACTGCATGCTGGGCTCAGCCTCCCTGGGACCGAACTCATAGCCGGCGTAAGTGGCAAAAACAACCGCCTTTTTAGAATCCGGACCGAGTATTATCTTGCGGTGATAGTCCAGCACCTTCGGGTCTTCCCAGGGTTCACGGTATTCTTCCTCCGGCAAAGGCTCCTTGATATACGGAATGGTCTCGTCCCGGTTCCGCAGAGCTATACGCGGGTCTATCCCGAGTCTGAATCTCCTCAGAACGTTCAGTATCTCGTTATAAGGCAGGTGGACTCTTATCCCCGAGCCGGCACACATAAAATCATAGTCGTTTACGTCAAAGGGAGGATTGAGTATATCTTCCGCCTTCTTGCGAATTTTGAAAATGTCACATCCCCAGCCGTTCCGCTCAAACGTGCTCTTAAACCTTAAGGCGACCTTCTCGGTGTTGCCCGTGTATGAGGAATAAATAATCAAGCATTTCCTGTCCATTTTCACCTCCGGGCGACCTTAAGGAGCTTCTGTCAACCGTTCAGGCGGGGACTTCAACCATCAGAGTGGTGCCTTCACCGGGCTTCGAGTTCACGTCTATGGTTCCGCCCAGCAACCACACGCGCTCCTGCATTCCCATGAGTCCCAGCTGACCGATGCGGGGGAGGTTATCCATACTGCCCTTGAGTTCAAAGCCCAGGCCATTGTCGCTAACCGTTAATCTGATACCGCTTTCGGTAAATTCTGCGGTTACGTGGACCTCGGTCGCCTGCGCATGTTTTTTCACGTTATTGAGCGCCTCCTGGACGATGCGGAACAGCGACAACTCAATTTCACCGGAAAAGCGTCTTTCTTCACCGACCACGGAAAAATTAGCCAGGGTGCCTTCCGTTTTTTCGAGGTTGTGCGTCAGGGAACGCAGCGCCGGAATCAGTCCCAGGTCGTCCAGTAACGACGGACGCAGGTCCTGAATGAAGCTGCTCATAGACTGCTGTCCCTGATTAAGCAGGGCTTGAATATCCTGGAGGGCGGAGACCTCGTTTGACTTAAAGGTGTGCTCGCTCCGGAGAAGATTATCCAGCCGGCGTGAAAGTGAGCCCAGAATCTGAGCCAGGTCGTCGTGGAGTTCCCGAGCCATGTATTTACGCTCCTCCTCCTGCGCCCTGGTTATCTGCTGCAGGAAGAACCGTAAATTGTCCTCGAGGTTTTTACGCTCGGTCACATCTATCAGGGTCTCTATAGCCCCGATTATCTCTCCGTCTTCGTTTTTAATGGGGCTGGCGGTAAAATGGAGCCAGGTGCCCTCGTCGCTGAGAGCCGGAAAGAAATCCTCAGCCTCGTAGGCTCCTTCAATCAGCGGGGATTTTTTAAATTTGCCCCGGTAGTATTTTTCAATCTCGCGGGCGGAGGCTCCGTCGGCGATAAGGTCAGCCATGGATGGTCTCTTTTCACTGTAGAACGACTTCCAGTGGTCATCCTTGCCGATGACGTCGTCTTTTTTCCTGCCGGAGAGAGCCTCCAGGGCGGTATTCCAGTGGGTAATTTTATGTTCCCTGTTGATAACGAACAGGGGAATAGCCGAGCCATCGACGATTTTTGAAAGTGCGGTTGAACTCAGTGGCATATCAATCACATATACAGCAGTGTATATTTCCTCGCTCAAAGAGGACGACTACGCAAGTTCTTCCAGGGTAAACCATCCCTTTTTCAGTCCGTAGAGAACCGCTTCGGTACGGGAGCCGACTCCCAGCTTGTTGAAGACGTCCCTCATATGCCCCTCAACGGTACGGTAGCTGAGGTGAAGTCTATCGGCTATATCCTTGTTTTTCAGCCCCTTAGCCGCCAGCTTAATGATGTCCAGTTCGCGGTCGCTGAGGTGTTCGGCGTCTTCTTCCATTGCCGGCACCTTGTCCGGCAGTTTAAAGTAATTCATCACTTTCTTGGCGATAGCGGGGTCGAGGACGGGTTCGCCCTTGTGAATGGCTTTCACGGCGCGTATCAGTTCATCGCCGCTGACGCTTTTCAGCAAATAGCCGGCCGCACCGGCTTTGAGCAGCGCGAACACATACTCGTCATCATCGTAAGCGCTGAGTATTAAAATCCCCGTACGGGGATTGATTAACTTTATCTGCCGGGTGGCTTCTATGCCGTTGAGCCTGGGCATGGCGATATCCAGGATTACTACGTCCGGTTTTAACTCGGTGACCATCTCTACCGCCTCTTCGCCGTTGCTTGCCTCCCCTATTATCGTCAACCCCTTCTCATCCTCCAGCAGCCGGCGGATACCCTGACGCGTTATCAGGTGGTCTTCGCCAAGGATTACGCTTATGTCTCCCATAACTATCCCTATATCCATGATATCAGAATAGTTCGCCCGTGTACATCCGTGTAATTCCTGATAATCCCGCCGGACCAGGTATTTTTACTCGACGGATTACACCTGCCCCATACCGTGTCCCCGTGATTTTGCTGATAAAACACTTGCGATAAATGGAGGGGGCTATGCCGGGCAAACAAGTGTGATAACGGATGGAAGGAAACCCGGTGAGTAATAAACTGGAAATAGGAAGGTAAGACAGGAGGTATATCAGTGGATACCAGTCTGGATTTCACCACTATTCAAACTATTCTGGAAAACAACGCCGCCAGGGTTGAGGACCTCATCAATAGCTATGTAGATAAGAAGGAACAACTGATTTCCTTATTACAGGACGTTCAGGCAGAGTTCAATTACATCCCTCAGGACGTCATCGTCAGAATCAGTCAAAAGCTGGATATTCCCCTCAGCCAGGTCTTCAGCGTGGCTACGTTTTTCCAGGCTTTCAGCCTGAAACCGAGGGGGCGCCACACCATTACCGTCTGCCTCGGTACTGCCTGCCATATCAGGGGCGGGCAGAGACTAGTCGACAAGATAGAAAGGGACTACGGGATAAAACCCGGCGAAACCACCGAAGACCAGCGGTTTTCGCTGGAGACGGCTAACTGCCTGGGCTGCTGCGCCCTCGGTCCCGTCATGGTTATCAACGGTAAATACGAGAGCAAGGTAACCCCGGCTAAACTCGATAAAATCCTGAAGAAATACGAATAGGCAACCGTAAGGCTATAAATAGGAAGGCGATAAAATGGTAGAGCAAGTAAAAAAGCTGCTGGACAAGCGACTTAAAAACGTTGAGGAACTGGAGAAACTCCGCCAGACCATTTTAGATAATAAAGACGCCAGTCGCACCACCGTATCCGTATGCGGCGGCACCGGCTGCCGCGCCTCGGGCGCCGAGGCGGTCGTCGAGGCTTTCGCCGAGGAAATCGAACGGCTGGAACTCCAGGTAAAGATAGAGTTCAAGGAAACGGGCTGCCACGGTTTCTGCGAGCGCGGCCCCGTAGTCGTCATCGGACCCAAAAAGATTTTCTACCAGCACGTACAGCCGGAGGATGTCCCGGAAATCATCGCCGAGACCGTCCTCCAGGGCAAAGTGGTGAAGCGGCTGCTTTACACAGACCCGGCCACTAACGAGGAAATTACCTGCGAACCGGATGTCCCGTTCTATAAAAGACAGACCCGCCATATCCTGGGCGCTAACGGACAGATAGACCCCACCGACATCGAGCAGTACATCGCCGTGGGGGGCTACTCCGCCCTGAGCACAGCCCTCTTCCAGATGACCCCCGAAAAAATTATTAAGGAAGTAACCGATTCCGGACTGAGAGGCAGGGGCGGCGGCGGCTTCCCCACCGGACGCAAATGGCAGTCCTGCCGCAGGGCGGCAGGTGAGACCAAATACGTGCTCTGCAACGCCGACGAGGGAGACCCCGGCGCTTACCAGGACCGAAGCATCCTGGAAGGAAATCCCCACAGCGTCATCGAAGGGATGATTATCGGCGCCTACGCCATCGGCTCCAGCCATGGCTTCATCTACGTACGCAATGAATATCCCCTGGCGGTGGAACACGCCCGGACAGCCATCGAGCAGGCGATGGACTACGGCTTTCTCGGCGAGAATATTCTGGGCTCCGGCTTCGATTTCAGGGTGACCATTAATAAGGGCGGCGGCGCCTTCGTCTGCGGCGAGTCCAGCGCCCTTATCGCCTCGCTTGAAGGCAAAGTGGGCGAGCCGAAAGACAAATATATTCACATGTCGGAAAAAGGACTCTGGGAGAAACCCAGCCTGTTAAATAACGTCAAGACCTGGGCAAATGTGCCGCTGATTATCAACAGAGGCGCCGACTGGTATGCAAAAATCGGCACCGCCGACAGCAAGGGAACCATGATATTCTCGCTGGTCGGCAAGATTAACAACTCCGGCCTGGTGGAAGTGCCCATGGGCATTACCCTGCGAGAGATGATATACGACATCGGCGGGGGCATTCCCAACGGCAAGAAGTTCAAAGCGGTACAGACCGGAGGTCCTTCGGGCGGCTGTATCCCCGAGCAGTTTCTGGATACGCCCGTGGATTTCGACGAGTTGACCAAACTCGGCTCGATGATGGGTTCCGGCGGCATGATCGCCATGGACGAGGACAACTGCATGGTGGATGTTGCCCGCTACTTTATCGATTTCCTCAAGGGCGAGTCCTGCGGTAAATGCGTTCCGTGTCGCGAAGGGCTTGCCAAGCTCAGCGACATCCTCAACAGGATTACCCACGGCGAGGGCAAACCGGAAGACCTGGATACCATGGAAGACCTCGGCGAGATTCTCAGCAACGGTGCCCTCTGTGCCCTGGGTCGCACCGCCGCCAATCCCGTCCTCAGCACTCTGAAGTACTTTAAAGACGAATATTTAGCCCATATAAACGACAAGAAATGCCCGGCGGGTGTATGCCGGGAGTTAATCGAGTACAGCATTGACCCTGAAAAATGCACCGGCTGCGGCGTCTGCGCCCGCAACTGCGCTACCAACGCCATCAGCGGCGAAAAGAAAGAGCCTCATACGATTAACCAGGATATGTGCATCAAATGCGGGGTCTGCTATGACTCATGTAAATTCAACGCGGTAATTAAATCTTAGAAGGAGGTCCTTCATGACCAAATACTGGATTAGCAGCGAAAGATCGGTCGATATTACTCACGCCGAAGACAACAACGTCGTCCATTTTACCGTTGATGACAAAGACGTTGCCGTATCAGCCGGCCAGACGATACTGGAGGCGGTGCAGCGCATGCCCGGAATCGGTACTATTCCGGCCCTCTGCTACCATCCCTCCGTACAGCCTTACGGCGCCTGCCGTCTTTGTACGGTCGAGGTAAGCGAAGACGAAGGCAAGAGCTTCCGGTTCGTGGCTGCCTGCCTTTACCCGGTGAAAGAAGGCATCATCGTCAAGACCAACACGGACAGGATTAAGAAGCTGCGCAAAGGGATAATCGAGCTGCTGCTGGCAAGATGCCCGGATGCCGTGGTGGTGCGGGAGCTGGCTGACGAGTACGGAGTGGAAAAGCCCAGGTTCTCTCTGGGAGACCAGAACTGCATTCTCTGCGGACTGTGCGTCAGGGCGTGCCAGGAAATAATCGGGAAGTCAGCCATAAGCCTGGTCAACCGCGGCATCTATAAAGAAGTTGCCGCTCCCTTCTACGCCTACGAACTGGGTGATGGATGCATTGGCTGCGGCGACTGCGTCCATGTCTGCCCCACCGGCGCCATTACCATGGGAGACGACGGTAAACCGATACTGCCGAGAGTAAGAATACCCTATGCCGAAATCAGCGCCATGGTCTCGCCGGAAGAGCTCTCGGCGTCCCAGGGTTAATCAGGACGACAATTTTATATAACGCGAAGGCACAGCCTGGCGGCTGTGCCTTTTTCACCTGTAATTACTTCATTTCCCGCGTTTACTGTCGTGGTATTCTCCTGAAGACTGGTCAGGACTGAAAATCTGGGGATGAAACGCCAGGTATAACAGCGAACCAAAGCAGGGAATTATCAGTATTACTATCGCCCACGGCGCCTTGTGTTTCCCGAACACCTTCTCCCTGGACGACAAATCGTTGAGTAAAATCCCGGCCAGTATCCAGTGGACTATGCTGAACAGGATAATCCTGATAATCCATTCGAGGTCCATATTAGTCTCGTTACCCGCTTCTATCTTCCTGCCATATTATTATAGCAATAAAGGTTCCTGAAAAGCTTCCCCGTAATTACCGTTAAGCAGCGCCACTGTCACTTCTTGTTCTTTTGGCTGGCTCTGGATTCTTCAAGCTCCCGGCACTTTAACTGTTCGGCGCGCAGTCTTGCTACCAGGTAGCCGATGACTCCGGCGAAAACGGTGAAAATTACCATCCTCAGCAGGGGGTCGGGATATGGAGAGATATAAAAGGCGCGGGGCAGAAAGACAACAAAGCTTACCAGCGTGATGATTATCGTGCCCCTGACTCCGGCCGTATAACCGGCGTAGACTATCGGCGCCAGAAACAACAGCCGGTGTATATCATGAATACCGTAGAAAAAATTCAAACGCAGGGTATCCCACGCCGCCCAGTCGACCAGTTCACCGAAGTAATAAAACAGCGTACAGAATATCATGAGCAGAGGTATGATAAATAACCTGAACTTCATCCTTTTCATTTAGTTGTCCCTATTCATTCCAGTTGCTTTCTCCGTGCCGGTATATTGGTGCCACCACACCTCTTTCGTATCAAGTTTTAAATGGACAACCGGACAATTGGGCATTACCACCTTACGTTCACTACCCAAAGCGTAGACAACTCCCTGCTGGTAGTAACCGACCTTTTTCCACTTTCTCATGTTACCTTCGCCTCCACGAGCACTATCGAATCGAACTATTCTACCTGGCTTTGACAGTTTCTTTAACACCCCTGGTACGGGTGACCCGTCTGGCACGAGCTTCCTTGATCGCTCTGTAAATGCCGCCGATATTCAGAAACCAGACGAATGCCACCGGGAAAAGAATGACCGGTATTGCCACCACCAGAGCCACTATAATCTGCCATTCCATCTCTATACACCTCCTTTTACCTTATCCGCTTCCGCTCATCGTTCACTAATCAGTCATGCCACGGATAGCGCTTAATTGCATCGATGAGGACTTCCTCATATTCCTGTTCCGGCGGCAGGTTTTTATTAACCTTGGCGCCTTCTCTATCTGCAAGTCGCTTTCGCCTCGCTTCCCTGATGAGCGAGTAAGCACCACCGATATTTATGTACCATACGTACGCTGCCGGGAAGAGGATGATGGGGATTCCTATCACCAGGGCTACCACTAATTCCCACTGCATTGGCCTTTCTCCTTTCTTTTTTATCCGCTTTCAGCATACCCCGCCAAAGATAAATTCAGCTTCCGCCGCGATACTTATTTCCAGTCTCCAACAAATAGGTATTAGTGCCTATGGTATTGATATTTTGTTAGGTAATTACTCCGATTGAGGACTTTACTCGCAGGGTGTATTATGATTAGGGATAATACGTCCGGTAAATAGAGTATGTAATATGGACAAGATTAAGATTCTGATAGCTGACGACCATGCCGTGGTGCGTGAGGGTACCCGACAGATTCTGGACCAAGAAGCTGACCTTGACGTAGTGGCTGAGGCCGCCGATGGCGCAGAGGCGGTGAAACTGGCTGGGAGTTCCCGACCGGATGTGGCTATTATCGACATTGCTATGCCCGGAGTTGACGGCATCGAAGCCACCCGTCAGATAAAAGCGCTTTACCCCACCGTCGCCGTACTGATATTGACCGCTTACGACGACGACCAGTTTGTTTTCGGCCTACTCGAAGCCGGAGCGGCCGGATATTTACTGAAGAGCGTTAGAGGACGCGAGCTTGTTGAAGCCGTAAGACAGGTACACGCCGGAGAATCGGTGCTTCACCCGGCAATAGCCCGTAAGGTGCTCAACCGCTTTACCCGCGCTGCCGATAAAACCACCGTGAAGAAGTCGTCGGAGGTTCTGAGCGAGCGAGAGATGGAGGTGCTCCGGCTGGCAAGTCGGGGCTTGAGCAACCAGGAGATTGCCGATAAGCTTTACCTGAGCCTGCGTACCGTTCAGGCCCATCTGGGACATATCTTCAACAAACTACAGGTCAGTTCGCGCACCGAGGCGGTGGTACGCGCCTTAAAAGAAGGCTGGATTACCCTTGACGATGTGTCCTGAAAATCAGCACCAGAGGAACTTTAACGCATGGGAGTAACTCGCTATCTTCCACCAAAGCTGACAGGTGCCCTCAGAAAGCCGGGATTCTGGTTTATACTGGCTATCCTTGTACTGATAACGCTGCCCCACTACGAGGAAGCTTTTACTCACCCGGCTTTTCTCAGCCATTTAACGGAAAATATAGGCATGGACAGGCATGCCTTTGAAAGAATCCTTTACCTGGCGCCGATAATTTGGGCTGGTTTCCTCTTCAGCTGGCAGGGGGCTTTTATAACCTCGTTGGTTGCTCTTGCCTGTATGCTGCCCCGTGCCCTGTTTATTTCGGACCACCTGGTAGATGCGCTTTTTGAGACCGGCGCGGTATTCATCATCGGTAATGTATTAGCCATCAGTTTCGCGTCGCTGCGTAAAGAACGGGAATACCGTACCAGACTGGAGACAGCCCAGCAGGAGCAGCAGAAAGCAGCCGAAGAACTGGAAACGATGCAGCAGAACCTGCGTTATTATTTACAGCAGGCAACCAGAGCCCAGGAAGAAGAAAGAAAACGCATTTCCCACGAGCTGCACGATGATACTATCCAGTCTCTGGTGGTGCTTTCCCGCCAGCTGGACGCTCTCGCCTCCGCTGATAAAGGATTATCCAGGGAGAACCGACTCCGCCTGGAGGAGCTGTGGCAGCAGACCGACAGTATCTTGCGGGGGCTCCGCCGTTTGAGCCAGGACCTGCGGCCGGCGGCTTTAGACCGATTGGGGCTTTTACCAGCGCTGGAATGGCTGGCTTCCAATGTAACCGAGTACTCCGGAATAGCCACCGAAGTCATTGTCACTGGTAAGGAACGGCGTCTTTCGGAAGAGGCAGCGATAGCACTCTTCCGCATCACTCAGGAAGCCTTGAGAAACGTATGGCGTCACTCCGGGGCTAACCGCGCTGAAATTACGGTCAATTTCGACGAGAATAAGACCACGATAACGGTCTCCGATAACGGCAAAGGCTTCCAGCTTCCCCGGAATGCAGGCGACCTGGCTAAAGCCGGCAAACTCGGCCTGACCGGCATGCAGGAACGCGCCCAACTGGTCGGCGGTACCTTAAAAGTACAATCTCAACCGGATAAAGGTACAAGTATAACCGTTGAGCTTCCGGGGTGATAACTAACTGGTCGGAAGTCCTGCTTGACAGATAAAAGACTTCAGAATAATATTGCATCAAGGGGATGCAATCAGGTGAAGACATCTAGTCGCTGGCTGCTCGTTTTCGGAGCCGCTATCGCAGTTCTGGTCATCGTTGCCGTGGTGCTGGTCCTGACTATGTCCGGACGGGAAGATGCCCCCTTATTGTCCGAAGACACACCCAAGGGGATAGTACAGAGATATCTTTTAGCTCTCGAAGCTGAAGATTTTATTAAGGCATACGATTATTTCTCCTCATCAACCAAACAAGACCTTACCTACGAAAAGTGGCAACCCCGTAACGTCATTTCCAGAGATAGGCCTGGATTTAAGATAACACTGGTAAAATCGTCTGTAAAGGGCAACGAAGCTACGGTATATGCTGACGTGGATATCTTCAGACCCGATGGTCCTTTCGATAATCCGGTGTCTACCAGCCGTATCACCTTCTATCTCGTTAAAGAGGGCACTAACTGGAGAATTAACTCGCCAACCTATATATACTGGTTTTTCTATTAGCCCCGCCACGGAGGTAAAAAGATGAGCACGGTCAAGCGAGTGTATTTCTACCTGGTATACCTTATCACCCTCGGCATATTCGCTGCTGGTATTAGTATCCTGCTGCGTGTTTGCTTCGGTTTAATCAAACAACCCGCCATAGTACAGATTGGGGCCCGGAGTTTTGACAGGGAAATGCTCAGCCTTGGTCTGGCGATGCTGGTCATCGGCGGCGTGCTGTGGTTCCTGTTCTGGAGAGCCATCCACCGGGCTACCTCCGGTAACACCACCGAGATAGGGTCAACCATGCGAAAGCTAATCATGAATATTATACTGACAGTATCATCGCTGGTGGGCCTTTTTGCCGCGACCGACTTCTTGAGATGGCTGATGTCGGGGACTCCGCTTGACCAATTCCCATCCACGAGTCTGGCTAATCTTATTGTGACCGGGATTATATGGTACTACCACTGGCGGGTGACGGAGAAAGAAGGGCATCCATCACCCAATGCTATAACACTAAGACGCTGGTACGTTTACATCCTTTCAGGCTGGGGTCTGGTATCGTTATCTTTCAACCTGGTCCGCCTGGTTAATGTCGCCGTGCTGAATCTGCCCGTGTGGGGAACGACCGTAATTCACAGCGGGTTCTGGAACAGCAGCGTCCAGAGCAATATAAGCTGGATAGTGCTTGGTGGCTCCGCCTGGGCTTTCCACTGGTTTCGCATGGCCAGGGGTGATTTTGAATCTGCTCTCCGGCAGGTATATCTGCATCTTCTGGCAATATTCGGCGGGTCAATCGCCGGACTGGCGGCTCTAACTACATTTCTCTTCAAATTGTTCAGATACGCTCTCGGTTCTCTAAGTACCCCCACTGATACCTACTTCCAGTTTCTGGGATGGACCGTGCCTACGATGATTGTTGCCGCCGCCGTATGGCTGTTTCACGAACGCGTGACTCAGGAAGAGGCAATGCAAACGAAGGAGCAGGTGTCAGCGCGGCGGATAAATTACTATCTTATGTCCTTCCTCGGTCTAGGTACCTTGATCGGCGGGGTGATAATACTGCTGGGAATCCTGCTGGAAATGCCAATCCATGCAGTTGATAAACCGATACTCACTACATCGGACTGGTGGCGCGACCAGCTCGGTGTTTGCTTGGCGCTGGTGGTGGTAGCCACACCCATCTGGTTATATTTCTGGAATAAAGTACTTAAAATGGCGGCGGAGGGTATAAACGAGAGGAAAGCCAGGTCGCGGCGCATCTTTCTGTATATAGTTGTCGGGGCAGCCGTGATAACACTGGCGGCTGACCTGGTAAACATCATATATCAGCTACTGAACGGCGTGCTTCAAGGGTCGTTCGGTATCGATGTTCTGCGTCATTCCAAATGGAGCCTGCAGACCCTGGTTGTAGCGGTCCCGGTATTGATTTATCACTGGCGAATCTTAAGGCAGGACCAGCGCCTGGGGGCAGAGGCAGCGGCGGTACGAAAAACCGTCACCGTGCTTGCCAACGACAAAGCAGTTGGCCTGGTTTCCCAGATTGAAGAGAAGCTCGGTTATAAAATTCGTATTCTACAATATCTTGGTGAGACGCCCGGGGATTTGCCTACGCTGTCAGATGAAGAAGTCAGTCAGCTGGTTGGTGACATCCAGACTACCCCCGGCACGAAGGTGATGTTGATTGCAGCTGGGGGTAGTATTACGGTGCTACCCTATCGAGAGAAGTAGACTTTTATCATAGATATAGAGAACTCTTCTCACAGCAATTACACATTCTGACGGATTGTAGTAGTGCAGACTCGGACCAACGGCATCCTTCTAGCAAACCTGTCGGATCTCGTACTTCTCATGTTCGCAGAGAACGCAGAGATAAGGCCCCTGTCCCAAAGAGCCGATAACTTCTACAATGCCCTTGTGGCTTGGTTCGGCGTCCAATCGCTGTCGAAGGTGAGTATGGCCACAAAAAATAACTCGGTGGTTGTTGTCAATGGCATGGCGTTGCGCCGCTTGGTGAATCATGCCCGCCAGTCTAACCAGCTCACTGTACTTCCCCTTGTTTGCTAGAGATGAGGGGCTTGGCTTTATGAACTTCCTGACCAGGTCGGGCAGAATCCGGTATGCCCACCGGAAACGCTCCCAGAAGCGGATGCTGGGGTCGAACTCGGCCCCATGAGTTAGGAGATCACCCGGTGTGGCGGGAGTAATAGTCTTGACCACCTTGATTGGCTGGACATCGGAAGTCAGCGTATAGAGGAACTCCCATTCATCATGCGGGAAATTCCCCGGCAGGCAGAAAACATCAGTTCCATTAGCGATGTCCTTGAGCCTCCTCGTAATCTCAGATTTGACAGTCGTCTCCCTATCGACTAACGCCTCAAAGGTATCGCCGATAAGAACAACACGGTCTGGCTTTTCGTACTCTACCAGGTCAAGAAACTTGTGTTGAGCATCCTTATTTGACCAAGGGCTTTCTATGTGCAAGTCAGAGCCGTAGATGTCCATGGTTATGAACCTCCTTCATGTCTATAATCAGTTTGAGGATAACGAGAAGTTAAGACACAAACTGGCAATGAACACTTTAGTCAGTTGAGTTACCCTTGTCAAGCTCCCATAATTTCAGGCTGTGCCCTCAATGGTAATTTGCCCTGCGCCTGGGAAGAAATCAAGGCGATGATTGCCTTGAGCAAAGTATCAGTGGAACAGCGAACCAGAAACGTGCCGGCGGCTATTGAACAAGGCATGGACTTTCTACTGAGGCACGACCCGGCAGTTGCCGATTATCCCCTCGGCACGGGAAATAAGCCAAGCTCAAGCTGGTTTAAGTTCGGCTATCCAGTCGGCTATATCACAGATGGGCTTCAGAACCTGGAGGTCCTGGCAGCACTCGGCCAAGCCGAGAATCCCAAGTTAGCCAACGCGCTAGAACCGGTCATTAGCAAGCCAGACCAATAAGGGCGCTGGTTACTGGAACATGCCTGCAACGGAAAGATATGGGTGGACATAGAAAAGAAAGGGCAACCCAGCCAGTGGGTCACCTTAAGAGCCTTACGCGTTTTGAAAGCGGCTTATCCTGAGAAAGGATGATTTCCCTGCAGAATTGGGATATTCTCAACTTTGTTTGGATACTCCAGCCCGCAATATCGCGACTCAGCGTTTATTCGAGAAAAATAATTTCTTTGAATCTCGCCGTGGAATAATCGGATCCTAAAACCTTATTTTCTACGAGAAAGACAGGAGATTAGCATAAGTTCCCCGGACGGGATATATTGTGTGGGTGAATCCGGGTGATGGGCGGTACTGCACAATACACAGAACTAAAACTTTCGAACTCGGCTTTAAACTTTAAATTAGCATATTAAAAGCTAACAACCACTAATTTAGTTATTAATGTGGCATTCTAAGATATGGGGTATGTATGCGACCGTCAAGATGCTATAATGGCATTGAAAAATACTTAAAGGAGGTAAAAGGATGGCCAGGATTGAGGAAAGTATCGATATCAAGTGCCCGATCGAAAAAGCGTTCACCTATACCACGGACGCCAAGAGCTGGCCGAAGTGGCAGACATTTATTCCCGAAGCGGAGCAAACATCACCGGGAAAGGTTGATCTAGGGACCACCTTTAAAGGTACTAACCGTATGATGGGGATGACTATGAAGTGGACTGCTAAGACCAACGAATACCAACCCACCTCTAAGTGGGGCAAGAAAATCACTGCTGGCAGCATGAATATCCAGGAAAGCCTGAATTTTAACCCTCTGGAGGGAGGCACCAAGTTTACGATTATGTATGATATGAACGCCGGAGGTTTAATGAAGTTATTTTCGCCGATGATCGTAAACTCAATGCGTAAAGAGACTAAGAAGAGCCTTATCAACTTGAAAAGAGTATTAGAAGAATAGAATTAGAAATAAATAATACTATTACGCAGGGACATTAGGCCCATCTGAATTAGATTGCTCATAGATTATGGGTAGTAATTATGTACGAAAGTAAAACTTTGGTACTGAAAAATAGCACAAAAGTGGGCGGTGGTGTACGATACGTGGAACCTTTGAATTAGTTTTTTCGATGCTTGATTAATTTGACATTATTATTACGTATTGGACGGGGAGACGGAGCAGGCTCCGTCTCCATCCTACCGTCATATTTCAAGTATACTAGAACAAAGACGGGCTTATGCAGTCAGCTTTGAAAATGAAATACTGATTCCCACATGAGATACATTTGACACTGCACAAGCATCGGGATGATTTTGATTTCTTCGTAACATAAATTGAGGGGAAGCCCCCGAAGGGACTTCCCCTACCTTGGTGCTATGGAGCAAAGTGTAATTTACCCGAATATGTTCCTGTAAAACCGAGACCCCCGGGAGAAACTATAAAATTAATAGTACCCCGTAGGTTAGCCAAGTCGCCTGTGCCGGAAATGATAGTCTGCTCCACCTTGGTTACTTGATCTTCCCCACCTTGATGACGGACATGGGCTTTGAATGATCCAACATATTCTGTTCCATCTACCCACAACGATCCTTCAAAATCTTGGATGCCCACACTGTTAAATGCCCCTGAATTGAAATTCA
>Ga0209427_10000172_pt1 | contig 62600 bp, 60 predicted proteins | sample DeeMarSWOR136_30_FD_187465 | JGI IMG/M metagenome (GOLD analysis project Ga0209427, IMG submission 187465) | Marine sediment microbial communities from White Oak River estuary, North Carolina - WOR-1-36_30 (SPAdes) (version 2) | ecosystem: Environmental > Aquatic > Marine > Intertidal zone >...
ATCTCCCTGTGGGGCTGTTGAGATTTAATATCCCAAAGATTGTGAAATCCTTTATAAAAAATAATGTGGGAAACCTTGGGCTCAATTTAAAGTAGAGAATCGCTCTTTTAAAGAATAGAGGCTCAGATTAAAATGGATTGAGGTTTCCTTTTTTATATTAAGGACTTATGTCTCCCACATAAACTCTTCTTTGTCTATTCCTTGATTTACCCAGTTAATTGCGTCTCTTGCCTTTAGTATGTCTGGAGGAACTCTTAGACTATAATAAACACCTGTTGACGGGCATTTGACTTTGAGAATATTTATAGGCTCAACATCTATATTCTCGATTCTATATAAGTCATACTCTTGGTACGAATCCAATTTTTTAGCATTTAACTTCTGTAATATCCTTGAATATCCAGCTTTTCTTATGATTTCTCGTCTCACTGCTGCGTTTTGCTCTCTAAACAGAAGTTCTGGGTCTATCTCCTCTGGCTTTGCCAGTACTATATTTTCAGGCATTCTCACACCATTAAGATAATATTCCTTTGTTCCATCTTCCCATATAACAGCAGGTGAGTAATCCATGTGAAGTCTGTGTTGGTCATTGAGAAAGTATTTTGGCAGGCCTAGGGCATAAAATTCCCTCTCACCTATTATGGCAAAACCCAATCCTCCCTCTTTGTAGGCTTCAGGCAGATAACTTACAAAGTTTTTTACTGTCTTATCCTCATTAAAACGATAAAAAATATCCCAAAAAATAAAATCATGAAATGATCTAACAGATGATCTGAGAGCCGATTCTAAGGATGACCTAAGTAGTGAAGTAAAAGATGTCTCAATAGAGGATCCCAGTGATGATCTGAGACCTGATTCAAGGGATGCCTTAAGGGAAGTCTCTAGGGCGGCCTTAAGAGACGTTTCAATGGATGAGCCAATTTCTGAGCTAAGTTCTGATACAAGAGAAGTCTCAAGGGATGATTTAAGCGATGATTCAAGCTCTGATCCAAAGGATGCCCTAAGGTATGTCTCAAGAGATGATTTAAGCTCTGCCTCATGGTATGGTCCAAGCGATGACCAGAGCGATATTCCAAGGGATGACTCAAACTGTGCCTCAAGGGAAGATCCTAGCATAGTCTCAAGGGATGATTTAAGCGATGATTTAAGCTCTGATCCAAGGGAAGAAATAAGAGATGCATCAAGAGAAGATTTAAGGGATAATTCAAGAGAAGACTTAAGGGAAGACTCAAGTTCAGACCTAAGTGATGATCCAAGAGCGGACCAGATAGCTGATCCGAGTTCTGATCCAAGAGATAAACTGTGCTCTGATTCATATGCTGGTTTAAGCGAAGACCTAATTGAGGACTCAAGAGCTGATCTAAGCGAGGCCCCTAGATTTGATCCAAGGGATAAAGCAAGAGTTATCTCAAGAGATGATGGAGAGGTCGTCCAAATAAATTTTAATTCAGTACCAAGATATTTATTTCTTTCGTTTACAAAAAACTGAATTCTTTCTTTATCAGATTTTTGTGATGGTAAGAAATTCCACTTTTCTACTAATTTTTTTGCTGCGTCTAAAACATATTTTTCTCTTTTTTTTGTCGACAATGTTGAAGGTTTAAAATCTAACACTAATCTCTAACCTCTCTGTATTTCTCCTCACCAACCTGATATTCTCTTTGTTTTATAATCTCATAGTTACCCTTAGGAATGGCAAGTGTCTTATGATCTGGATGGGTAAGCTCAGCCATATCTGATATGACTCTCAGATACAACGTCCCATCCTCTTCATATATTTCTGCCTTGCCATGGCTGATAGAATGTTTATGCCCTGTTTGTTCTCCTTCTGCCAGGACAAGATGGTCTAGTTTCCTGCCCTTAATCTTTTCACATGGTTTTATAATTAATTCTCCCTGTCTTCTCATTTCTTTCATGTTAACACCTCCTTTACATTTTTGGACTTTAAGTAATTTTTTTTGCATTTAATTATATTATTTTCTATATGCAATTTCAACTAATTACTTTTGACAATGTCAACTTTTTTAAAAAAAACAAAAAGTGCTCCATATTCTTTCAAAGAGGGGCATTGGATAAGAAAAAGGAGCCTATTTTGGTTCTTTCAGATAATTATTTCTATGAAAGAAGGTAAACAGGAAAACTCGAAGAGCTCTTAGACAGAGAGCTTGAGTGGAGATATGGTTTTCAGGTATTAATCATCAGAAAGATTGTTGAAGAGCTTTCTGGTGTGGACCCTAGGTTTTCGGTTCTTACTCAGTCCAGCGAGTATATCAATTATAATGACACTGTCTTTATAAGGATTTCCTTTGATAAAGGAAAGTTTTCAGAATCAGATCCTCCCACCATTCTGCTTGGCTGGAGAACAATAGACGAGATAGAAGACGGGGGAGATAACAGCATTTTTTAAGGGGAAAAATTTATAATCTTTTCAAAATAACCAAACTCTACTTTACTGTATAACCCCGTCCCTCAAGACATGCCCCATAGGCGCGTTTAAAGGCGTCTCTGCTCTGATTGTAAGCATCCATCTGACTCTGTGTCCACTGGTCTGATTGTTGCTGCTCTTTCTCAGTCCGTCTCTCCTTTGCCATATGGCCAAGCAAAGCACCTGCACCAGCACCAATGAGTGCTCCCTTGCCCGCTCTGCTGCCTCTTTTGCTACTGGGTGAAGTAAGGGCTCCTATCCCTGCTCCCCCAGCCCCTCCGATTATAGCACCCTCGAGCATTCCTGGTCCTTTACTTCCTTTTTGAGGTGGAGGTGCTGAAGCCTGTGGTGGTGTTTGTAGGGGATCGAATCCTGTCTGTTGCTTCGCCCATTGATAGCATTCAGACTCATCCTTCTTCTGCTGTTCTAGGCTTTGTCCCTTCGTTGGATAAACGAAGAAATCTTGCGCAAAAGCTGATCCAGTGAAAAAGACTAAGATAATGAGAACGATTAGGAGATATTTTATTAGTCGCATCATTTTCTCCTTAAATAATTGATTCACATTTATATTTAATTTCTCAGCCAATCCCTTTTTTGTCAAGTAATTTTTTTTTGAAAATGTATATATCCCTTTCTTGGGTAAGCAAGAGAGGAACAATAAAAACCGCAAAAACCTATTGACTAAGCCCTCCCTTTTTGATAGAAATTAATTTGTTTTGATTCAGGTTTTAATTTCACTTTAATTGATAATCCAGCTGAGTTGAGTTTTCTGATATTAAAGCCCCTTATTTTTAATGGTAGCAGAGATTTTCGATAGCCTGGATTAACAGATGAAATAACAATTTAAGCAAAAAGTCTTTAAATCTGAAACTAATTAAGAAATAAAAAAAGCCATATTGATTTTGGCGAATTGAAAGGAGGTGGAAAGATTTATTTGATGCCGTTGGCATTTCTTTGTGGTTGCGGCTCTTTTTCGGTTAAAGGAGGTTAAGTTATGAAAAAGAGAATTTTTACAAAACTGATTGCCTTAGCAGTAATTACCACGTTTCTTATCATTCTGCCGAGCGGGCCTCCCTGGGCAGCTAAGAAAAAGCCCATTGAGCTGGTCCTGGCAACCGCCACGACAGGGGGGACTTATTATCCAGTTGGTGTGGCCCTATCAACCCTTTGGAGCATAAAGTTAAGGAAAGAAAAACCGTCTGCTATAAAGGTCAATGCAATTACATCAGCAGGATCCGGAGAGAATGTTAATATGCTCAAGGGAAAAGAGGTCGAGATGGCCATTCTTCAGGGGTTGTTTGGAAAGATGGCTTGGAACGGCACCGACATATATAAAGGCAAGCCTATGAAGAATCTCCGATCTATTACGATGCTGTGGCCCAATGTTGAGCACTTCGTAATCGTCAAGGACAAGGTCAAGACAGGTACCATCTCAGATATCAAGGGCTTAAAGTTCTCCATTGGTAGGGCTGGCAGTGGTACAGAAAGGTCTGGGCTTACTATTATGAGCGGAGTTGGCATGGGCAGAGATGATGTTCATGGAGAGTATCTGGGATACTTTGAGTCAGCGAAGGCTATGAAAGACAAGAGGATACAGGGGGCTAACTTATGTGCTGGACCTCCAGTGGCGGCTGTTACTGACCTTTTTGCTACCCCTGGAATGAAGGTAAAGGTTCTTGAGTTTACAGACGACCAGCTCAATGCAATTAATGAGAAAACATCATATCCAGGCTTCAGATACATTATTCCGGCCAATACCTATCCTGGGCAGAAGAAAGAGGTCAAGACCATTGCTCAACCAAATTTTTTAGGTATCAGGGCAGATGTAGATGAAACAATCGTATATAAATTGACAAAGACGATATATGAAAATCTTGAGTACCTCTATAGCATTCATCAGGCAACCAAACATATGAAGCTGGATTCAGCGATAAGTGGATTGCCTGCTCCTCTGCATCCAGGCGCGCTGAAGTACTACAAAGAGGTTGGAATGAAAATACCTCAGAGGCTCATTCCACCAAGCTCTTAAAAAGAAATATGCCGGATCGCCTTATAGGCGGTCCGGTCCATCTAAGTTTAACACTTATCAAAGGATACACATTTGAATAAGAAGAATCCAGCCTCTAAAACGCTCAAGTCTTCAAAGGAATTTGATGAAAATATCGAAGAAGAAGTTGGAGAGGTAAAATCAGCTTTTCGAACACTTTCTGGAGGATGGAAAACCACTGCTTACTTTATTGCAGTGATCATGTCTCTTTTTAACATCTGGGTGAATACCTTTGGTGTGATGCCAGGTATCTATCGGAATGCCGTTCATCTTGGTTTTGTCCTTAGCCTTATTTTTTTTCTGTCTCCCATCTCAAAGAAACATCCACAGCGATTTATCAAGGTTGATGTCATTCTTGTAGTATTAAGTGCACTTATAGCCCTTTATATCCTTTTTTTCGAGGAAGAGCTCCATCTAGAGAGATCCTCTATACCGATACTTAGAGATTATCTATTTGCCGGGCTGGCAATGATTTTGCTCCTTTACGGAACATATAGAGCAGTTGGCTGGTTTATTCCTGCTTTGTCCCTTTTATTTGTTTGTTATGCCCTCTTTCTTGGAAGCATTATTCCTGGAACATTTCACTATCGAGGGGTTGCCCTGACACGCCTTTTGTACCGCATGTATCTGACAGATGAAGGGATATTTGGTATTGTCTGTACTGTCTCTTCTACTTATGTTGTTCTCTTTATTCTTTTTGGAGCCTTTTTAATTAAATCAGGGGCTGGCGATTTCATTATCAAGCTGGCTCAGTCTGTTGCTGGTCATAGGGTTGGGGGTCCGGCAAAGATAGCTGTGATTGCAAGCGGTTTTATGGGCTCTATCTCTGGAAGCGCTGTGGCCAATACGGTAGCTACTGGGTCTTTTACCATTCCTTTGATGAAGAAGGTTGGTTACAGAGCACATTTTGCAGGGGCAGTCGAGGCAGCTGCCTCAACAGGGGGACAGCTCATGCCACCTATCATGGGGGCGGGTGCCTTTATAATGGCTCAATGGACAGGAATTTCTTATCTCAAGATCATTGCTGTAGCTACCATTCCCGCAATAATGTATTTTGCCTCTGTAGGCTTTTTTGTTCATATTGAGGCTCTGAAAGAGGGGATTATGCCGATGCCAAAGGAAACTCTTCCCAGATTAGGTAATGTCTTAAAAGAGGGGTTTCACTTCACGATTCCTGTAATCCTCCTAATCTTTCTCCTCGTGCGAGGCTATACCCCAACTTATGCAGCCTGTATTGGAATTGTGGGCATTGTTGTAGTAAGCTGGTTTAAAAAAGAAAACCGTATGGGTATCGAAGATATCCTCGATGCCCTTTATATAGGTGCTAGAAATACCTTATCAACCGCAGCTATCCTCATCTGTACTGGAATCATCATTGGTGTTGTGGCAATCACTGGTGTTGCCATAACCTTCTCTGGTGTGGTTATGGAACTTTCTGGAGGAATTCTATTCCTGGCAATCATACTGGTCATGCTGGCCTCTCTTGTTCTTGGGATGGGTCTTCCGGTTACAGCATCCTACATAATGCTTGCAGTTCTTGCAGGGCCTGCCTTAACCCAGATGGGTATTTCACTTCTTGCAGCTCACATGATTATCTTTTGGTATAGCCAGGATGCCAATGTGACACCACCTGTATGCCTTGCAGCATTCTCCGCAGCAGGTGTGGCTGGGTCAAAACCGATGAAAACAGGCTTTACATCTTGGAAACTTGCAAAGGGTCTCTATATCATACCATTTCTTTTTGCCTATACCCCCATCCTTTTTGAAGGACCTGTCCTTGAGGTTTTGATTACAGCTCTGGCAGCCTTAATCGGGCTCTTTGGCTTCACAGCCTTTTGGGAGGGATATCTTTTAAGAAAGATGAATATAGGAGAGAGGGCAATTACAGGACTCGCCACCATCTTCCTTTTTTGGCCAGACAATCTCCTGAGGGGATTGGGTTTTATTTTTATCCTAATCATATATCTTTTTCATCGGATAGGATTAAAGAAGCAGGCACATGAGGTACCAACTTAAGGGTTTTTTTGAACTTACTTTCTTTATTAAATTGATGTCCAACTAAGGGGATTTGGATTACGGATGAGATAATCAAAGCCTCAAACAAAGCCATAGAGGAGTAAAAATGATGAAGCTCAAAGGTGTCATGCCTCCCATTACAACACCTTTTGAAAATGGAGAAGTAGCCCTGAAAAGACTTAAGGAAAATCTTCAAAAATGGAATCAAACCGAACTCTCAGGGTATCTCGTACTTGGCTCCAATGGCGAGGCTGTTTATTTAAATGAAAAAGAAAAGCTATCTATTGTAGAGGCTTCCAGAGAAACCATTCCATCTTCAAAGGTTATGATTGTTGGTACAGGTTTAGAATCTACTCAGGAGTCCATTCGATTTACAAATCAAGTAGCTGAAAGAGGTGCGGATTATGCACTCGTCATTACGCCTTCCTATTTCAAGGGATCAATGAAAACATCGATACTTTATCATCACTTTATTTCTGTTGCAGAATCCTCAAAGATTGAAATTTTGCTCTACAATATGCCACAATTCACGGGGATTAACATGGAGACTGAGCTTGTAGCGAGGCTTTCTGAGCATCCTAATATCTTAGGTATCAAAGATAGCTCGGGGAATATCGGACAGCTGAGCGAGATTGTAAATTTTTCAAAGAATGGTTTTGCTGTGCTTACAGGATCAGCGCCTGTATTCTTTCCTGCTCTTTGCATTGGTGCTGTGGGAGGAATTTTGGCTGCAGCAAATGTGATTCCTCAGGAGTTTATTCGAATCCAGAATCTCTTTAAAGAGGAGAAATTTGATGAGGCGAGAGAACTACAAAATCTATTAACTCCTTTGGCTAAAGCGGTGACAGTAAAATATGGCATTGGTGGATTGAAGATAGCAATGGATTTGGCAGGTTATTTTGGTGGAGAACCGCGCCTCCCCCTAAAAAGACCTGGTCAAGAAGTTGAGGATGAATTAAAACAGTTGTTGTATCGACTAAAAAATCAGATTGTTATCTGATCTTCAAATATCATTCATAATCAATTTTAATTTTTATGCTGTCTCTGATTATTTCACTTAAGAGCGTAAAATAAGAAGAAATCTGTTCTTTCATCCAGTGCCGTTGGATTTGTAGTTATAAATAGATCTCTCTCATACTACATTAAAAACTTGGGTTCTCCTTCAACCACAAAATTCCATTGCTCAAGAGCTTTTATCATTTCTTTGACATTGGTTTTCTCATCATCAAACACTACAGTGGCAGTATGTTCGATGTAGTTTGTTTTGACATTCAATACACCGTTAACACTTTTGAGGATAGAACCTACCCTCTCTGCAGTACCTGGTCAGACGCATCCTGGGACCGTCAGCTTAACTGTTTTTTCAGCCGCTAAAGCAGTTAGAGAAGATATAGAGAGAAGAAGTAAAATTCCAAGTAGGATAATTCCGAAAGATTTTATATTTTTCATTTGACTTACCTCATAAGGATAGATTTTAACTCAAGTAATTCCTTAAATATAAATATACGTTGTACTAACGTCCCAAGCTTTTTCTCTTTATACTTTTTACTAAAGAAATCCATTGAAAAGTTTATTTCTCTTTATTATATTAATACAAACAATATATAAGAACAATTCTTATCTGTCAAAAATATTTCTTTTGTTTCAGTTACGAATCATTTCTGGATTTTAGTTTTAACAGATAATTTGTAAGTTTAATTCTAAACGTATAAATAGAGAGAGAAAGAGTATCTCTTTACAAGATCAACTCAATTCATTAAAGGCAACCATTGAATCAAAAGTTTCAAAAGATGCTTTCGCTATTATGCATAAGACAGCAGAAGAGCTTCGAGATTGTGGTATTATGGAAGAGACGCTTAAGGTTGGAGACAAGGCGCCGGACTTTTCTCTGAAAAATGCAGAAGGGAATGTTATAGGCTCCAAAGATCTTCTTAAAAAAGGCCATCTCGTCATCACCTTTTATCGAGGGAAGTGGTGAACCTCCTGTAATAAGTTTAGTTTTAAATTAAAATTATGCCATCTACTAAAGATTTACAATGTATTGCCTATCTTGATATAGAAACAACAAGTTTAAGTCCACATTATGGAGACCTGACAGTGATTGGTCTGCATTTTGAGAATGGTGATGAATTGAGGACTGTGCAATTAGTTGGTGATGAGATATCTTCATCAAGATTGATTGAGATGATAGAAGGGGTTAATGTTCTTTATACCTATAATGGAACAAGGTTTGACCTCCCTTTCATCAGAGAAAAATTGGGAGTAGACCTCACAAAGTATTGCATGCACAAAGATCTTATGTATGAGTGCTGGCGTAAGGATCTCTATGGGGGTTTAAAAGCAGTTGAGATCAAACTAGGTATTAAGAGAGGTTTAGCAGATATCAATGGAAGGATTGCTGTTGACTTATGGTATCGTTATAAGCATTACGGAGATGAAAGATCTCTTGAAATTTTATTAGAGTATAATAGAGAAGATGTTTCAAACCTTAAAGTTATCAGAAAGAAATTAAATATCTAACCGTCTCAAATCTCTTTTTATTTTTTCACTGCTTACGAATTTTACATTGAGATAATTATATCTTTAAGCTTTGTTAATAAGATATTTATGCCTTATAAGAGATTATTTTTCTTGAGATATGAATTTTCTTTAAATTCTTGAGAAATTCATATCTTTCTGGATAGCTGGCTTTAAACTTTTTAACATCTATTTTATAGCTTGCCCATGACTCTGCGAAATCATCGAATTCATTAATCTCATTTTTCAAGTTTTTTATAGGTTCTCTCTCTCTTATTTTATTCCACCTCAGTCTTAATCCGTAGGGGAGGAAGGAGCTGTATGGATTGTGAATATTGATTCCTTGAGAATAAGATTTTAGCCATTTCTCTTTTCCAGTAGGGGTTTTTAAAAGGTCTTTATAGGAATGAGATAACCTCAATGGCAAAGAGATTTTTATCTTATTTCCATTTAAAAAGAGGTATCCTGGATTTTTTTTGTTTCCTATAATCAATTGGATAGCAGGGTTTTTTTTAAAAAGTTTTCCCTCTGTTCTTTTAAGGGCCTTATCCTCTTTTAGTAAGAGCTCAATCAAACCTTCTCTGCCAAAGACCAAAAACTTTCTGTATTCCTCCTGGTCATCTAAAAAATGCCCCTCTATAAAGATATTTTTCTCGATAAGTTCTTTTTCCAGTCTTTCTCTTTGGGGTTTTTCTTCTTTTTTGCATACCCATATCCATAACCTGTTCTTTTCATCCCTATAGAGAAATCTGTTTTCAATACTTAATCTCTCCTTGCACGAAGTACAGGTTACACAATTAAAATCTCCAGCAAGAATCATATGCTTTAGCTCGGGGTCATATTCTGTAAAGACATATTCGTATATATCGGCTTGAAATTTTTTCCCACAGCTACACCTTATTTCATAAGGTACCTTTAGTGCCATCACTCTCCCCTTAAGAAAAGGCTGGTAGTAAAGTTTAACCTACCAGCCTTTTTAAATCCAGAACAAAATCTTTTCTAGGCCTGTTTTTCTATCAGGAGCTCGTTCTTTTTCGCGTATTTCGGATCAACAAAAGCGCTCTTTGGAATCATGGCATGGATACCCTTTGTATAATCCACAAGCTGGGTCACATGGAGGTCCACGGTTTGACTGCAGAAGGCATACGCCTCTAATTTAGGAATACCATAATACTGGTTCAGGAACTTTATGGCCTGCCTTAAAGCCATCTGACATGATTTATAGAGATCAGTATGGAACCCCATTGCCATCCAGTGGGTAGGTGTTGAACAGAAAGGCCAATCTATCAGTTTCTTAAGGTCCTTTCTTACGGTAATCCTTAAGGTAATATTCTTAAAGGCTCCCTCTAAGGCATTCAGGTTCACCTCTCCATGACCCTGTGCAAGGTGGGAATCCCCTGTTTTAAGATGAGCGCCTTTAACGTGTACAGGAAGATAGATAACCGTCCCAGCAACCATGTCCGCATTATCCATGTTGCCGCCATGCTTTCCAGGAGGAACATTGCTCCACATCCCTTTTTCAGGGAGTTCTACACCGATTGTTCCAGGGAATGGTTTGACAGGAATCTCTATGCCCGGTAAGAATTCATAGGTCATCTTCTTTTGGTTTACAGCATACCACCTGACCTTCCCCTGTGGAAAATCATCAGCAAGAACACCCAGCTTCATAAATGATGTAGTTGGATTAAGATTAAAACCATAAGCATTGGGTTCAATATCAAGTATTTCAATCTGAAGCATATCTCCAGGTTTTGCTTCCTCAATATAGATAGGGCCTGTGAGATGATGGTGGCCAGCCCCCTTCTTTATCTTTTTGGCGCCGGTAAATTCATCCGGATAGAAATAGGTCTCAGCAGTTGCAGCAATTACCTCCTTATACCATCTCATCCAGTCATCGATTGTGGCTCCGGGAACCATCTTGCTCATAAGGTGGGTTCCAGTTTCCACATGAACGGTTTCACCAGATTTCATCTTTAGAACAGGCTTTGTGGAATTATCCCAGTATCCATCCGTAGAAGTCATTTCATTGCATCCAAGGATATGGACCTTCCCTGCCATATCCAATCTCTTTGTCTCTACAGCATGGGCCTTTGGAATGGAGACCTTGCTCAAAGCCAGAGCAGCACCCATAGCCCCTGTATATTTTAGAAACTTTCGCCTGTCTATCTTCTTTTCAAATGTATTCTTTTTGCTACTCCCCATATATACCTCCTTTTTAAAAAGGTTATGAGGGAATGAAATTTAGGGAGAGATCACCTCCTTCCTTGAAGAATTAAGCAAGCTTTTCACCTCCTTTTTATTGAATAGATTATAAGACATCCTAAATCTTATATGCTAAAGAGAGAAAGCTATCATAGAGGGAGAATTGTTGAATTTTCAGAACAATGGTCTGCGACACGAAACGAAAATAATATATATATAATATAGGAACATCTTGATAAGAATTCAATAAAATTTTTTGGGAACTCCTTTTTATCAGAAAAAAAAGATTTAGTCAATATTTTTTTGCGATAAATAGTTTTTTAATTTTTTAAAAATAATTATAGATTATATTTTTAAGGTCTTGTACAATTAAAAAAATTATATAGAAAGGATATATTATCTATGAAAGTTTTATACATTGATAAATACTGCTTTCCTCTTAAGTATGCTGTGGAGAGTTTTGTATATATTCTGGCAAATCAAATAAAAGATAAAGTAGATGTCTCTATTTTAGTTTCAAATGATAAAATAAGAACAAATATTGAGAACATAAGAGGTATCAGTATTACCAGAATGGCGAGGTTTTTGAAGATACGTTCCACACCCATTTGTTTTTCCCTTCCTCTATGGATGAGAAAAATTAAAACTGATATCATTCACTTTACTTCCCCTAACTTATTTGCCATCATCTCCTATCTTATAGCAAGACCTAAGGTAAAGGTTATTTGTTCATATCCCTCCAATACTTATAGGAAGAGGTTTTTCTCCTTATTCTATAAACCCTTTTTAGTAAAATTCTTTAAAAAGGTTGATAAGATAATCGTATCTGATGAAGATTTTCTTAGAAATTCAAAAATATTAAAGAGATTCAGGAGCAAATGCGAAGTGATTCCATATGGAGTGGATATCAAAAAATTTAATAAATTGGGAGATATAGAACAAAAAATCTGTGAGCTTAATGAGAGATATGGCTATGATTTGATACTCTATAGAGGTAGCCTCACTTCTTATAAAGGTGTTGATTATTTAATAAAGGCCATGAGGGATGTTAATGCAAAATTGCTTATTATAGGTGATGGACCATTAAGGGAAAAATGGGAATCGTTAGCAGAAAAGAATGATATCAATGAAAAGGTCATTTTTTTAGGTGATGTCCCTCCTTATGAATCAAGAGCTTATTTGCAAAGCTCCTTGATGTTAGTAGCTCCTCTTTTATCTCCCTCAGAGGACTTTGAGGTTAATCAATTAGAGGCCTTTGCCAGTGGAATTCCAGTAATAAGTACAGATTTGGGAGCGAGTGTACCAAGGATAAACAGGCATAGGGAAACAGGTTTAGTCGTCCCCACTAAGAATAGTAAGGCTTTAGCAGAAGCTATCAACACTCTTTTAAAAAACGAAAAGTTACGCTTGGAATTCGGCGAAAATGCCAAAAGAAAGACTCTGAAAGACTATAATATTGAATATATAGGAAATAAGATTATTAATTTATATGAAAATATAAAAGCAAAAGATATTCAGTAACTCATTTAATTAAAAGCAATTGTACAGAGAAATTTATGATTGGACAAATAAAGGGATATTCCTTTTAAACTTCGAAAGCCTTATCAAAATATTTTTATCCTTCCTGTGAGCTAAAGGTCAATTTTTTATAATTAAAAGTTATTTTCTATTTTTGCTTTTTTATTTAGTTACTCTCTATCCTCATCGTAGAAAAGGAATGGTTGACACTCTACAGGAAATATGTTTAAATTCAACAGTTTTTGATGTTTATTTCATAACTTAAGGATTAAAGGCACATTTTTAAAATATATTTTTATAAGAGGAAATCATGAGATCAAAACCCTGGCAAGGGAGATTTAATGAAGAAACAGATAGGGATGTAGAGGAATTTACTGCGTCTATTTCTTTTGATAGGAGACTCTATAAATACGATATAGAGGGGAGTATCGCTCATTGCAGAATGCTTTCTAAATGTGGGATAATTACTAAAAAGGAAAGAGACAAAATAATAAAGGGGCTTAAGATAATCAGTGAAGAAATTGATAAGGGAAGATTTCCGTTTAAGACTGAGTGGGAAGATATCCATATGAATATCGAAAAGAGACTGATGGAAAAGATAGGAAGTATAGCTGGGAAGCTTCATACAGCGAGAAGTAGAAATGACCAAATAGCCTTGGATCTCCGACTTTATCTAAGAGATGAGATCAAAGAGATTACTAAAGAAATAGAAAAATTTAAAAAAGCTATTATAGATCTAGCCAAGAATAACATAGATATAATTATGCCCGGTTATACCCATCTTCAGAGGGCTCAGCCTGTTCTTTTTTCACATTATATCTTGGCATATTTTGAGATGTTTTTTAGGGATAAGGAGAGATTTGAGGAGATTTTTCATAGGGTGAATGTGATGCCGTTAGGTTCTGGTGCATTAGCTGGGACGAATCTTCCTATAGATAGAAAATATGTCGCAAAATTACTGGGCTTTTCCAAAATAACCCAAAACAGTATGGATAGCGTAAGCAACAGAGATTTTATAATAGAATTTCTTAATGCCGCTTCAATAAACATGATGCATCTTAGCAGATTGAGTGAGGATCTTATTCTATGGTCATCGAGAGAATTTAATTTTATAGAGCTCCCTGATTCTTTCTGTACAGGAAGCAGCCTTATGCCTCAGAAGAAAAACCCAGATGTCTTGGAGCTTATTAGAGGAAAAACAGGAAGAGTATATGGAAATTTGATTGCTCTGCTAACAATAATGAAGTCTCTCCCTTTAGCATATAATAGAGATATGCAGGAGGATAAAGAGCCTTTATTTGATACGGTAGATACCCTAAAATCTTCTTTGAGTATTTATACCAGATTGTTAAAAAAGATAAAGATAAATAAAGAAGAGATGCTAAAGGCAGTTTCAGAAGATTTTATTACAGCAACAGACATGGCTGATTATCTAGTCAGTAAAGGCCTTCCTTTTAGAAAATCCCACGCGATTGTAGGCAAGATAGTCAATCATTGTTTAAAAAAAGGACTCTTATTTAAAGACCTGAGCCTAAGAGAATTAAAGAACTTTTCAAAGTTGTTTGAAAAGGATATAAAAAAAGTTCTTTTAGTGGAAAACTCCATTATGAATAAAGAGGCAGTTGGAGGAACTTCAAAAAGAAATGTCTTAAAAAGAATAAAAGAAATATCTAGTAAAAAAAGATAAGAAAAAAGTTATGATAAAAAGGATATTATTAGCGATCTCTTATGTTTTGATTCTCTCTTTTATCTTGATAGGTTGTGGGAAAAAGGAGCCGCCTGTCCCTCCTAAAACACCTATAATTTATTATTTTATTTATTGATCTTTTAGTGTTAATTTGGCTTTATGTCCCTTTATTTTAAACAATGCAAAAATTTAAAAGGGATTAAATTTCTTGGTAGGTGAATATTAATGCATGATTTTGTATATAAGGATGAGAAGTTATATTGTGAAGAGTTATCTATAGACACGATATCAAGAGAGGTGGGTACCCCCTTTTATCTCTACAGTCTTAACACATTAAGAAGGCATTATCATGTCTTTGATAAGGCTTTTGAGGAAATACCTCACCTGATATGTTTTTCTACAAAGGCAAATTCTAATATAGCCATATTAAAAGTATTTGTAGATGAGGGGAGTGGACTTGATATTGTTTCAGGTGGAGAACTATTTAGGGCACTTAAAACGGGAATAGATCCCAAAAAGGTTGTGTTTGCTGGAGTAGGAAAAACAAAAGAAGAGATTAAGTATGCCCTCGAAACAGGGGTATTACTTTTTAATACAGAATCTACCCAAGAGTTAATCGCAATAAATGAAGTAGCAAAAGAGTTAAATAAAAAGGCCGATGTTGCATTGAGAATCAATCCAGATATTGATCCCAAAACCCATCCTTATATATCAACAGGTTTAAAAAAGAATAAATTTGGGATGGATATTGACTATGCTTTAGAAGATTGTAGACTGGCAAAGACTCTGAAGCATCTTGACATAGTAGGGATACATATACACATAGGATCTCAGATTGTAGAGACGTCCCCCTTTGTTGATGCCTTGAAACGAATAGAAGAATTTATCAAAAAGCTGAGGGAGGAAAATTTTAGTATTAAATATTTTGATTTAGGAGGAGGACTTGGGATTACTTACGATTCTGAATCACCTCCCCATCCAGGAGAATTCGCAAAGGCTATTATACCTACCTTAAAGAGATTGAATTGTACCATTATATTAGAACCGGGTAGGGTTATTGCTGGAAATGCAGGAATTCTTGTTACAAAAGTTTTGTATATCAAAACAACAAAAGATAAAAATTTTATCATCGTGGATGCAGCGATGAATGATCTGATTAGACCCAGTTTGTATAACTCTTATCAAAATATCTTACCTGTGGATAAACCAGACTCTGATCATTCTAAGATTATTGCTGATGTTGTTGGCCCTATATGTGAGAGTGGGGATTTTTTGGCAAAGGAAAGAGTTTTGCCCGAGTTAAAACAGGGAAGTTTATTGGCTGTGATGAGCTCAGGGGCATATGGATTTCCTATGTCTTCTAATTACAATTCTCGTCCCAGAGTGCCTGAGGTATTAGCTGATGGTAAGGATTATTATATAATAAGGAAAAGAGAGACATATCAGGACCTCATTAGAGGAGAGGAAATACCACAGTTTCTTAAAAAGGATTAAGAATACGACTGAATATTAATAGAACCCAAGTCCATAAGATCTTTAAAGAGAGATAAATAATTAATATATCTTGAGAGGTGAGAAATATGTTTTCAGGTTCGTTGGTTGCTGTTGTTACACCTTTTAAAAACGGAGAGATTGACGAGAAGGCTTTAAGGAATCTTATAGAGTTTCATATTGAAAATGGTACAGATGGAATTGTTCCTTGCGGTACAACAGGAGAATCTGCAACCCTTTCCCATAAAGAACATGAGAGAGTCATAGAAATAACGATTGATGCAGCTAAAAAAAGAATTCCTGTTGTTGCAGGCACCGGTTCCAATTCTACTGAAGAAGCTATAAGGCTTACAAAACACGCAAAGGATGCAGGTGCTGATGGTGTTTTGATGATAACCCCTTACTATAACAAGCCAACTCAGGAAGGACTCTATCAACATTTTAAAAAGGTTTCTTCTGAAGTAGATATCCCAATCATTCTCTATAATGTCCCAAGCAGAACAGGGGTGAATATGCTTCCAGAGACAGTAGCGAGGCTCTCAAAGATAGATAATATCGTAGGTATTAAAGAGGCTGCAGGGTCTTTACAACAGATAAGTGATGTAATCGGTTTATGTGATTCCAGGTTCACCCTTCTTTCGGGAGATGACTTTATTGTGTTGCCCATATTGTCGGTAGGAGGGAAAGGTGTTATATCAGTGGTTGCAAATGTTGCTCCAAGGGATATGTCTGAGCTTGTCAAAGCATTTAATGAAGGAGACCTTAAAAGGGCTCAAGAGCTTCATTATAAATTAAGACCTTTAAACGACGCCATGTTTTATGAGACAAATCCCATACCTGTAAAAAAGGCCTTGGCTCTTATGAATAAAATAGAAGATGAGATCAGGCTTCCCTTGTCATCATTGTCTGAAAAAAATACAGAGAGATTAAGGGGGGTTTTAAAAGATTATAGGTTGCTTGAATAATTAGATCTCAAAAAGCGAAGTGAAAGAAATTATCTATTTTCAATAGAGGGAAAGTTATGATTAAGACAGTTGTCATGGGTGCAGCAGGAAGAATGGGAAACAGGATAATAAATATGATTTGTCAGAGTGAAGGGATAGAGCTTTATGGTAGTGTTGAGAGAAGGGGGCATTCTGCTGTAGGAAAGGATGTGGGGCAGGTAAGCGGTCTTGAAACATTAGGGGTTTCCATTGTCGATGACCTGAATTCTATAGTCAATAACTGTGATGTTATTATAGATTTTACTACTCCCATGGCATCTCTCAATAGCTTAAAGATGGCAGCAGAGAATAAAAAGGCTATTGTTATTGGCACAACAGGATTTTCTATTGAGGAAAAGGATTATATACACAAGATGGCAAATAAGACGAGATGTGTTCTGGCTCCCAATATGAGCATTGGGGTAAATGTTTTGTTCAAGATCGTTGAAGAAATAACAAAGATTATAGGCAAAGAATATGATATTGAATTAATGGAGGCTCATCATCGTCAAAAAAAAGATGCCCCCAGTGGAACCGCCATGAAGTTGGCGGAGATTATAGCAGATGTCCTCAATAGAGATTTAAATAAAGTAGGGATTTTTGGTCGAAAGGGAATCATTGGAGAACGATCCCGAGAAGAGATAGGAATCCAAACACTAAGGGGAGGAGATATTGTCGGAGAACATACGGTCATATTCTATGGAACAGGAGAAAGGATTGAGCTTATTCATAAGGCCCACAGCCGAGACAATTTTGCCAAGGGTGCGGTTTTGGCTGCCAAATGGATTGTTGCTCAGAAACCAGGTCTTTATGATATGCAGGATGTTTTAGGTTTAAGGAAAGAGAGAAATTAAATTGAATCATTTAAAAATTGAAAAGGCAGAGAGATTAAAGAAATTGCCCCCTTATCTTTTTGCAAAATTGGATCAAATGAGGGAGGAGGCATTAAACAGAGGAATGGATATTATTGATTTAGGAGTTGGAGATCCTGATTTACCAACCCCTACCCATATTATCGATGTTCTAAAGACGGCTGCGGAAAAACCTGTAAACCACAGATATCCCTCTTATGAAGGTTTATTAACCTTCAGAGAAGCAGTGGGTTCTTGGTATAAAAGGAGGTTTGATATCAATCTAGATCCCAAGACAGAAATCCTCTCCCTTATAGGATCTAAAGAGGGCATAGCCCATGTACCTCTTGCCTTCATTAATTTTGGGGACAAGGTGCTTATCCCTGACCCCGGCTATCCGGTATATAGGGCAGGGACGATATTTGCTGGTGGAAATCCTGTAGTTGTGCCATTAAAGAGAGAAAATAGTTTTCTTCCTAATCTTAATGAAATTGATACAGAAGATGCGGAAGATGCCAAGCTCATGTTTTTAAACTATCCAAATAATCCCACAGCGGCAGTGGCTGATAATGATTTTTTTGAAGAGGTAGTTCATTTTGCTAAGAAATACAATATTATTGTCTGCCATGATGCAGCCTATACAGAGATGGCCTTTGATGGTTATAGACCTATAAGCTTTTTAGCTGTTAAAGGGGCTAGGGATATTGGGATTGAGTTTCACTCCCTTTCAAAGACATATAATATGACAGGGTGGAGAATAGGTTTTGCTGTTGGAAATAAAGAAATTATCTCTTGTCTCGGTAGTGTTAAAACGAATATTGATTCTGGAGTATTTCAAGCCGTACAGGAGGCAGGAATTAAAGCTTTAGAAGGGGATCAGGGCATCATAGATGATGCGAGAAGAGTCTATCAAAAGAGAAGAGATATTTTGATTGATGGCCTTAAGAAAGTAGGTCTTGATGTAGATATTCCAAGGGCTACCTTCTATGTCTGGATTTCTGTGCCTGAGGGTTACACATCTTCCGATTTTACTGCTTATCTTTTATCAAGGGCAGGGATTGTTACTACGCCAGGGGTCGGTTTTGGGAAATATGGGGAAGGATATATAAGGATGGCTTTGACAGTAAGTGAAGAAAGGCTGAAAGAAGCAATTAAAAGAATAAAGGAGATTGGAATATCAGTGGAATAGTAAAAGCCTATATCGGTATCGGTTCAAATAGAGGAAAAAGAATAAAGAACTGTAGAGAAGCTATAAAAAGTCTATCAAAAAGAGAAGAAATTACTGTTAAAAAGGTATCTCCCCTATATGAAAGCGACCCTGTGGGTTATCTGGAGCAAGAAAGATTTGTTAATTGTGTTATAGAAATTGAAACCTCACTAGGACCAAGAAAAATTCTGAAGGTCTTATTACAAATAGAAAATTCTATGGGAAGGACAAGGGAGATGAGATGGGGACCGAGGATAATAGATTTAGATCTTCTCATATATAATGATCTGATATTAAAAGAGGATGATCTTGTTGTTCCCCATCCAAGGATGTATGAAAGGAGATTTGTACTACAGCCCCTCTCAGATATTTTCCCAGACTTTTATCATCCTGAATTGAAAAAGAGCATTAGTGAGCTTATTGAGCTTTTAGGAGAAGAGCAAAGAGTTAATAGGATTGAATATAAAAAACTTAAGGAATAATTTCATTAATAACTTTCTAACTTAAAAGTTCACTTTCAAAGGAGGGAGGAGCTAAGAGATTTAAAGATAAATTTTTTTAAAAGGTAGTGATGTACCGCTTGGATCTAAATAGAGGACCAAGACGGGAAGGAAAAGTTTATAATTAGGCTAAGCTTTGATCGCGAATGGGAGATTGTATTCACAACTTCCAATTCAATGATTATCTTTATAGTCTGATTTAGAGGCCTTCTGGAATTGGTCCAGAAGGCCTTTTTTTATAAGGAGGCAAAAACCATGGAAAGGAAAAAGATTACAACAGCAAAAATCTTTAACATGAAAAAAGAGGGAAAGAAGATTACCATGTTAACGGCTTATGACTTCCCCTTTGCCAAAATTCTTGATGAAGTAGGAATAGATATCATTTTGGTGGGTGATTCTTTAGGTATGGTCGTCTTGGGTTATCATAACACTACATTTGTAACCATAGATGATATCATTCATCATACAAAAGCTGTTTCAAGGGCGAACTGCAAGGCAATGATAGTAGCAGACATGCCGTTTCTTACATTTCAGGTATCTAAGGAGGATGCCATTAGAAATGCAGGTCGTTTGATTGCGGAAGGCTATGCTGAGGCAGTAAAGTTAGAGGGGGGTATGGTGATTGAGGACAGGATAAAGGGAATTGTAGATGCAGGTATACCGGTAATGGGCCATATAGGTCTAACACCGCAATCCTTTTACAAATTTGGAGGTTATAAGGTTCAAGGTAGGGATAGAGTTGAAGAGGAGAGGATTATTGAGGATGCCCTGGCTGTGGAGAGGGCAGGCGCATTTTCTGTGATTTTGGAGGGAATGCCTTTAAAATTGGCTCATAAGATAACTAAAAAGCTAAATATTCCAACAATCGGAATTGGTGCTGGACCTGATTGCGATGGACAGGTTTTAGTTCTTCATGATATGCTTGGATTATTTGAAGGTTTTACTCCAAAGTTTGTTAAGAGATATGCTGAGCTTAGTCAAATTATAATAAAAGCGGTTAAGGAATTTAGAGATGAAGTAATCAAAGGAGATTTCCCTGATGATGAGCACAGTTATTCTTAGAGGGAAGGCGAAATGAAAATTATAGAATCTGTAGAGAAAATGCAATTTATCTCTAATAAATTAAGAAAGCAGGGTCATATCATTGGTTTAGTTCCTACAATGGGTTTCCTTCATGAGGGTCATCTGAGTCTTATGCACAAGGCAAAGAAGGATACAGAAAGATTGATTATAAGCATTTTTGTAAATCCTACTCAATTTATTGCTGGTGAGGACTACGGTCAATATCCAAGAGATATAGAGTCCGATATAAAGAAATCTAAAGAAGTGGGTGTTGATATAATATTCCATCCAGACGTTGATGAGATGTATTCCGAAAAATTCTATACATATGTAAATGTTGAAAAGATTACAGAAAGGTTATGTGGGAGATCAAGGCCCGGACACTTTAGAGGGGTTGCAACCGTGGTGGCAAAGCTTTTTAACATATGTAAACCTCATAAGGCTTATTTTGGAGAGAAGGACTTCCAGCAGTTACTGGTAATAAAGAAGATGGTCAAGGATCTTAATATGGATGTAGATGTTATTGGTTTGCCTATCTTAAGAGAGAGTGATGGATTAGCGATGAGTTCCAGAAATAGTTATCTGAGCAAAGAGGAGAGATTATCGGCCCTTTCACTTAATAGGGCACTTAAGAGGGCTGAGGATATGATAAAGAAGGGAGAGTTTAACGCTAAGATAATAATGGATGAGATGGAAAGGATTATAAAATCAGAGAAAAGAACAGTCATTGATTATATTGATATATGTAATCCGGAAACTCTAGAACCTTTTAATGTTATAGAAGATAAAGCTCTTATAGCAGTAGCCGTCAAGATTGGCAAAGCCAGATTGATAGATAACCGTGTTGTTTATGTATAGATTTGAAATGGAGAGGAGTTTGTATTGACTTTTTCATGAAGTGTGTTAAATTCTTACTAAGAATAGAAATCTTGAATTTAAATGAATCTATCAAATGTTAAGTAAAATAATAGAATCCATATCTTTTGCACTTTACTGGATTATCTGGAGATTAAAGAACCTTTTTGTTTTAGAGACATATGACAGCGATAAACCCGAAATTCAAAAGGTTTCTTCAGAGACTTTATTGAGAGAAAGACCAAAGGAGGATTATGTATTCTCTTCTGGTAAGAAATTTGTCGGTTCTCTAAAGTCCAAAAGAAAAAGATATCACAATCCACAATGTAGATATGCCCTGGGCTTAAGCAGTGAAGATAAGATATGGTTCAAGAATCCAGGAGAGGCTTTAGAGGCAGGTTATGAGGCTTGTAGATTCTGCCATACTGAGGAATAAAGAGCAAATAAAACATAGATTTCCCCTTTTTCTTTTCATCTTCTTAACTATATTCCTGTTATCTCATACATCGATTTATGGCAAAACTTTAAGTCAGGAGTTTCAAATATATTCCTTTGGTATAAAGGCCTATAATGATAAGCTCTATGACTTAGCCATCAAGGAGTTTGAGAAATATCTTGAAAAGTTTCCTAAGGGAAAGAAAAGGGATTTAGTACGGTTTTTTTTGGCGGAATCCTTTTTTTCAAAAGCAGACTATCAAAGGGCTGTAAAGAATTATAAGCGTTTGATCAAAGACTACCCAGAGAGCCCTTTAGTTAACAATTCTTTATTGATGATTGGAAAGAGTTATTTTAAAGATCAGAGATACTCTTTGGCAATAGATGAATTTGATAATTTCCTCTCCAGATGGCCAAATCATCAATTGTCTTCGGAAGTATTATACTGGAAAGGAGAATCCTATTTTAATCTTAAAGAATATGAGAAAGCTATAGCTGTTTATGAAAGGTTAACAACGGAATATCCAAAGAGCCAATATTTAGACTACACATATTATTCTTTAGGAATACTGTATGAGAAGAAAGGTCAATTAGAGAGGTCATTAGAAAATTATCAAAAAGTCTATAAAGATTTTCCTAAGAGTTCATTAGTACCGGACTGTATCTTTCGAGCATCTAAAATTCTCTTTAAACAAAAGAGATTTGAAGAAGCAACGATTAATCTTCAATTCCTCATCAGTCAATATACAGACTTTAACTTATTGGGAGAAGCAAAATTTCAACTTGGAGAGAGTTTTTATCACATAGGAAATTACGATAAAGCAATCGAGATCTATCTTGGATTTCTTAACGAGAATTCTGATTATCCTTTTTTAAGTAAGGTCTTATATGGATTGGGCTGGTCTTATTATAAAAAAAGAGAATATGATTTGGCCATAGAGTATTTTAAAAAGATGATTCGATTATATCCGAAGGATAAAGATTTGGATAGAGCGATGTATATGGTTGCAAAGACCTATCTAAGCCAAGAAAAAGATGATATGGCCATAAAGGAGTTAACAAGGATTATAAAGAAGCATCCCAAAAGTGCTTGGTATGAAGAGTCTTTATTAAATAGAGGTCTGATATATTATAAAAAAGGCTTTTATTCCGAGTCATTAAAGGATTATCAGAACATCGTAACATTGTCCAAAAATCGAGAGGTAAAATCCATTGTTTATTATATAATTGGAGAAGATTTATTTCATAAAGGAGATTACAAGGCGGCTATTGGGTACTATTCTAAGGTTATTCATTCTGATTGGGGCAAAGATGAAACATATGATATCCTCTATAAAAGAGGGATTTCTTTTTACAAGATAAGAGATTATGAAAAAGCTATTCAAGATTTGGAGAGATTGATAAAGGAGGGAGAGCATCAAAAAAATAAAGACGATATTTCATTCATCCTAGGTCAGTCTTATTTTAAACTTGAGAGATTCAGAGAAGCCTTACAGATATATAAGGAGATAGTTGATAATCATTCTCTTAAGGAAAACAGAGGCCTTATTCTCTACAATATGTCTGTCTGTTATGAGGAGTTAGGGATGTGGGACAATGCTATTGATAATTACGGAAAGATTGTCGAAAAAGCCAAAGGAGAAGGAATAGATTCTTGGGAAATGTCACTTCGGTTAGGGTTGCTCAATTACAAGAAAGGTGATATTCCAAAAGCCATGGAAATATTTAAAGAAGTTTCCATAATGGGTAAAAAAGATATTGCTGCGGAGGCCCATTATTGGCTGGCTGAGTCTTATTACAACCAAGGCGATTTAGATAAATCTGTGGAAGAATTTGATAAGATAATAAGACTATATCCCTCATATATAACATGGATAGAACTATCATTCATGAGAAAGGGAATGATTTATCAGGAAAAGGGTAGATTGAAAGAGGCATTAATGGCTTATAGAGAGGTGACTGATAGATCTAAAGATACACAGTTAGTAAAAGATGCAAAAGAGCACATAAGGGAGATCGAAGCTCTCGTTCAAAAAAGTCAATAAATAATATGTGGGATTTTAGATGTTTTCTCAGATAATAGCCTTGATTTTTTTTATATTATTGATTCCTGGGATTGTAAAGGGAGATACTGAAAAACCACCAATTCAGTTACCAGAGATAGTTATTGTAGGGAAAGATTTAACCTTATTAAAGGTTGAAAAGGAAAAAAATATTCCTCAAATGCTTTCTGAGGGAATAAAAGAGGAACCCATTGAGGCAAAGGTTCCCGTGAAATTATCAGAACTATCCTCTGGCCCCAAAATGACCCCTCCAGCACCTCAACCGGGATGCACATTCAGCAATGTAATCACCTCCAAAGTGGCCACTATTTTTTTAGAAGATAAAGCTCAGTATAAAACAGGTTTATATCGTTTCCAACATGCTCAGTATAATGAAGCTATAGATTCATTCAATGTCCTTTTAGAAAGGTATCCTCAGAGTAAATTTAGAGGAGCTTCTCTTTATTGGATTGCAGAATCTTCTTATAAACAAAAAGATGTGTTCAAGGCACTTAAGTTTTATATCAAACTTATTAAGGATTACCCAGATGATATTTATGTCGATTATGCGCTATATTCTTCAGGTTGGATATATATCAGACAAAAGAATTATGACAACTCCATAAAGTATTTTAAAGAGGTAATAAGAAGATTTCCTAAGAGCTCTATTGCAGATGATTCGCAATTTTTTATAGCAGAAACCCTCTTTAAGTTAAAAAAATTTAAAGAGGCAGAAAAGGAGTATAGAAGACTAATAGAAAAGTACTCAAAGAGCCAATTGGTATCCAAGGCAAGTTTTTGGAGGGCTGAAAGCTTATATGGAATAAAGGACTATGAAAAAGCTGAGGAGAGTTACAAGAGTTTTATAAGAAAATATCCGAAAGATTCTCTTGTTCAATATGCACTGTATGGTTTGGGCTGGATTGCAATAAATTTAAGTAATCATCATTCTGCCATAGAGTTCTTTGACGAGTTAGAGAGAAGATATAAAGATAGTGATTTTATCGATTCTGTCTTCTTTGGGAGGTTGAAGGCTTATCTTGGATTAAATAAATTAGAGGAAGCAGAAAAGGAGTACATAAATTTATATACAAATTTTTCAAAAAGCCCGTGGTCTGAATATGCCACAACAGAACTAGGATGGTACTATTTTTCAAAAAAAGATTATCAAAAATCTATCCTTTTATATAAAAAACTGTTGGATAAACACGATGACTATTTTTATCCTCTTTCTCTCTTTATGATCGGTGAAAACCGCTATAATATAGGAGACTACAAAGAGGCTCTTTCCTACTATATTAATGTTTCAAAGATTACACAGAAAAAAGAGCTATTAGAGAAAGTTCTTTTTAGGAAAGGCATTGTATATTATATTCTTCAGGATTTTAAAAATGCCTCTAAATATATGGAAGAGATGATCGAAAGATTTCCCCAATCTACAAATTATTACGAGGCTAAATTTTGGCTTGCTGAAGCCAAATTTAATCTTAAGGATTACAAAGGGGCAGTAAGATTTTATGATGAAATTATTCGAACGAGCCCTCGCTATGGCGATGCATTGTTTAGTAAAGGATGGGCTTTCTATCAACAGGGATTATGGCAGGGGTCTTCAAGGGAGTTTGAGAATTATATTTTGAAATTTCCTCAAAGCTCTTTAAGGCCGGAGGCTATGCTTAGACAGGCTGAGTCACTATTTAATCAAAAGAGATATGGAGATGCTATAAAGGTTTATGAAACATTTATGGATGAATATCCTCAATACAAAAATATAGATCAGGCAGGATTTCATGTAGGATGGATAGAGTATAAAGATGAGAATTTTTATAAAGCAATAAAGACCCTTTCTAAATTTATGAGAGAATATCCTCAGAGTATCTTTAGATACGATGCTCAATTTTGGCTTAGCATGTGCTTTTTCAGAATAGGTAATTATGAAAGGGCTTCCATTGAGTTTAAGAGATTATTAACAAATTTTCCAAAAGGAAAGTTTGAGATTCAAGCCCTTTTAAGATTGGGTGATTCCTATTATAACAGAAAACAATATAAAGAAGCCATCAAAGTTTATAGAAATATTTTGAGAGATCATCCGGAAGATAAAGGGGCACGAGATGCGGAATATGGGATAATCTTTTCTTATTACCATTTAGAAAAATATGAGCTTTTTCTTAAAGAAGGAAGAAAATTTATCAAAGAGTTTAAAGAGCATTCCCTAAGTAAAAACCTTCAGTATCAGATAGGAGAGTATTATTATTCGAAAAAGGATTTGAACAGGGCTCTTGAATCGTATAGTTATATTCTAAATTATCATCCTTCTCATGAGATGGCAGATGATTCTTTATTCAGGATAGGGCAGATAAATCTTTTAAAGAAAGATTATTATAAGGCGGCTGTCTTTTTTAAAAAGTTATTTATCTCTTATCCAAAGAGCACCTATCTCCCTGATGCCCAGTTTTTATTAGGCGATTCTTTCTTTTATATGAAGGACTACAAAAGGGCCCTTAAAGAGTATGATAAGTTTATCAATACTTATTCAGAAAGCTCTCTCATTCCAGAAGCCTTATTTAATTCTGGACTGATTCTATCTCAAAATATGAATGATCAGAATAAGGCAGAATTTTATTTTAAGAAAATTGTAGAACAATACCCAAATGATTCTTTAAAATTTGATGCAAGTCTAGAGCTGGGTCTAATATATAAGAGAATTAAAAAAAATGAAGACGCTGTAAGATATTTAAAAGAGGCTTCACTCTCAAAAAATGATATAATTGCTGCAAAGGCCCATCTCAATTTAGGGGATGTTTATAACTCTAAAGGAAATCTTGAAAAGAGTATTAGTCATTATTTAAAGGTTTTTTATTTATTCTCAACACAGAAGGATTTAGCCCATCGTGCCTTGATAAAGGCTGGTGATAACTATAAGAAGCTAGGGAGATACAAAGAAGCCCTAACCCTTTATAAAAAGGGAATTGAAAATTCAAAAAGCGAAGAAGATCGAAGATATCTGGGGGACAAAATAAAGGATATTGAAAAAAAGATTGAAAGCAAGAGATCGAAAGATGAAAAGCAATGAAAATATAAACTTTTAGTGGAGGGGTTTTTATGATCGATGTAATTTTAAAAGGAGGGATTTTGATGATTCCTATCCTTTTGTGTTCTGTATTGGCATTAGGGATCGTCATAGAAAAATTAATTACCCTAAGGAGGAAAAGGGTCATCCCGTATGAAGTTTTGAAAAAAGTGGAAGGTCTTCTTAGAGAAAAAAATATTTCTGATGCAACATCCCTTTGTAAAAAGAATCAGTCAGTCATGACAAGGATCCTCTTAGCTGCTATTCTCCATCAGGCTAAAGATAGGGCTGAGATTAAGGAGATTATTGAAGACGCGGGGAGGCACGAGGTTCCTATCTTAGAGAGATATACTACTTCTCTTGGGACAATTGCAAGCATATCCCCTTTATTAGGGCTACTGGGCACGGTTACAGGGATGATCAAGGTTTTTACTGTCATAGCTTTTGAAGGGGTTGGTCATCCCATGGCATTAGCTGGAGGAATATCAGAGGCCCTTATAACAACTGCCGCAGGATTAGTGGTGGCCATTCCTACCCTCATCTTTTATAATTATTTTATTTCTAAAAGTGAGTCCTTAATCGTTGAAATGGAAAAGAATTCCTTAAGGATACTGAGTATATTAAAAAGAGATTAGAGGAAAGAAAAGTGAAATTTAGTATTAAAAAACGAATAAAACCCAGTTTGAATATAACACCCCTCATTGATGTAGTTCTTCTACTTCTTATATTCTTTATGATTTCTACTACTTTTGTTGTTCAGCCAGGAATTAATGTAAACTTACCCCAGACCGTTACCTCTGAGAAACAGATAAGAAAAGATATTGTGATAATCATCACAAAAGATAATACAATTTACATCAATGAAAAAAAGATAGATTTAAGAGATGTATTAAAAGAATTTAAGGCTGAGCATGAAAAAAATAGGGATGCCCTCCTCATTATAAAGGCAGATAAGAAAGTCACTCACGGCGAAGTCGTTAATATAATGGATCTAGCGAAACAGGCTGGAATATCCAGCATGGCAATCGCCACCATTCCTAAGGAGTTTTAAAATAGAGGGATTTATGAATAAGGAGTTAAATTTAGGTATTTTTATCTCTCTTCTTATCCATATTTTTGTTGTGATTCTTTTTCCAGGATTTCCAAGACCGGTTATCAATAAAATCAATTATATAGAGATTGAATTTATTCCAAGCGAGGAAATCTTTTCCTTAAAAAGAGATAAAAAAGATTATATAAAAGGCCCCAAAACCGATTTGAAACCCCTCATTCAAAAGGCAGAAGAGCTAGGTTCTAAAAGAATGATGAGGAGTTTTGCAAAGCTGAAACTCCCTGCTATCTCATCAAGAGAAAAAAATCAGATCAGAGTTAAGGAATATGAAACGCAAAAAAAGAGAATAAGCAAGATTCTTGAAGAATTATCGTATAAAACAAATATGTTGGATAAAGGTATTTCGTCCTTAGAAGGTTTTCCAGATAAAGAGATGAAGAAGGTTCCCACTGGTTTGTTTAACAAGGAAGAGCTTGCTAAAAGGGAACTCCTAACCGAAGAGATCGATAAGAAATCTATAGAAGAAAAAGAGATTGAGCCCATTTATGAAAAGATAAAAGGACCCGTAGCAAAGAGAAGAAGGGTTGTTTATAAACCTCCTCTTCCCACAGATTCAGAGTCTGAAGGAGAGATTGAGCTAAAATTTTGGGTTCTTCCTGATGGAACAGTTGGAAGAATCGTCGCACTGAAAAAGGGGAATCCCCAATTAGAAGATGAGGCGATAAGATATCTTAAGAAGTGGAAATTTAATCCCTTATCAAATAAAACACAAAAGGAAGAATGGGGCATTATACCCCTTCGGTTTATCTTAAAGTAGTTTTTATTTCTTTTTCCTGAGTATGATGATCTCTACTCTTCTATTCTTTGCTCGATTTTCCGGAATTTGAGGGAAGCGGGGCTTGTATTCAGCATAACCAGCGGCAGAAAGACGCTGAGGAGGAATGTTTTCCTCCTCTATAAAGAATCTTACCACACTCGATGCTCTCCCTGTGGAGAGCTCCCAGTTTGAAGGATACCTTGGAGTATTTATCGGGACATCGTCTGTATGTCCTTCAACGAGTATATTATAAGGTACCGTCTTCAGAAGGGCTGACAACTTTCTTAAAAAAAGAACCCCTTCTTCAAGGATGTCTGCCTCCCCTGATTTAAAAAATGTCTCTCCAGGAGCAGAGAGTACCGCGCCTCTATGGTCTATAGTAATATCCAGAGCTTCTTCAAGGTTTTGCTCAGCAATGGCTTCCTTAATCTTTTTAGCCAATGTATTCAAATCGATCAAATCGGTTTTAATACCCAGAGTGGCTAACTCACTATCCTTGCCATGTGAACCTAACTCTCCCCCTAAACTTCCTCCAAGTGAATCGCTTAGTTCGGTTGCAATCTCAGAATACTTTACAGTATCTATCTCAGAGATACCAACTAATAAGATAAAGAAAGTAAGGATGACGGCAAGCATATCACCCCAGATCACTATCCAAGTAGGACCCTCATCATCACGATTCGATTTTGTTAAAAATGGTCTCATTATTTATCCCTCTCACTGGGGATTCTGTTCTTTTCCCATCTTTTTATACTTTTTTTGGAAAATCTTGTAATAGGATGTTCTTAAGTGTGGTGGGAGGAACGAGTTTAGTTTTTGCTCTATAATTCTGGGATTTGTACCCGATTGTATCATGAGAACTCCTTCAATGATTATCTGAGCTTGCAGGATTTCTTCTTCAGTCCTTGATCTCAATTTTTCTGCTACGGGAAGTAAAAAGAGATTTGCCATCATCGCTCCGTAAAAAGTCGTGACTAAGGCTACTGCCATGCCTGGACCTAATGTGTTGATATCACTACTTGAACCTAGCCCCCTTAACATTGCGATAAGCCCTATCAAGGTTCCTATGAGTCCAAATGCAGGGGCGAACTTCCCAGCAGTACGGAATATATTTTCTCCGGCATAGTGTCTTGAATTGAGAAAACCTAAATCCGTTTCTAATACATCTCTTATCATCTCAGGGGTTTCTCCATCAACAATCATCTCAATCCCTTTTCTCAAAAATCTGTTGGGTATCTTTTTTGCTTCATCATCTAAGCTCAATAAAGACTCTTTTCTCGCCTTAAAAGCAAGATTGACTATCCTTCGGATATATGTTGAAGGTTTTTGAATATCCTTTCTAAATACATTAATTAAGATCTTAATCACACTTAATATTCTTGGAAAGGGAAAGCTGATAAGGGTTGCTGCTAATGTTCCTCCCATTGTAATCATGAGGGCGTTTTTATTGATGAAAACCATGAATCCCCCCTGCTGAAAGATAGCAATAAAGAGGAGGGCGCCACCACTTATTATTCCAAGAAAAGTTGTCATATTTTCTTACCTCTAATTTTCGTCCTTATTTCTTTCTAGATTAATCATTTCTCTTTGTCTTTTAAATGAATAAGATATGACTTCTTCTTTGTCTTCGCCATTGATTGCTAAGAATTCTACGCCAAATTCATTGATATCCTTTTCAGTAGCTTCATCTAATACCTTATAGATTCTTTTAACCCTTCCCATTGTGATTATAAATGAGGAATGTTTGTCGGGTAGGGGTATGATCAGATTTAATATATCCCCTTTTGACAAAGGATAATCGCATCTCATTCTTATTCCTCCTCCACTGATATCCTCGCAGGTTGCTTCATTTTGTTTTTGTTGAATTATTTCAAACTCCTCTTTATTTGGTAGTGTTTCAAGGAGAACGTCAAGCTTTTTATTGATATGTAACAATATATGATAAATAGCAGGATCAATGGATCTTGTAGTACTCATGGAGAATCTGAGTAAGGATGGATTTATAGGCAAATTATCCCTATCCATGGTTCTTTTAGAAATATATAATTCTCTGTTTTTTTTGTACCATTCTTCTTTTACTATTGAAAAAGAAATAAGAAATGAATCTCTTACCCTTGCCAAAAGCCTTCTATTTTTTCGATTTGGACTCGATTCTTTTTTTAATAATTTTTTGCCTTCTTTAACACCCATTTCCCCTTTTCCTTAAATTTATTGTATTGTTTTATTATATAAAGCCTTAATTATGTATAGTATATCGGTTTTTTTATCATCAGACTTAACAAATAAATTTTACCATCCGAAAACTTATTCATTGACTTTGTCTTTTTTAGACAATAATATTTAAAAAGTTATAAAAGAGGCTGACTGTTTAAAAATTTAATAATTATCAATAGTTATAAAGATACATTCTATCAAGGCATATCGATTAAATTTCAGATAAGTATTCTTATTCCAAACTCTTATAGTTTGAATAAAGCCATGTTCAAATTAAGAAGAGTGAATTCATTAAATTTGTAGTTTTTGAGATGTCTGAATCAAACAAGAAATATCATAGACTAAAGAAGATTTTAACAGAAATGAAAAAGGTCTTGGTGGCCTATTCTGGTGGTGTAGATAGCACCTTTTTGTTAAGAGTGGCCTTAGATACATTAGGAAGAGAAAGGGTTATTGCCGTAACAGCGAGATCTGAAACCTATCCATCGATAGAATTGAAAGCCGCTAAAAAAATGGCAAAGGCATACAAGACTAGACACATTATTATTGATTCGGAAGAACTGGAAATCCCGGGTTTTAAGGATAACCCACCTGATCGATGCTATTATTGTAAAAAAGAGCTCTTTAGCAAATTGAGACACATTGCAGATGGAGAAGGAATAAAATATATATTAGATGGAAGTAACCATGATGATTTAAGGGACTATAGGCCAGGAATGAAGGCTGCTAAAGAATTTGGTGTTAGGAGTCCTTTAATGGAGAGCGGATTAAAAAAGGATGATATCAGGAAGCTATCAAAAAACTTGCAGTTAGATACATGGGATAAACCGTCCTTTGCCTGTCTTTCATCTCGTTTTCCCTATGGAAAAGAGATTACAAAAGAAAAATTAAGGATGGTTGATCTGGCAGAAAATTATCTCAGAAAATTGGGATTTAAGCAGTTGCGGGTTAGATATCACGAAGATATTGCTCGTATAGAGCTTGGACAAAAAGATATGGAAAAAATTTTAAAAGAGAGGAGCTTGTTGGAGAGAATTGTCAAAAGATTCAAAAAGATAGGATATCTCTATATTACACTCGACTTAGAGGGTTATCAAACAGGGAGTATGAATAAGGTCTTATATTTAAAGAAATAAAGTTCTTGACAAAGACAATTTAAGTTGATAATTACTTTTTTTTTATAAAATTTTTTGATATGATATAATATAACAATAATTTTCTATTTAAGGAATTAAAATGAAAAAGATAGTTCTTATTGAACCAAAAGCCCCTGGTTTTCATTACTTTAGCCGTGTTGTTATACCAAGAGTAGGAAATATCCTTTTGGGTACGATGCTGAAGGAAAAGGGCTATGATGTAAAGGTATACGTTGAGGAACTAAAAAGTTTAGATTTTAAAAAGATTCTCAAAGCTGATTTAGTAGGAATTTCTACAATAACAACAACAGCTCCAAGGGCGTATAACATTGCAAAAAGGGTTAAAAAAGTAGGGATACCTGTAGTTATGGGTGGTATGCATGTTACCTTCCTTCCTGATGAGGCCCTAAATTATGCTGACTATGTGGTAAGGGGCGAAGGTGAGGAGACCCTTGTTGAACTGGTAGACTATCTTGAAAAAGGCGGGGATTTAAGAAAAATAAAGGGCCTTTCATTTAAGGAAAACGGGATAAATATTCATAATCCCAGCAGACCCTTTTTAGAGAACCAGGAGTTTAGTCCAATACCCGATTATTCTCTTATTGAGGGATGGAAAGTACCAAAGGAGTTTGGGAAAACCTCTATCTTTCAGTGGAAAGCAAAAGGGATTGTTTCCATAGAGACATCTCGTGGATGTCCATATCCCTGCAAATTTTGTACGGTAAATGTCTTTTTTGGTAAAAAATACCGCTATAAGTCTGTTGACAGGGTTATGGAAGAGCTTAGATATCAGAAGGGTTCCCATATATTCTTTTGCGACGATAATTTTGCCTTCAATAAAGGGCGTACGAAAGAACTCTTAAGGAGGATGATAAAAGAAAAGATTCCTCCTGAGTGGAGTGCTCAGGTGAGAGTTGATGTGGCTAAGGATGATGAATTACTTTTTCTTATGAAAAAGAGTAATTGTTTCTGTGTCTTTGTTGGATTTGAATCTATTAATCCTAAAACATTAGAACTTTATGATAAAAGACAGACTCTTGAAGAAATTAAGTATTCCATAAGAAGATTTCATGATTTTGGTATTAATATCCATGGGATGTTTGTCTTGGGTTCAGATGAGGATGATATAGAGACAATCAGGAAGACAGCAAAATTTGCAAAAAAGAACAATATTGATTCTGTACAGTTAGCTATTTTGACACCTGGCCCTGGTTCTGAGATCTATAAGGAGTATAAGGAGAACAACAGATTGTTGACCGAGGACTGGAGTTTATACGATTCTCTTTATGTGGTCTCAAAACCAAAGAACATGACTCCTTATGAATTACAGAAAGAGGTTATCAGGGCATCCAGAAATTTCTACTCCTGGCCTGAGATATTCAAGAGGCTCTTCAGGGGAGATATATACTATTTTCTTATAAAGCTCTATGGAAAATATATTATTTCAAAATGGAATGCGGTCAGTAAGGATTATATCTTTCAGTTGAAGGAAGATTTGTATAGTGAGGTCAAAAAGGTATTTAAAAGAGAAAAGAGGCGGACTTTGAGGAGAGTAGGGATTCTCTATGATTCAATGATGAAGAACGAATACAGGCTTTCTCTTGAAAAATTTTTAAAAGAGCTTAATGTAAAGGTGATTAATGTAATGGAAACATTGCCAAAATCTTATTCCTTGAAAGAGAAGACTATCCCCTTTGAGTTTCTCTCATCAACCTTATCTCGATTAAGAAATAAGGTGGATTGCATTATCCTAACGAGTACAAAAGATGCTAAAAAATCTCATCTTACTCTTCATTCTTATTTTGGAGAAGCCTTTATAAAGATGATAAAGGAGAATATTATACAGTTTCCTCAGATTATACCGTTGCCCATTGATTTCAATGCAGAACCCGTCTATCTTCATTATACGAAAATAGGATTAATTTTTACTGATAACTTAGAGGATATTAGAAGAGCATATCTAAAAGCCTTTATATAAAATCTCTGATATTTCTTGTTTAAGATTTAAATTTATGTATGAAAGGATATACGGTAATGTCAGAGATTAGCTGCAAAGATTTTTTTGAGTCCTTACCAGATAGGTTTAAACCTGAAAAGACTGAGAATCTCAATGCAACATTTCAATTTGAGATTTTAGGAAACCAGGGCGGAAATTGGTATGTAGCGGTTAAAGAGGGCCAGTGTACTGTAGGGGAGGGTAAAGTGTCTTCGCCCGACTTGGTTGCTACTATAAGCGCTAAAGACTGGATTGAGATGGTTACGGGAAAGCTAAGCCCCCAGAATGCCTTTTTTAGCGGTAAATTGGCAATAAGGGGTAATCAAAACCTGGCCTTTAAGTTTGCTTCCCTTTTCTTTTAAAATGGATATCTAATAGAGAAGCTCTCCTTATTCATAGAATCCAAATTTAAGATAAAAAAGTCAAAAATGTCTTTAAAGGCTGGTAAATTAGATATTTCATTGTTAGATAATCTCCTAAAGAACTTAACATTGAGAGATAGGAGAATAAAGATTGGTCCAAAGATAGGAGTGGACGCAGCAGCGATTGAGATGCAAGACAGCTATCTGGTGGTTGCCTCTGATCCCATTATATTTGTATCAGAGGATATCGGATATTATGCGGTTAACATTAACGCTAATGATATAGCCGCGTTGGGAGCGGTTCCCAAATGGTTTTTAGCAACATTGCTTTTTCCTGAAAAGGACTCATCAAAAAAATTCGTTCAGAATATATTCTCCCAGATAGAAGAAGCTTGTGAAGAGTTAAATGTATCATTAATTGGCGGGCATACAGAGATTGTATCTGGAATCGATCATCCTATTATATCTGGTCATATGATAGGAGAAGTTAAAAAAGAGCTATTAGTTGCAACATCTGGCACAAAGCCTGGTGATAAAATCATTCTCACTAAAGGGCTCTGTATAGAAGGCGTTTCAATCATTGCACGGGAAAAGTGGAAGGATCTGATAGATAAAGGGATTTCTGAAGATTTTTTGGAAAAGGCGAAAAATTTTATATATAATCCTGGAATATCTGTTGTAAAAGAGGCCTTGTTGGTGACTAAAAAGGATGGGATTACCTCTATGCATGATCCCACAGAAGGGGGTTTTGCAATGGGGTGCTATGAAATTTCAAAGGCTGCAGATGTGGGCATGGTAGTTTTTGAAGAGAATATCCCTATTATAGAGGAGGCCAGAATACTTTGCCAAGAGTATCATTTAGATCCTTTGGGCACTTTTGCCTCAGGCGCATTGCTATTAACGGTTGAAGAAAACAAGTTATATAATGTTCTTTCTATTTTTAATAAAAATGGTATTATCGCTAATTTAATAGGAGAGATAAGAGATAAAAAAGAAGGGGTGGTATTGAGAGGGCGTAGAGGTAAAAGAAGGATGCCTTATTTTCACAGAGATGAGATAACTAAAATATTTTGAGGCATCGATCAATTTACACAGGATTTTATTTATGATATAAAAAATAATTTTCAAAAAGTGATTAAAGAGTAACAAAAAAGAGGACGATAATTAAAATGAACGGATTAATAAGAAAGGCTAAGGTTAAAGAAGTAAAGACAATACAGAAACTCATCAATCAATATGCTTCACAAGGGCTTCTTTTACCGAGATCGCTGAATGAAATTTATGAATCAATCAGAGATTTTTTTGTGTACGAAGAGAATGGTCAGATTATAGGTGTATGCGCTCTCCATATTAATTGGGAGGATTTGGCTGAAATCAGGTCTTTAGTTGTTAAAGAAGAGAGTGGCTCAAAAGGTATTGGGACCTCTCTCACCAAAGAATGTTTGAAAGAGGCAGAATCTTTAGATATCAAGAAAGTATTTGCATTGACATACAGAGCAGAATTTTTTAAAAAAATTGGTTTTAAAGAGATTGATAAAAGTAAACTCCCTCAAAAGGTTTGGGGGGACTGCATAAAATGTGTTAAGTTTCCAGACTGTGATGAGGTCGCTTTAATATATGAATTTAGCACGTGAAAGGGCTTTGAATCTTTTTATAAAAATACTAAATATAATGTATGATGAGATAATTTAATCGCAGAAAATTATTGACAAGTTATTGATTGGTATGCTATTCTTTTTTGGATGGTAAGGGGATGACATGATTCGTTAAATTTTGAAGGATAAAATATGCCAAAAAAAATCTACACAATTATGGTCATTCCTAACATAACCGGTAAGTTTCGTTCCTTTTCTATCCCCTCCTATCTCTTAAAAGGCATTTTCTTTACGTCCTTAATCTTGATAGGCATTGCAGTATTTCTCTTTAATCATTATATAGTGATGACTGAAAATATATATGAACTGAAGAAATTAAGAAAGGAGACACGGGAGCAAGCGATTGAAATTCAAAAGTTTTCCCAGGAAATCAAAAACCTGGGGATAAAGATGACTCGATTACAGACACTGGATAAGAAATTAAGAATTATTACTTCCCTAGAAAAGCCAAAAGATAAAACAACATTGGTTGGTATAGGAGGACCTACAGGAAGCGAGTTTTCGGATTTGAACACCGTATCTGAAAATCAGCAAAAGGAGATGATTCACTTAATGCAAGAAGAGCTGAAGCAGCTTAAAACGGATGTTTCAAAGCAGGAGTTAAGCTTTCTCGAGCTCGAAGGATTCTTGCGAGATCAAAAATCTCTCCTCTCTTCTACCCCAGCTATTTGGCCTACCAGGGGATGGTTGACATCTACTTTTGGTTATAGAAAATCACCCTTTACAGGAAAAAGGGAGATGCATGAGGGCTTAGATATTGCGACAAGATTGGGTACTCCCATCTATGCTACAGCGGATGGTGTTGTAGTTAAGACGGGGATGGATCGCTACTTAGGTAAGTATGTCGAGATCGATCATGGTTATGGATTTGTAACAAAATATGGACACAATTCAAGAGTTCTGGTTAGGGTTGGCCAGAAGGTAAAAAGGTGGCAGAAGATAGCAACTGTTGGAAATACAGGCCGGAGTACAGGTTCTCATGTCCACTATGAAGTTAAAGTTAATGGGATTCCTGTAAATCCCCTGAGATATATAATCGACTAATAAAGATACTGTAGCTAATCAGAGGCGGAAAAATAAATACCCTGGAGAAAAAGATATATTTCCAGGGTTTTTTTCTGTAAGCAGATAATGTAGATATTGCATCAGAATTGATTTTAGATTAAAATTAAAAAAAAAAGTGAAATAAAAGAGAAAGAAGTTCATTATGATAAACGCTTTGTTAAAAAAGATAATAGGAAGTAAAAACGAAAGGGAATTAAGAAGAATAAAACCTTATGTAGAAAGAATCAACCAATTTGAACCAGAGCTAAAAGCCCTTAAAGACCACCAGCTGAGAAGCAAAACCAATGAGTTCAAAGAGAGGTTGAATAGAGGAGAATCCATTGAGGATATATTGTATGAAGCTTATGCAGTGGTTAGAGAGACCTCAAGAAGGGTATTAAATATGCGTCATTTTGATGTCCAGTTGGTTGGGGGTGTGGTTCTCCACGAGGGAAAAATTGCTGAAATGGCAACAGGCGAAGGAAAAACCCTTGTAGCTACTCTTCCAGCATATTTAAATGCTTTATCTGGGAGTGGGGTTCATATTGTTACGGTGAATGACTATTTGGCGAAGAGGGATAGAGAATGGATGGGCCCAATCTATGAATTTCTTGGGCTTTCAGTAGGTGCCATTCAACATGCAATGGATGATAAAGATAGAAAAAATGCCTATCTTTCTGATATCACCTATGGAACAAATAATGAGTTTGGATTTGATTATCTAAGAGACAACATGAAGTTTTCCTTAGAAGATTATGTTCAGAGAGAGCTTAACTATGCCATTGTTGATGAGGTAGATAGCATCCTTATAGATGAAGCAAGAACACCATTAATCATTTCAGGCCCTTCTGAAGAGTCGACAGATAAATATTATAAGATAGATACAATTATCCCCTCTTTAAGGAGAGAAAAGGATTATCAGATTGAAGAGAAGACAAAAACAGCTAATCTTACAGAAGAAGGTGTCTTTAAGGTTGAAAAGTTATTAAAGATAGATAATCTTTATGATCCTAAAAATATGGAGATCCTTCATCATGTAAATCAGGCACTAAAAGCAAGAACCCTCTTTAAAAAAGATGTGGATTATGTTGTTAAAAAAGGTGAGGTGATTATCGTTGATGAATTTACCGGTAGATTGATGCCAGGAAGACGCTATAGTGATGGTCTCCATCAGGCCCTGGAGGCAAAAGAGAAGGTTAAAATAGAGAGTGAAAATCAGACTCTTGCCTCTATCACTTTCCAAAATTACTTTAGAATGTACAATAAATTGTCTGGAATGACAGGTACAGCAGATACAGAAGCAGCAGAATTTAAGGCAATCTATAATCTGGATGTTGTTGTCATTCCTACAAATCGTCCATTGATAAGGTATAACTATTCCGATGTGATTTATAGGACTGAAAGGGAAAAGTTCAATGCAGTGGTAGATGAAATTGGCGAGCTCTATAAAAAAGGACGACCTGTATTGGTTGGCACGATATCAATAGAAAAATCAGAAAAGCTTAGCAAATTATTGAAGATGAGGGGAGTTAAACATAATGTTCTCAATGCCAAACATCATGAAAAGGAAGCAGAGATTGTTGCTCAGGCTGGTAGATTAGAAGCGATGACCATTGCAACGAATATGGCTGGAAGAGGAACAGATATCGTCCTTGGTGGGAATAAGGAGTTTTTAGCCAATGACCTTTTAAGGAAAAAAGGAATAGAACCTTTTAAGGCGACTGATGATGAGAGAAAAGAAGCATTACACGAAGTAGAAAAGATCGTCGATAATGAGCATGAAAGGGTTGTAGAATTAGATGGCCTCTTTATTTTAGGCACAGAACGTCATGAGGCAAGACGAATAGACAATCAGTTAAGAGGAAGGGCAGGAAGACAGGGAGATCCGGGTGCTTCACGTTTTTACCTCTCCTTAGAAGACGATCTTTTAAGAATATTCGGTTCAGATAGAATATCCGGGATTATGAGTAAATTGGGCATGGAGGAAGGACAGCCTATTGAGCATGGAATGATTACCAAGGCCATTGAAAACGCTCAAAGAAAGGTAGAGGGACATAATTTTGATATAAGAAAGCATCTCCTGGAATATGATGATGTCATGAATAAACAGAGAGAGGTGATATACAAACAAAGACGAGAGATATTAGAAGGAGAAGGGTTAAAAGAGGCCTTCTTTGATATGGTTGAGGATGTACTGGATGAAACCATAGAGATTTACGCACCAGAGAATTCTTATGCGGATGAATGGAATCTAAAAGGCCTGATTGATACGATTGATATAAAGTTTTCTTTAGATATTAATATTAATGAGTGGATGAAGAAAATTGAAGAAACAAATGGAAAGGTGAGGAGAGATGCATTAAGGGATGCATTCTTTGAAAAGATAAAAGATACTTATGATGCAAAAGAAAGAGAGATTGGCGAAGCAATGATGAGGCACCTAGAGAAAATGGTTATGCTTCAGGTTGTTGATAATTTGTGGAAGGATCACCTTCTGAACATGGATTATCTCAAGGAGGGAATAGGTCTGAGAGGTTACGGGCAGAAGAACCCTTTGAATGAATATAAAAGAGAAGGGTTTGAGATGTTTATGGGGATGATGGAGAGGATTAAAGAAGAGGTTGTTGATTACCTCTTTAAGATAAAGGTAGAAGGTGATCATCTGGAGATTTCTGATGAGAGATCAAAAAAACGAAGATTGTTAGAACACAGAGGTCAGGAAATTCAGCAAAGAGGTCCTGACGATAATGGAAGGGTTGCTACAGTTAAAAGAGAGGGTAAAAAAATAGGAAGAAATGAACCGTGTCCCTGTGGAAGTGGCAAGAAGTATAAGAAGTGTTGTGGGGTCTAATAAGATGTGTTTGTTCCAAAGAGCAAAAATATTCTTTTAATAACCTTTATGAATATAGGGATATAAAAAATTGTTAAAGATTGCCAGTATACAATTTAGCTGTATAAAGAACAAAGAGAAGAATATTAAAAAGGCGATAGATCTATCCAGCATGGCTGCAGAAAAGGGCGCTAAAATTATTTGTTTCCAAGAATTGTTTAATACCCATTGGTTTCCTAAGGATTCTGATACAAAAAACTTTGATCTGGCAGAAGAAATTACTGGTGAGACAATAAAGATTTTTTCAAAAAAAGCCGAAGAGTTGAGCATTGTCATCATCTGTCCTATTTTTGAAAAGGATATAAATGGGGTCTATTATAATTCAGCAGTCGTTATCAATAATAATGGAGAGGTCTTAGGAAAGTATAGAAAGGCTCATATACCTCAGATACCCTTATGGGAAGAAAAGTTTTATTTTAAACTTGGAGATCTTGGTTTTCCTGTGTTTAAGACAGATTATGCGACAATTGGAATACAGATATGTTGGGATAATTTTTTCCCAGAAGGCTCAAGAATTCTTGCATTAAAAGGGGCAGAGATTATTTTTTCACCAACAGCAGCTGCCTTTGCCTCTCATGAGAGATGGGAGAAGATGATCTGCGGAAATGCCATTGCTAATAATCTTTTTATTTTGAGGATAAATAGGGTGGGGAGTGAAGAAAAGCAAGATTTTTATGGGAAGAGTTTTTGTGTTGATCCTAACGGTGATCTCATAGCTGGTCCAACTGGTCTCAATGACAGTGTATTATTGGCTGATATTAATCTAAATATGATCAGAGATTTTAGGGATAAATGGGGTTTTTTCAGGGACAGAAGGGAGAAAATCTATAGTGAGATAGTGGGAGTAGATATTGAAAAGATTTATAAGCGGGAAATTACTGAAGCACAGGAGAACTTTTAAGGAGAACCTTGCCAATGAGAAATTTCAAAAAATATTCTTCAGCGGTCAGGGAAAATGTTTCAAGGTGGACAAAAAAATTAAAGGATGTAGATATTTTAGTAGGGATTCCCTGCTATAACAATGAAGATACCATTGCACACGTGGTAGAGATGGTGATAGAGGGTTTGAAGAAGTATTACTCTGATAAGAAATACGCTTTATTTATTTCAGATGGGGGTTCTCTAGATGATACGAGAGAAAAGGCAAGCAGAGCATCTATTCCCCTTGGTTCAAAAAGGAAAATAGCCATCTACAGAGGAATGCCAGGGAAGGGGACTTCCTTTAGGGCTTTATTTGAACTGGCTGGGCTTTTAACTGCAGAGGCATGTGTTGTTGTAGATTCAGACCTAAGGAGTATAACCCCAGAATGGATAAAACTATTGGCTGATCCAATACTAGAGAAAAAGGCTGAATTTGTAACTCCTTATTATTCTAGACACAAATATGATGGAACAATAACAAACCATATTATTTATCCAATGATTCGTTCCCTCTATGGTGTTCAGGTTCGTCAGCCCATAGGGGGCGATTTTGGCTTTTCTGGAGGACTCGCGTCTCTCTATGCGAAAGAGGATGTCTGGAATACTGATGTTGCTAGATTCGGGATAGATGTATGGATGACGACTACTGCAATCAATGAAGGATGTAAGATTGTTCAGGCAAATCTTGGAATAAAGGTTCATGATAGCAAAGATCCGAGTATAGACCTTGGTCCGATGTTCAGCGAAGTTATCAGCACGCTTTTTTATCTTATGGGTAAATATGAAAATCAGTGGTTAAACATCTCTGGTAGTAAACCAATAGAGATTATTGGTGAGCTAAAAGATGGACATAAGATCCAGCCGGTTTCTGTAACCCTTAGCCGTCTCAGGGAAGAGTTAATAGATGGCTTCAGTTATTTTAATCCGTTATATAGACAGATTATTGAGCCGGATAACTATAATCAATTAAAGGAAAATATTGACTTGATTAAACAGGGTAAAGATATAATCTTTCCCTCGGAGTTATGGGCAAAGGTCCTTTATGATTTTGCTTTTACCTTTCAAACATGGAACAGGAATAGAAGAAAGCTTGTTAATATTGTAACCCCCTTGTATTTTGGAAGAACTGCTGCTTACTGCCAAGAGGTAGCAGATATGGATGATGCTGGTGCAGAGGAAGTCATTGAAAAACAGGCTCAGATTTTTGAAAACTTTAAGCCTTATCTAAAAGAGAAGATTGAGGCTTGGAAATAGATCTAATTTTTCTCTATTTATTGTTAACGGCAAAGACCACCTTCCAGAGATCTAACTTTTTCATTTTATAATCATGGTATATGTTTAGACCAGCGCTTTCAACAAGGTCTTCCAAAACGAGGTTTGTCCGCCAGCCGAGCTTGGCACAGAGAGGAGAACAGAATTCCTCAAGTTTTGCGAAGAATTTGTTCGGGCTTTGGAAATGATTAACAATAACCAGTTTTCCATCCTTTTTATTTACCCTTTTCATCTCTGAAATTACCCTTACAGGATCAGGAACAACGCTGATAACAAAAGTAGCAATCACATGATTAAAGGTATTATCTTCAAACTCTAGATTTGAGGCATCCATCTCCATTAATTTAACATGATTTAGATTATATTTTTCAACCTTCTTCTTAGCTTGCTCAAGCATTTCTGGAGAGAGGTCTATGCCTGTAACCTCACAATGCCTTGGGTATAAGGGAAGGGATAAACCTGTACCTACCCCAAGGTCTAATACCTTATCGCCTTCTTTAATATTCATTGAATTGATAACATGTTTTTGCCTTGGATAGAAAAACCGCTTAAAAATGAGGTCGTAGAAATTCGAATAATAAGAATAAATCTTTTTTATATCTTCAATCTGTAGCATTTATATTAATCTCCATTGTGTTTTTGCTAAAGTAACGATTTTTTTTGATAGGAAAGACTTGGAATATACCTTTAAAATATTTTATAGGTCCTTTTATCCCCCTTTCTATAAAGAGTTAAATATAGATATTTGAGTTTTTTTAACATAACATCCTATTGAATGCAAGTTATAATTTGAAAAAAATTAAATAGTTGTTACTGATTAGTTCTTGTTTTTCCTATTTGCCATACTTATAATAAAAAAATTGAGGTATTGATAATGAAGATAAATGAGATCTATTTTAGTATCCAAGGGGAGTCTTCCTGGGCAGGATTGCCTTGTATATTTATTAGGCTTACTGGATGTAATTTGAGATGTAGTTATTGTGATAGCAGCTTTGCCTATGAGGAGGGAAAGGAATATTCAGTAGAAGAGATTTTAAAAGAGATAAGTCGTTTTGATTGTAAGTTAGTAGAGATTACTGGTGGAGAGCCGCTTCTACAAAAGGATCTCTATCCCTTAACAAAAAAGCTTTGTGACGATGGTTATCAAGTTCTTGTTGAGACAAACGGGAGTATCGATATTGGAGGATTAGATGGGAGGGTAGTAAGGATTATGGATATAAAGCCTCCTGATAGTGGTTCTGAAATGAGCACAAACTGGGAGAACATAAAAAAATTAAAGAAAAGAGATGAGGTTAAGTTTGTTATAAGTAGTAAAAAAGATTACCTCTGGGCAAAAGATATTATAGAAAAATACTCCCTGATTGATAAAGTAGGGGTTCTTATTTCTGTAGCCTTTGGGAGATTGGAGCCAAAAGATGCAGTAAAGTGGATTCTCAAAGATGGGCTTAAGGTTCGTTTTCAGCTCCAAATGCATAAATATATTTGGGACCCAAATACGAGGGGAGTGTAGTATGAATAAAAAACTGGCTGTGGTGTTGGTTAGTGGAGGGCTTGATAGTTGTGTTACAGCAGCAATTGCCAATGAAACATTTGACATGGCCTTTCTCCACATCAAATATGGACAGAGAACAGAAGAAAAAGAATTAAAGGCCTTTCAGGCTATCGCTGATTATTATCGTGTGGATAAGAGACTTATATGTACCATTGACCACCTAAAAGAGATAGGCGGTTCAAGCCTAACAGATCATACTATAGAAATGCCAAAGGCAGACCTATCAAGAACAACGATTCCCCTCTCGTATGTTCCGTTTCGAAATGCCCATCTCCTCTCCATTGCTGTGTCATGGGGTGAGATTATGGGGGCCAGCAGGATATTTATCGGTGCTGTATATGAAGATAACTCAGGATACCCTGATTGCAGAAGAGAGTATTATGATGTATTTAACAGATTAATAGATGTTGGGACCCGTCCAGAAACCCATATTGAAATCATAACCCCTATTATAGGTTTAAAAAAGAGGGATATTATAAAAAAAGGAATTGAGCTCAAGGCTCCACTGAAACTGACTTGGTCATGTTATACGAACAGTCATAAGGCATGCGGGATGTGCGATAGCTGTGTATTGAGGCTAAGAGGATTTCAAGAGGCGGGAATAAAAGACCCGATAGAATATGAGAAAGAAGGGTAATTTTTAATTAAATCAACTGAGATAAAAAAGACTTCTGATTTTGGAAAAAGAAATCCACTCTGAGGTAATATCGAGAGGATATTTTTTGGGTGATGAGAAACGATAAAGAACTTTCTTTATCGTTTCTCATCATAATTCTATATTACGGAGGACTAAAGGTTCCAGTAATTGCTCCTGTCTGGTCAATGGTAAGACCATTTTTGCTAAGCGAAAAGGCACCTGTTGCAGAGTTAAAGGCACCAGCAACCGTAACGCCAAAGTTAGCTGCAGTAAATGTTAAATTTGGATCCATATTCGCAGCAGCATAGGCTGATGCAGCTGATCTTAGGTCAGACTGGGTTGCCGCCTCCTGTGCAGCCTGTCTTCTGCTTAGAAGGTTAGGTAGAGCTATCGCTGCCAGGATACCTATAATGGCAATAACAATGAGGAGCTCGATTAAGGTAAAGCCCTTTTCTCCCCTTAGAGCCTTACCTGCATTCTTCATATCCTTTCTCATCTTTATCAGCATATCCTTTCACCTCCTTCCATCATGAATTTTATTGATTGTCTGTTATTCTTGGAAGCAATATATACATCCTTATAATTTATGGAGGAGTAAACGTTCCGGTAATCGCTCCATTCTGGTCAATAGTAAGACCATTTTTGGTAAGCGAAAAGGCACCCGTTACTGCATTATAGGCAGAAGCAACCGTAACCCCATAGGTAGCCGCACTAAAATTTGCCAAATCATTATCAATGGCCTTAGAAGCATAGTCGGTTGTTGCAGACCGGAGGTCAGCCCTAGTTGCTGCCTCCTGCGCAGCCTGCCTTCTGCTTAAAAGGTTAGGCAGAGCTATCGCTGCCAGGATACCTATGATGGCGATAACAATGAGGAGCTCGATTAAGGTAAAGCCCTTTTCTCCCCTTAAAGCCTTACCCGCATTCTTCATATCCCTTCTCATCTTTATCATCATATCCTTTCTTTTAATTTAGGAAGTTAATTAGCAGCTGTTATTTTTAGAGCAATATATATACCATCCTTTACATAAAGCGAGATAAAAGTTATAACTAACTGAATATAGGTGAGAAAGAGCTTCAATCTTCATTTGAAATAAGAGAGATATCATTTGTGTTTCAATGAGAAAATGACATTTTTTTGTCGAAAAAAACAAAATTCAAAATATTTTTTCAGATAATTCGACCTATCATACTGAAATAAAAAGAAATACAGGTTTAAAATCTTTTGGTAAAAGAGGACAAAATTTGTCACATTATTTCTTCGTAAAAATACATGGATAAAAGAAAAAACGAAAAAAGGTGTGGAAAAATATTTTGACTCTCATTCTTCAAAGTGTTATATTTTTAAATTCATATAAAATAATGTGAAATAAAATGTGTTAATTCAAAGAAATATAATGCTTGATATCAAATTTATAAAAGAAAATATTGGATTGATTGAGGAAAAAAATAAAGAAAGGGGTTTGGACTGCGCGAATCTAAAGGATATCATCAAAAAGGATGAGATGAGGAGAAGCTATATCAAGGAGAGGGATGAACTAAATCATAAAAAGAGAATCACTTCTGAGAAAATTGGGAGATTAAGAAAAGACAAAGATACGGACAAAAAAGAGCTTGATAATTTGATGGAGACATCAAAAAATACCTCAGAGCGACTAAAAGAACTGGAAGATATCATAAGAAGGTATGATGAAGATATCAAAAAAGGCCTTCTTCTTATTCCAAATACGCCCCATGAAAGTGTACCTGTAGGAGCAGGTTCTGAAGATAATGTTGAGATGAAGAGATGGGGGAATCCTCCTTCTTTTAATTTCGAGCCAAAGTCTCATGTAGATATTGGAGAAAACCTTGAGATATTAGACTTTAAGAGTGGTTCAAAAATAACGGGAACAAGATTTGTCGTTTATAAAGACGTTGGGGCCAAACTGGAAAGGGCACTCATTAACTTTATGTTAGATATTCATACCAAAGAACGTGGATATCGAGAGGTTTTTCCTCCTATTATGGTAAATGAAGACAGCATGATTGGTACAGGTCAGCTTCCCAAGTTTGCTCACGAGCTTTTTAAGGTCGATACCAATGGGTTTTACCTTATACCGACTGCTGAGGTACCCCTTACAAACATTCATAAGGATGAAATTCTGTATTTAGAGGATCTTCCGATATATTACACAGCCTACACCCCCTGCTTTAGGCGAGAAGCAGGCTCTTATGGAAAGGATACCAGAGGGCTTATAAGACAGCATCAATTTAATAAAGTTGAGCTTGTAAAGTTTGTTGAACCAAAGACCTCTTATGATGAGTTAGAATCCCTTTTAGAAGATGCTGAAGAGATTTTAAAGAGATTAAATCTTCACTATAGGGTAGTGGTGCTCTGCACTGGAGACATGGGCTTTGCTTCTTCAAAAACCTATGATGTGGAGGTATGGATACCCAGTGAAAAAACTTATAGAGAAATCTCCTCGTGCTCCAATTTTGAGGATTTTCAGGCAAGAAGGGCAAGAATAAGATACAAAGAGTCTTCTAAAGCAAAACCAAATTTCCTTCATACCCTGAACGGTTCGGGTCTGGCTATCGGTCGAACGTTGGTTGCTATTTTAGAGAATTATCAGCAAGAAGATGGTTCTGTTATCATTCCTGAGGCATTAAGGGACTATATGGATGGGATTGAGAAAATAGAAAAATTAGCATAGTATTATGGGGAGGGATGGCCGAGTGGTTTAAGGCGGCGGTCTTGAAAACCGTTGTCTCGTGATGAGCGGGACCGTGGGTTCGAATCCTACTCCCTCCGCCATGAATAAAAAAATGAGGTTGTTTTATTTTTCTGTTTTTTGATAGATGATAAAACGGAGAGGTGGCCGAGCTGGCTGAAGGCACTCGCCTGCTAAGCGAGTAAAGGTTGAAAAATCTTTCGAGGGTTCGAATCCCTCCCTCTCCGCCAATATTTTATTGAGCTATAAGTCATTTATTTTTTTTTTATAACAAGGAGCTTTACATTGTTAAGACAGGTATTAAAGGCAAAGATTCACAAGGCCACTGTAACCGATGCTGATCTTAATTATATTGGAAGCATAACAATCGATAGAGACCTCATGGATATCGTCGATTTTTGGGAGGGAGAAAAGGTATTGGTGGTGGACAACACAAACGGTGCTCGGCTTGAGACTTATGTGATTGCTGGCGAAAGGGGTTCAGGAACAATTTGTATGAATGGTGCGGCCTCTCACCTTATTAAAAAAGGGGATGAAGTTATCATCATATCTTTTGCCATAACAGATAAGCCGATCAAGGTAAAGAATATCCTGGTCGATAAAAACAATAAATTTGTTCGTTTTCTTTAAAATGGGGCATAAAATAATCATGCCCTTCGCGCCCATAGCTCAGGTGGATAGAGTGACGGATTGCGGATCCGTAGGTCAGAGGTTCGAATCCTCTTGGGCGCGCCAAGATAAAAAAACAGAGGTGAGAGACAAGGGATGAAGGATCGATTGTCTATTTTTTTGTTTCTTTCTTCTGATCTTAGAAATCTGAAAAAAGGAGAGATGGCCGAGCGGTTTAAGGCGGTTGATTCGAAATCAATTGTTCCATTTTTTGGGACCGGGGGTTCGAATCCCTCTCTCTCCGCCATGAAAAAGAATTTTTTAAAGCATCTGCTTTAAAGATTTATGGAAAAGGAGAGGTGCAAGAGTGGTTTAATTGGCACGCCTGGAGAGCGTGTGGGCGGCTAAAACTGCCCCGTGGGTTCGAATCCCACCCTCTCCGCCAAATTTTGTTACTTGCTCTTATCCTTTTATTAATAGGAAACATTCAGTAGAAAACAGAGGATTAAAGGTCGTGCTAGGTGGGGAGGTAGCGGTGCCCTGTAACCCGCGATCCGCTCCAGCGGGGCTGAATTCCTATTAGCGGCTCAATTCTTTATAAAAATATCTGTTTGTAAGTGGTGTTGATTATCGGGTCTTGTGTAATAAGAGGTTGTGAACCCCGTCAGGTCCGGAAGGAAGCAGCGGTAAGCAATTTTCTTGTGTGCCGCAAGGAAACCTGATAGGAGCTAACTACAGAGAGATTTTTTATAAAAAGGTGTCAATAATAGGTGCACGACCAAAATGATAGGAAATAGAGGAAATCTTATGTCATATGTGGTCATAGCCAGGAAATGGCGTCCCAAGACCTTTGATGAGATTGTAGGACAGCTCCACGTCAGTCAGACACTCAAGAATGCGATAGCCAACAAAAGGATTGCCCATGCTTATCTCTTTGCAGGGACGAGGGGCATAGGAAAAACCACAACAGCCAGAATTATGGCAAAGGCCTTAAATTGTGTAGATGGTCCAACCCCCGAACCTTGTAATCAATGTATTGAGTGTAGTGAGATTTCATCAGGAAGAGCCTTTGATGTTATTGAGATCGATGGGGCATCAAACAGGGGGATAGATGAGGTAAGGGAACTTCGAGAAAAGGCTGTATATGCCCCTTCAAGGGGAAGATATAAGATTTATATTATTGATGAAGTTCATATGTTGACTATGCCGGCTTTTAATGCCCTCTTAAAGATTCTTGAAGAACCTCCAAAGCATATCATATTTATGTTTGCGACTACAGAGATAAATAAGGTTCCGATTACTATTTTGTCAAGATGTCAGTGTTTTGACCTCAAAAGAATTTCTATACAGGATATTGTCAATCATCTTTCTATGATATCTGAAAAAGAAGGCATAAAGATTGATAGGGAAGATCTTTTTTTAATTGCAAAGAGCGCTGAGGGAAGTATGAGAGATGCTCAGAGTCTTTTAGACCAAATCGTATCCTTTGGAGGTAAAGAGATAAAGAGGGAAAGTGTTGTCACGATTTTGGGTATTGTTGATCAGGAGATTTTTAAAGGGCTGATGGAAGGTATAAGCAAAAAAGACGCTGATCGCCTTTTAAAAATTATGCAAGACCTTACTCTCTACGGTCATGATATAGGTCTATTCTGTAGGAATTTATTGGAGTTTATTCGAGGCCTGATGATAACGAAGGCTTCAAAGGATCCCTATTCTTTGATCGAGCTTCCCAAAACAAGAGTTGATGAAATGAAAGATTTAGCATCGAAGTTTTCCACTGCGGAGCTCCATCAGATATTTGATATCTTAAGCACAACAGAGGTGGAAATGAGGCAATCAACTGATCCTCTCCTCCCATTTGAAATGGCCCTGTTAAAGTTGACAAAAATCAGATCCTTGAAATCTGTAGAGGATATGATTGAGAGATTGAGTGGTATTGAAAAATCCTTTACAGAGAAAGATCTTTTAGAAAAAAGTCAGTCTACAAAAATATTTTCTGAAAAGACTGAAGAGGAAAAAATATCTTTACCCGAAAAAATCTATCCTCAGGAAGAGAAGGCTGAAAGTGTGGAAGAATTAGAGGATATGTGGTTAAAGGTAATCAAACATTCAGAGAAGAAGAAAGAGTGGCTTCCCTCTGTATTGGAACATCTCAGCCCTCTCTCTCTAAAGGGGGACATTTTAGAACTCGGTTTTTTGAAGAAGAACAACTTTTGTATAGAATCAATAAAAGAGAATATGATGCTGATAAATGAGGCGACTCGTGAGGCCTTGGGGAAAAAGATAAAATTAAAGGTCAATGAGACCATCATCGAAGGAAAAAGTGAGATTAAAAAGGATGAGGAGGCTTCAAAAAAGGATATTTCTGAAAAAGAGATATTAAAAGAGGCGCAAGATATTTTTGATGCAAAAGTAGTGGAAGAAAGGAAAATAACAAAAAAATAATCTTTATTTCAGGAGGTAATGAATGATAAAAGGCTTAGGAGATTTAATGAAACAGGCCCAGAAAATGAAAGAGAGGATGGCGGAGTTGCAAGAAGAACTATCCAACCGAACCATAGAGGCTACTGCCGGAGGAGGGATGGTTAAGGTTGTGGCTAATGGAAAACAGGAGATTCTCTCTATAAAGATAGAGCCAGAGGTGGTAAAATCTGGTGATGTCGAGATGCTGGAAGACTTGATCATAGCCGGTGTGAATGAGGCCATTAGAAGGGTTCAGGAAATGGCCAAGGAAGAAATGTCTAAATTAACAGGTGGTATCAATATTCCTGGTCTCTTTTAATAAATGCCCTAGAGAGGTGCAAAGTTGTATTGTCCAAAGAGCTTATCAGAATTAATAAAAGAATTGACAAGATTACCCGGTATAGGAGAGAAGACCGCACAAAGGTTGGCTTTTCATATTCTAAAGACATCCAAAGATAGGGCAAAGAAATTGGCTCAGTCCATCGTAGATGTCAAAGAGAGCATAACGTACTGCTCCGTATGCTGTAATATAGCAGAAGAGGACCCTTGTGGGATATGCACAGATCCAAGGAGAGAGAAAGATATCATCTGTGTTGTGGAAGAACCAAAAGATGTTTTTTCTATTGAAAAAACAAATGGGTTTAGGGGAAACTATCATGTCTTATTAGGAGCGCTGTCCCCCTTAGATGGTATTGGCCCAGATGATTTAAGAATAAAAGAGCTTTTGGAGAGGTTGAAGAGTAATAAGACTAAGGAGGTTATTATTGCTACAAATCTTAGCATGGAAGGGGAGGCAACGGCAACGTATATTGCAAGGCTGGTTAAAAAATTAGGGATAAGGGTAACACGTATTGCCCACGGATTGCCGGTGGGTGGTGACCTAGAATATGCAGACGAGGTCACCTTAAGCAAGTCGATTGAGGGAAGAAGGGATATGTGATTCGATTGGAAACCAACCAAACACTCATTATATTTAAGGAGTAGGAGATATGGAAGAATACACTGAGGTGAGATGGCATGGAAGGGCTCAGCAGGGAATTGTTACTGCTGCCAAGGTATTTGCAGAGGCTGCACTGGCTGGGGGGAACAATATCCAGGCATTTCCTGACTATGGTCCTGAGAGGATGGGGGCTCCAGTAGCATCCTATAATAGAATCAGTAAAAAGCCCCTGACGGTTCACTGTGCTGTAGTAAATCCAAGAGTTATCGCCGTAGTAGATGCTACATTGATTGGCTCAGTGGACATCTTAGAGGGTGTTCCAGATAATGGAGTAGTCGTTATCAATACCCATCAATCATTTGCTGATATAAAAAAGAAAATCGATACAGGGAAAAGAGAACTTTATATCGTCGATGCCACAAAGATAGCACTGGAAACGATTGGGAAACCCTTTCCAAATACTCCGATGATGGGTGCCTTAGCAAAAGCTACCAATCTCGTAAAGCTCGAAGACCTTTTAGAAGAGACAAAAAAGGCTATGGGAAGAAAATTGGCAAAAGAAATTCTGGAGGGGAATTTAAAGGCAATTGAAAGAGGATATAAGGAGGTAAAAAAACAATGAAAGAGAAAGATTGGAGAGAAGTACCGATAGGGGGTTTGATTATCAATCCTCCCAATACAACAGACTATAATACGGGATCATGGAGGACAATTCGACCAGTGCTCAATAAGGAGAAATGCATCAATTGTTTGCAGTGCTGGCTCTATTGTCCTGATGATGCCATCATTGTTAAAGACGAGGAGATGAAGGGACATGACCTTGTCCACTGCAAGGGATGTGGACTTTGTGCCGAAATATGTCCTGTAGATGCCATAGAGATGGTTTTAGAATCCAAGTTCGATGAGGAATAAAAAGACTAAATAATCAAAAAGGAGAAAGAGATGGGTAAAATTGTAGCGATAACAGGGAATTCAGCAGCAGCAGAGGCCATGAGGCAGATCAATCCTGACGTCTGCGCTGCCTATCCCATAACTCCCTCCACACAGGTTATGGAAGAGTTTTCTCAGTACGTGGCTGATGGTGTTGTGAATACGGAACTCGTTACTGTGGAGAGCGAGCATAGTGCCATGAGTGCCTGTATTGGCGCAGCAGCAGCAGGGGGGAGGGTAATGACCGCCACATCAGCCAATGGCATGGCACTGATGTGGGAGATGCTCTATATTGCCTCAGGTTTAAGAACACCCTTGGTTTTGACTCTGGTTAACAGGGCCCTGAGCGCCCCTATTAATATCCACGGTGACCATAGCGATGGTATGGGCGCAAGGGATTCTGGGTGGATTCAGCTCTACTCAGAAAACTCCCAGGAGACATATGATAATCTCTTGCAGGCTTTTCCTATAGGTGAACATGAAGATGTCCGCCTCCCTGTCATGGTCTGCTTGGATGGCTTTATCATCAGCCACTCTATTGAGAATATGGAGATGCTTGAGAATGAGGAAGTTCAGAAGTTTATTGGAGAGTATAAACCCCACTATCCGCTTTTGGATGTGGACCATCCTGTAACCTATGGCGCATTAAATCTTACCGATTACTACATGGAGTTTAAAAGACAGCAGGTAGAAGCCATGAAGTATGCCAAGGACGTTATTCTTGATGTGAGTAAAAGATTTAAGAAGCTAAGTGGCAGGGATTATCCACTTTTTAGAGAATACATGATGGAGGATGCAGAGGTTGCCATCGTTGTCCTCGGTTCTGCGTGTGGAACAGCCCAGGCATCCGTTGATAGACTGAGGGCAAAAGGAGTTAAAGCCGGGCTGATTAAACTCAGGGTATTCAGGCCTTTTCCTTTTCATGAGATGATTGATGCCCTCTCGCACGTTAAGGCAGTCGCAGTTTTAGATAGGGCAGATTCCTTTGGTGCAATGGGAGGTCCGGTATTTCAGGAAGTGCGATCTGCTCTTTTTGAACTGAAAGAGCCTCCAAAGGTAATAAACTTTATCTATGGCCTTGGTGGAAGAAATCTTGCAGTGGAGGAGATTAACTGGGCTTACAATGAGCTTTTAAAGATTGTAAAAACAGGGAAGGTTGAGAGACTGACAGATTATCTTGGGGTAAGAGATTATAAGGAGGCAAAGAAATGGCTAGCTTAAAGGAATTATCAAAAAAACAATCAGTTCTTATAGGAGGTCACAGGCTCTGTTCTGGCTGTGGGATTCCTCTTATTGTAAAACAGGTTTTTTTAGGCACTGATGACCCTGTTGTCATATGTACAGCCACGGGCTGTCTTGAGGTCGCCACAACTATCTATCCCTATTCAGCATGGAGGATGCCATGGATTCACAGCGCCTTTGAAAATGCTGCTGCAACCATAAGTGGTGTTGAGGCCATGTATCAATCTTTGAAGAGGCAGGGAAAGATTCCAAAGGATAAGAGGATAAAATTTGTAGCCTTTGGCGGTGATGGGGGAACCTATGATATCGGACTCCAATCCCTTTCAGGGGCATTGGAGAGGAGACACGATATTCTCTATGTTTGTTATGATAACGGTGCCTATATGAACACAGGTGTTCAGCGTTCCAGCTCAACTCCTTATGGCGCAGCTTCATCGACAACACCTGTAGGTAAAGTTCGGTTGGGAAAACAGCATTTTCATAAGGATTTGACAGCGATTATTGTTGCCCACAATATTCCCTATGTCGCTCAGGCCTCCCCAGCCTTATGGATGGATATGACAAAAAAGACCAAAAAAGCACTTGATACAGAGGGCCCCACCTTTCTTAATACAATGTCAAACTGTAACTTAGGGTGGAAAAACAGGCCTAACGAGACAGTAAAGTTACTCAAGATGGCTGTAGATTCCTGTTACTGGCCTTTATATGAGGTTGTTGATGGTGAGTGGAAACTAACTTATAAGCCAAAGAAAAAGATTCCTATAGCAGATTGGCTTAAGCTGCAGGGACGATTCAAACACCTCTTAAAACCTGAACACAAGGGAATTGTTGACAAGATACAAGAACATGTTGATAAAGACTGGGAAAAGCTTCTAAAGAGATGCGGTGAGACCGCATAAGTCTTGACAATTTTCCTAAAAGGTGTTAATTCTTGAGTTGTTGAGTTCAAGTGAGCAAAGGGTTCCCCAGTAGCTCAGTTGGCAGAGCAGGTGGCTGTTAACCACCGTGTCGCTGGTTCGAGTCCGGCCTGGGGAGCCAGAAATATCCCTCGAACTTTTTGTTGAGAGATAGCCAAAGCCGTGATCAGGATATACTGATCAGGGCTTTTTGTATTTATTGATATATCAGCTAGTTAGGATATTATTTCAAAATATATTTCAGCTGATAACTGTTCTAATTTTCTAGGACTTAGCTACAAATTATTTAATCCTAAACAAATCTTTCGAAATATCTATTTTTATCTCTAAATTAGGCTTTATTTAATAGTATATTCGGGTTATATTAATTATATTTGGTCTTTAGATCTTATCGTTTTTCTCTTGTGTTTCGGTTTAATAAAAATTAATATTTTGAAAAATGAACAAAAGTTTCTCTGAATATTCTAGAATCATTTAATTAGAAGAAGGTCTATGCTTGATGGTCAAGACAAAATATAGAAATAAAACAAAAGAGCAAAACGTAAATAAATCGGTAAAAGTACGCAAATCGATTACAGACAGAAAGATATCTAAAAAATATCCTCTTTCACTGAAAATGGCACTTAAAAAATTAAAAAAATCTGAGTCGGAATTAGAGCAGATTTTTAATACAGCGGCAAATGCTATGTGGGTCATAGATACTGATTATAATATTCTCCGTATTAACGAAACATTTTTGAATCTCAATGTCCTATCTGATCGTCAGATAACAAACAAGAAATGTTATGAGATTTTTAAAAGTAATCTCTGCAATACTGAAAGATGCCCTCTTAACAAAATTCTCCAGGGAGAAGAAAGTGTAGAGTGCGAATTGGAGAAAGAAAGGCTAGACAGAACCAAGGCAACGTTCTTGCTAAAAGCGGTTCCTTTTAGAAGTCCTGATGGTTCGCTTATGGGGATTGTTGAGGATTTTCGTGATATCACTAAACTTAAATTGGCCGAGGAACGCACTCACAGACTATCCCAAAAACTTATCCAAGCCATAGAAGAAGAGCGTTCTCGAATAGCTAGAGAACTTCATGACGAACTCGGACAGATTCTAACTTCTGTCAAAATGGATTCTGCATGGCTTAGTGAACATATCTCCAAAGATAAGGTATCAGTAAAAAAGACTTTTAAGAGAATGTGTAATTTGATTGAAAAATCTATTGATGAAATCAGAAAGGTATCTTTTGACCTCAGACCAAGTATTTTGGACGATATGGGTCTTGAGGCTGCAGTATTATGGCTTACTGAGGAATTTAAAGAGTATTCAAAGATAGAATGTATTGTTTTGTTTGACCTACCCAAAAAACGTTTGGCGAAACATATTGAGACTGCTCTTTACAGAATCATACAGGAGTCTCTGACAAATGTAGCACGACATGCCAATGCTACCCATGTCGTCATAGAGGCTATAACAAAAGATAACACTCTGAGACTCAAGATTGTTGATGATGGAATTGGTATTGATCTGGAAAAAATCATGGATCCTCACTCAGTCGGCCTTACTGGAATGGCTGAATACGCAAAAGCACTCTCTGGTAACTTAAGCATAAAAGGTGAACAAGGAAAAGGGACGCACGTTATTGTAGAGATCCCTTTGGTCTACAAATAGTATAAAAGGGGTGGTTATGATTAAGGTAATTATCGCTGATGATCATCGAATTGTCCGTGAAGGACTGAAGCGCATTCTCGATGAAACCTATGACATAAAGGTTATAGGTGAAGCTTCTACAGGAATAGAAGCTATTCAGAAGATTGAAGCCAATCCCCCAGATGTATTAATTCTTGATATCTCAATGCCTGATATGGATGGTTTGGATGCTACTAAACAGATTCATGAGACTTTTCCGAAACTGTCAATTCTTATTCTGACTGTTCATCTCCCTAAACAGTACGCCCTTCGCCTTTTTCGCGCTGGTGCCAAGGGTTATCTTGTTAAAGATGTTGCATCCGAAGAACTTGTAAAGGCTCTGCGTAAGGTGAATGCTGGCAAGTTGTATTTGAGCCCTGAAGTCTCAGAAGAGTTGGCTCTTCAAAAGATCAAAAGCGATACCGATTTTTCACCGGTAGAGTGCCTTTCGGATCGTGAGCTTCAGATCCTTTGTCATATAGCATCTGGAAAAACTACCAAGGCAATAGCTGCATCTTTAAATCTCAGTTCAAAAACAATCGATACCTATAGAACCAGACTCTTTGAGAAACTAAACCTGCGAAATAACTCTGAATTGATAAGGTTTGCCCTTGACCACAAACTTGTAGATTATTAAATTTTATTTTTTTACTTTTCCCACCTCCCTAATCGATAAAATTTATCTTACAATAGAACGCAGATGCTATTTTTGAAATTTGATTTCTGTCCTTTATTTTTCTATCCCTTAATGTCTATCTTACCCCTTTTATTGTAAGGAAATTTCCTACAAGTTTTGTAAAAAAATTCTGACTTAAAGTTCAGCTTTTCTTTGATAGTAAGCATTAATTATCACAAGTATATTATAAAAGTATAGATTATTTTATTTGCATAGGATTGGGTGGGTAGAGAGGAAACAATAATTTAATTTTTTAAATCCTTTGTTCTCATATCAATTAGAAAGTGTTCTATGGCTAAATGCATAGATGTGCTAATTGCCGATCAATCTGAGGAAATGAGAAAAAAACTACGAGAAATCCTCGAAAGTACTGGCAAAATAAAGGTAGTAGGTATGGCTGAAGATGAGGAGGAAGCCGTTAGCCTGTTTGAAAAGTTAAAACCCGATGCAGTGATATTAGACATAAAAATCCCTGTACAAGGTGGGATAGAAACCGCCGTAGAGCTCTATCTCAGGGCCCCTGAAATTCCCATCATTATTCTAAGGGATTACCCAGAGCTAAGATTTCGAGAAACATTTCTAAAGACAAAGCATATAGTTTTCCTGGATAAGTCAAAGGAGTTTGAGATGATTCCAAAAGTTCTTGAAAAGCTTTGTCAAGGTTCTTTGAAAAAGAAGAAGAAATAATTTTAAAATATTTGAATAAAACGAATTAAAAAACTTAGACAACAACGTTTTTAAGATGGAAGAAATTTATAGAATAAACAAATTCTCTATATTTAAAAAATGAGAAATTCTTCAAAGAGTTGCTGCCTTAAAAATAAATTAAATAAAGAGAAAGGAGGTGAAAGATTAGTAATTAGCTGGATCGTTAGAGAAATTTTTTTGAAAGGAGGGGAGAAATGAAATTCTTACTCAAGAGGAGCAAACCACTAATATGGGGGCTTATTTTAGCATTGTGTTTGGTTCCTCTGCTATTAGGAAGTGCTGATGCTTGGAAACCAGTGAAGCCTATAACAGTAGTTATCCCATATGCTCGCGGTGGCGCTGATATTATAGGTCGATTTATCCAGAGCGTGGTAGGAAAGTATAAGTTCTGTGAGCAACCTCTTGTAGTCATCAACAAAGAAGGTGGTTCAGGAACGGTAGGACTGAAGTATTTAATTGACAGAAAGGGGGACCCCCACTACTTTATGGTTAGCCTATCCAGCATAGTCACCACACCACTTCATACTGATGTCGGTTTTTCCTGGAGAGATGCAACACCGTTTTGCCGCCTCGCTCTGGACAGGCATGCCCTCTGTATATCTACCAAGAAATATCCCAATATGTATACATTGGCGCAGTTTGTCAAAGAGGCCAAGGCGGCCGAGAAAAGGGGAAAACTCCTTCAGTGCGGTGGAACAGGTGTCAAACAGGAAGATCAGATAGTCATGATCATGCTGGAGAAGGCTACTGGGATTGATCTAAAATACGTACCCTTTAAGAGCGGAGGAGTAGTAGCTAAAAACTTGATAGGGGGACATATCGACTGTACTGTGAATAATCCCTCAGAATTTCTTGGTTATACTCTGGCAGGGGATGAGAGACAACTCGTAGCCTTTGATAAAAAGAGGGTCATAGGTTATATCAATGTTCCAACCATGCCTGAGCTGGGATATCCTGAGGCTACCTATGCAATGCTGAGAGGCCTCTTTATGCCTCCTGGGGTCAAGGCCGAGCATGTAGAATACATGAGTGGTTTAATTAAAAAGGTGATAAAAACTGCTGACTGGCATGACTTCTGTAGTAGAATTATGCTTGACTGTTCAGAGCCTATATTTGGAGAGGAGTTTAAAAAGTGGATGGAAGAGTATGATGCTTTACATGTGAAATATATGAGAGAAGGAGGGCTCATTAAGTAAATTCTATTTTAGCTAAAAGCGATTTATATGGTCGTCCTGGTTTGTTGCCCCTGCCTATGTCCCCTGGCTTCCATTGTTGGCAGCCGGGGGACATAGCATAATTGAGTTTTTTAAAAAGAAAAAAGTTGGTGATTTGGTGATAATGATCCCTCATCGTTTAAAAAAGTATTAATACATACATAATATTAAAAGAGGATAACTTCTATGAAAAAAGGTGAAATCTATATGGCTGTTTTCTGGGCAGTGCTTTCTATCGCTATTATGCTGGAGACAGGTGTCGTTCCTGCTACGAAGGTATCGATTTACTGGGAAAAGGGTGTGGGTCCTGCTTCTGGTTGGTTTCCCTTTTATCTGGCGGCCTTGATGTTGATATGCAGTCTGATCGTGTTGATACCTAAGGTAATTGATGCAATCAAAGAAGGTCTAGCTGATAAGCCCTTTGTTACCTTAGAGGCTTTAAAAGAAGTGCTCTGGGGTTTTTGGCCTATGTTTGTCTTTGTCTTTACTATTCCCTGGCTTGGATTTTACCTCGGCGCTACGATATATATTATCTACTATATGAGAGCTGTTGGAAAACATTCCTGGAAACTCTCAATCCCAACAGGGATACTTTTTAATGTTGCTGTCTTTTATATTTTTGAAAAGAGCCTTAAATTAACGCTGGAAAAAGGTATTACCGAGTCATTATTAATTAAATTATTATAAAAAGGAGTTGATTTATGGAAGGAATACTATCGAATTTAGCATTGGGATTTCAGGTAACATTTACTCCTTTTAATATGTTAGTAGGCTTTTTAGGTGTTGTTTTAGGGATGATATTCGGGCTGCTTCCGGGTTTGGGTCCTCTCAATGGCGTGGCTATTCTCCTTCCTGTTACCTTTGTTTTGCCTGCTGAATCATCCATGATTTTTATCGCGGCTATCTACTACGCTGGAACTGCAGGTGGGGCCATAACCTCAATCTCTCTCAATATTCCGGGAACACCCATGGCAGCAGCCACCTGTTTGGATGGACACCCCATGGCAAAAAAGGGTGAGGGAGCCCTTGCCATCTTTGTTGCCGCTACTGCCTCCCTTATTGGTGGGACACTCGCCTGTGTTGGTTTTGTTTTTCTGGCTCCCCCCCTTGCTAGATATGCCCTTGCTTTTGGCCCTTGTGACTATTTTGCCTTGATGATTTTAGCTTATGCCTGCTTTGCTGGATTAGGGGGAAAATCAGTGACCAAGACCATCATCATGACCATCTTTGGCCTGATTGTGAGCTGTGTAGGAATGGACGTAGTATCCGGTAATCCCAGAGTTACCTTTGGTTACATGGGATTTTATAATGCCATCACCTTCCTGACAGCCGTTGTGGGCATGTTTGGAATTGGGGAGGTCTTTGTAACTATAGAAAAAGGGATAAAGGCTGAGATTATCCATCCTGATGTCAAATGGAAAGATTATGTCCAAGCCTGGAAATTAATTGTGAAGCATAGGGTATTGGTATTATCTGATACTGTATTGGGGTTTTTGGTAGGCGTCCTTCCTGCTGCAGGAGCCACACCAGCCTCCTTTATGAGTTACGGTTTTTCAAAATCTTTTTCCAAGAGGTCAAAGGAATGGGGAACAGGGGTTCCTGAAGGAGTCATGGCTACTGAGTCATCCAATCATGCGGCCAGCACTGGTGCTTTTGTTCCGATGGTAACCCTGGGTATTCCTGGATCACCACTGGCAGCCATTGTTCTGGGTGGAATGTTAATCTGGGGGCTTGTTCCAGGTCCCAGGCTTTTTATTGAGCAGCCTAGGTTTGTCTGGGGGCTCATTGCCTGCGGCTTTATTGTTAACATTCTGGCCTATATATTTGAGGTTTCTTTGGTTCCCCTTTTGATGAAGGTATTGAAAACCCCCTTTACCATCATGACCCCAATTATAGCCATCTTCTGTTTGATAACCGGTTATGTTCAAAATTTTGGTATGGTTGAGGTATGGGAGGTATTGATTTTTGGTATCCTCGGATATTTCTGTAAAAAGACAGATTACCCTGTGGCCCCCTTTATCTTAGCCTTGGTTCTTGGTCCCATGACCGAGTACGCTCTGCGTCAGAGCCTTCTCCAGTCTGATGGCTCTCTGATGATTTTTGTTACTCATCCCATATCTTTAACACTTTTGATTGTCTCAATATTCTTATATGCTTTTCCAATAACTAAAGGAGTAGTGGAGAGAAAAAGATTGAAGAGAGAGGCCATGGAGGCTAAGTCTTAAAATGATAAAAACCTCATTTTTCTTAAAGTGACAGATAATAAATAAAGTTTAGCCTTATACTTTTAAGAATTTATTTATCAGGGGATATATAAATGGAAGAAATCGAAACTTTCGAAATCGAGCCTGTTGATGAAATAAAGATCTTTGATGTTTTGGGAGATTATGCAGGAACAGAGGGGAGTGTGATTAAAGATAAGAACGGGAAGGACATTCTCATTCCTTACGGGAACTATGATCTTTTTGATTTAAAGAACAGCCTGAGCGGAGCCCATGCCTTTTGCAACTATATCAAGATTACAAAAGGGAAAGAATCTCGCTATTTGATGTTTGATACAGGGCAGAATGAGTCCGCATTAGAACACAACACCAAGGTTCTTAGCTCTCTTGACAAGGACTTTGACCCAAAAAGGACGGAGATGCTCCTTCTTAGCCACGGTCATACGGATCACTATGGAAATCTCAATAAAGCTCTTGAGATTATAAATCCCGATGCAAAAAGGGAGGTCCCTCTGTATATCAGCGGGGAGACATTCTGGAACCCAAGGGCTAAAATACCCAAAGAATCAAACATCGAGACAAAGGATTATATTATTTACAAACCGGATAAAAAACAAGCTGAGGAACGCGGTGGAAAATGGATAAGCTCCTATCATCCAAAGCTTCTCATAGATAATATGGTTCTCTATCTCGGAAGTATCAGGCCTGAAGCAAAAAAAATAGGTGTTGCAAAAGATTATGAGATGAAACCCCGTCCCTGGCCCAAGATATATACATGTGATAATAACGGAAATGCTGTTTCCGAGGATCATGCTGAGGAGGATACCTCTATAGCTTTTAATTTAAAAGATAAGGGGTTGGTTGTCATTACTGGATGTTCGCATGCCGGTGTTAACACCTCTCTAAATTACGCAAAGACCATTTCAGGAACAGATAAGGTTTACTGTTATTATGGAGGATTCCATCCAAACACAGATCCAGAAGCTACAGCAAAAGACCTCCTTGAACAAAATATCCGCTATCTGATTCCCACACATTGCAGTCCATCACACCTCATCAATTTTCTTTGGAAACGGAATCAGGAGTCCGAAAAAGGATTTATGCTCACTAAAAACCACTTGGCTCCAGTAGGACATACATACATTTTCTCTAGGAATTATCAAGATTCTTGAGATAGCGGTTTAATAAATTAGTAAACATTAAAATTAAGAAAAGAAGTTTTAATGGCTATTATATTTAAGAAGATTTTGGTACCAACAGATAATTCAGAGAATTCAAGAGAAGCATTTAAATATGCCATGAGTATAGCAGAAATATATGAAACGACAGTTTATGTTGTTCATGTGATAGATATTGACCATTTAGAAAAGTTCTATAAATTTGAGACAAGTCCATATGCATCTCGTGTAGATATGAAAGAGAATATTGTCAAAAAAGAAATGAAAGAAACAGAGGAATTTATAAATAAGAATATCAAGGGTGAAAAAGGACTTAAGATGGAGAAGATTATAAAAAAGGGAAATCCCTTTGTAAAGATAATTATAGCTGCAAGGGAGATAGAGGCTGATTTGATAGTAATGAGTACCCATGGAAGAATAGGGCTTTTTCATGTTTTGATGGAAAGTGTTGCTGAAAGGGTGGTTAGAACGGCTCCTTGTCCTGTATTAACTCTTAAAACAAAGGATTTTAAATTTAGGTTACCGTGTATATTGGTATAGATTGTTTTAGTATCGATGTATCTATCTTTATAGAGAAACTAAATGGGTAAGTTCAAGCGTTATAAATTTAGTCTTTTTTTATTTTTCATTTCTTTTTTTCTCTTTCTTTTTTGGAGTTTTCCCGTT
>Ga0209427_10000173_pt1 | contig 62505 bp, 58 predicted proteins | sample DeeMarSWOR136_30_FD_187465 | JGI IMG/M metagenome (GOLD analysis project Ga0209427, IMG submission 187465) | Marine sediment microbial communities from White Oak River estuary, North Carolina - WOR-1-36_30 (SPAdes) (version 2) | ecosystem: Environmental > Aquatic > Marine > Intertidal zone >...
ACATATTTATTCATAAGGATAAACCATGATTCCCCTGTCATTGTTGAAGGAACATATTGATATGCTATATAACGCCATATCCCAGAGTTTATATCAGTGTATTGATGAACCATGTCCGCAGCATTTCCGCTGAACCATGCGATTTCTAGTGAATTTGGCGAACTACGAGATTGAACGTCTGATACATATCCTGTAACGGCTGCGACCTGATCCCATCCATGCCATCCGCCTTGTCCGTGTAATGCGCTCCCTGCCGTATAGGAATCAAAATTGTCGCTCCAGGGTGCAGTTGCGCTGATACTAAATGTAGTACTAGCTCCAAGGAATAGGAATAATACTCCTATTACCAAAAATTTTTTACTATATTTTTTTTCCATTTTCTTTATTCCCCCACTATTACAATAGAGTATAAATTAATATTGTCTTTGTTTATTTAAATGTTTGGAAACGGTAGACTACATCTCATAATGAGTTCAGGAGTGACGCCTTGATCTCAGGTTCACAATAAGAGTTTTTATAATAATTCATCTAAAAAAATGTCATTGGTCAATCTTATGCTTCTAATATCTTCATCAAGTATATTTTTAAGAACTTGCTATAATTCACACTTATTACAAGGGAATCGGAATCACCATCAATACCCCCTAAAGGTATTCTATGACCAATTACGTATTTCATATTCTTTAAAGAATCATGTTTGCCATTTGTAAGTATCTGTTTCAAACTCAGGTTTTCGCATTCTTGTCTAAATAGGACAAATAATAAAAGTGTAGACCATGTTTTTCTAGATCATTTCGTCACCTGCAATTACTTGCATCGATACCCGGATAACGAGGTGTATATGCAGGCATTTATGCAGATGTATATGTAACGAGGTATCCATAAGCGAATACTTTATTAAAAGAAGTATCATTCGTTTTTAATAGGTATGATGGGATGCTAGAACAAACGACAATAGACCGTTCTATCGAAATAAAACGATCGGTTGCAATACGAGCACTTCGGCGAAGCAATGTCCGAAGAAAAGTGACGGAATATCTCTGTGATATCAGCCCGAACTGTAGTTATACATCTGAAATTGCCTATAACATCGGGGCTACCTCATCAAACGTCATTGGTGCCTTACGGGGGATAGAAACACGATACCGTGAGGAAGAATCTCTTATCGGGTTAAACATGGTAGAGGAACGATGTGGAGGAAAAAATGTCAGACTGTATGGCATTACTGATTTTGGAAAAGAAATTATCCAAACTATGAAATCACGACGATAACATCAGTCTCACATCGTGACATAATAAATTTTTAAATATTCTTAAAAACTAACAATAGGAAGGAAGAATAGAGGGGGAAAAGAGGGTATACAAATGTAATATCTTCCTTTCCTAGTTGTTTGTTTTGAATGATATCGTAAGTTTATTTTATGAGCATTGTTCGCAGATGTAGATGTATATGGATATGCACCTACGCCGGATTACATTTTTTTAAGGATAGAAAGAATTTCATGGCGAAGCTCCTCGATTCCTTCTCCTGTAGTACATGAGATTCTTCTATAACCGGAAGTAGTTTTTTGTATATCTGCCTTGTTTTCTACAATAATAAACGGTAAATCTGGAAACAGCTTTTTGATGGTATCTAATAGATAAGTTTGTTCATCCATCAGATACCCACTAGTTTCTGATGGATCGAAGATAAACAAGATGAGGTCAGCGAGAAATCGGAGAGCGGCAATCGCTTGCCTCTCAATAGTATTTCGCTCTTTCAAAGGTCGATCTAACAATCCTGGTGTATCAATAATTTGATATTTTTTTTTCTCATAACGAACTATTTCCTGCATATGGCCGACAAAAATTTGTTTTGTCGTAAAAGGATACTGTGCCACTTCGGGTTTTGCAGTAGAAAGTTTTCTCATTAATGATGATTTTCCCACATTCGGGTAGCCCGCAATCACCACTGTCGGACCATCATCGATATTCGGAAAAGCTCGTAAAATCTTTTGTGCATTAGCCAGAAACAGAAGGTTTTTATCTACTTGTTTTACGATTGATGAGACACGCCCGTAGATTTCTTTTTGCTTTTGTTTGAGGAACTCGATATTTCCTGTTTTTGTCAAAGAGTTAATCTGTCTCGAATAGACCATTGCTACTGTTTTTCTCGCCCAGTCAATTGCCCCTAACGATTTCTTTAATTTATTCGTATCTATCTTAATATCAATGATTTCTTGATAGAATAAAGGGAGTTTGTCAATCGATGGGAAATTTTTTACATAGGATTCCAGGTTGGCAAGAAGAGTAGAAATAAATCTATCGGTCCGAGCGATGACTGTTTTTTTTATCTCATAGCGTTTATCACGGTCATGTATCTTGATTTTTTTTGTTTGACGAATTGATTGATCTAAGAGTTGTTTCGCACTTGATATGGAGGGGATACTTTTAAACATAAGTTTGAAAAGGTTTATGTGATACCTCTAAATTAAGCTGTTGGATACTCATGGATGAAGGATTCATACTTGCAAATAAATTCAGACGAGTGATTTTTGATGAACTTGCAGCAGGGGAAACCGACATCAAACGCATTTCGAAAAAAAATCGTATGATACCACGAGTCGCGCAGCGCATCATCGATGAATTTGTAAAGGGGGGTATCGTGGAAAAAAAAGGAAATAACTACGTGTTTACGAATGAAGGGAAAAAACTTGTTGAAACGATTGGAAAATAAACAACCAAATGGCAATACAAAGCCATTGAAACCGTATCTACTTCAAACACTAAAGGAGCTGGCATTATTAGGGGGAGTCCACAACAAGATTGAACTTTCATCCTATGAACTTGCACAACGCTTACAAACCAGCCAGCAGACTGCGTCACGTTACCTTCTTGAGCTTGACATTCAAGAGATGATTAGAAGGGAACTGGGGGTAAAGAAACAATTGATTCATATTACCAGCACTGGAGCCGATGCGTTGGAAAATGAATATCTATCTTTTAAACAGATTTTTGATCTGAGTACCAAAGTGATCTTCAAAGGAATGGTAATCTCAGGAATGGGCGAGGGAAAATACTACACAGAGCAAAAGGAGTATGCTGACCAGTTTGAAAAACGACTTAGGTTTGTAGCATATCCTGGTACACTAAACGTCGAGATTGAATATCTAGAGCGAAATAAAATTCGATTGCTGCGAAGTTATGGCGGTATTGAAATCGACGAATTCCAAACAGAGAATCGAACGTTTGGAAGTGTTGTGTGTTTTAAGGCTACTATTAACGGCAAGAAAGGTGCAATTGTGCTTCCTAAAAGAAGCCATTATGCCACGGTCCTTGAATGTATTTCCCCATTTAATTTACGTCAAACACTTAGACTACATGATGGAGACACTGTTGAAGTGATTGTATATCTTCAATAAAACATGTGAGACGTATGAAGAATCAGTTTGTAGCTGACACCTTGTATATGGTTGCGGATTTACTGGATTTAAAAGGAGAGATTTTCTTTAAGACACGAGCATATCGCATGGCTGCTCAAACAATTGAAGCTCTTGATGAAGATATCGAAAACCTAGTCCATCAAGGGAGATTGAAATCAATTCCGGGTATTGGGGAGGCATTAGCAAAAAAGATAACCGAACTAGTGAAAACAGGAAAATTAGGGTATCTGGAACGGTTGAAAAAAGAAGTCCCACCCGGTCTTATCGATTTATTAGCGATTCAGGGCCTTGGTCCAAGGAAGGTCGCCGCATTATACAAAAACCGTGGTATCACTAGCATCCAGGAGCTTCAACAAGCAGCACGTAACGGAGAACTTCGAACATTAGAGGGGTTTGGGGAGATTACTGAACGAAACATACTGCGTGGAATCCAACTCCTGCAAAAGACAAGTGGGAGAGTTCTTCTTAACGTCGCATATATGGACGGAATGAAATATCTTATATATCTCCATAAATGCAAAAAAATCAAAAAAATTAACATCGCAGGAAGCTTACGTCGGATGAAAGAAACTATCGGCGATATCGACATCCTTGCTTCTTCAGAAGAACCTTCTGTGGTCATGGACCACTTCACACACTATCCTGACGTTGCTCAAATCCTTGCAAAAGGGAGAACAAAATCAAGTGTCTTGTTAAACGACCATCTACAGGTTGATCTTCGCGTCGTTGAAGAAAAAAGCTACGGTGCCGCGCTCCAATATTTTACCGGATCAAAGGATCATAATGTCATCTTACGTGGTTTTGCAATAAAAAAAGGTTTTAAACTTAATGAGTACGGCCTGTTTGATAAGACCACGGAACGATACATCGCGGGGAGAACCGAGAAGGAAATCTACAAAAAAATTGGTATGCAATACATCGAACCAGAGTTACGTGAAAACCGCGGTGAATTTATGGTAGCGAAAAAAAAGATGCTGCCTCACCTTGTTGATTACCATGAGATTACCGGCGATTTCCATGTCCATTCCTCCTGGAGTGATGGGAGCGATTCTATTGAAACCATCGCATCTGCTGCACAACGACGCGGATATGTATTCATCGGAATCACCGATCATTCACAATCTCTAAAGATTGCAAATGGATTAGATCAAGAAAAAATACAGAAAAAAATAAATGAGATAAAAAAAATAAACAAGAAATTCCCAAATCTACGAATTCTTTGCGGGACAGAATGCGATATTCGGACAGATGGCACACTTGATTATACAGATAAAATATTAAAACAATTTGATTTCGTGTACATCGGCATTCATACCGCGTTTAAAATGGATAGAGAAACAATGACCAAACGTATCATCAAAGGAATGGACAACGAACAAGTGAATTTTCTTGCACATCCAACCGGACGGCTCATTGGCAAACGCGACCCATACGACGTAAATATCGAACAAATCATCGATGCGGCCAAAGAAACCGACACCCTCCTTGAGATAAATGCATTCCCTGATCGATTGGATCTTGATGACATCCATACAAAACTAGCTAAGGAACAGGGAATACGTTTCGTCTTGGGCACCGATTCACATAGCATTAATCATCTTGATTTCATGAAATTTGGAGTTGCCACTGCCCGAAGAGGATGGCTTGAGAAAAAAGATATTCTGAACACCTCATCAATGAAGGAAATTGAAAAAATAGTTGGCATGTGAATCAATGAATGAAAAAGAGGCAAAAAAACAAATCCAAAAACTCCGAGAAGAAATCAACTATCATAACACCAAATATTATGTAGAAAATAACCCGATTATCTCTGACTATGAATATGACATGCTTCTAAAAAAACTCGAAACGTTGGAAGCGCAGTTCCCAGATCTCGTCACAGCAGATTCACCCACACAACGAGTAGGAGGTGAACCGCTTAAAGGATTTAGAACCGTGGAACATAAAAGACCGATGCTTTCGTTGGATAACGCATATTCTTTTGATGAACTCAGGGAGTATGATGAACGTATTAAAAAAAACTGCAGAGATGTTGAATATATCTGCGAACCGAAAATCGATGGAGTAAGCATCGCTCTTATCTACGAGAATGGAATTTTCGTCAGAGGAGCAACACGTGGTGATGGCAGTAAAGGTGATGATATTACTACTAATTTACGTACAATACGCAGTATTCCACTCCGTTTACAAGGTTCTAGCTTAAAAAACGCTGAGATTCGTGGTGAGGTGTACTTTCCAATCTCCGTATTTCAAAGATTCAATAAAGAACAAGAAAAAAAAGGAGAACAGGTGTTCGCTAACCCAAGGAACGCTGCAGCAGGATCCCTCCGTCAACTTGACCCGCGTATCGTCGCATTACGCCCATTGGATACCTTTCTTTATTACGTCTCTCATTCTGATATAGATTTTGAAACACACGAAAAATCCTTAGAACTGTTACGAACAGCTGGATTTCGTGTCAATCCATTAATAGAAAAAGTAAGCAATATAGACGAAGCCATCTCGTACTGCAAGAACCTTGAGACAAAACGCGAAGCGCTTGATTATGAAATCGATGGAGTGGTGTTGAAAGTGAACCTGATAGCACAACAGAACCAGTTAGGTTCGACGATTAAACATCCCCGGTGGGCAATCGCATTTAAATTTACTGCAAAACAGGCGACTACACAACTCAAGGACATCGTAATACAAGTTGGGAGGACCGGTACACTCACACCGGTCGCAATCCTTGAACCTGCCCAAGTTGGTGGAGTGACAGTCTCTCGAGCGACCTTACATAATTTTGATGAGTTGAAACGCAAGGACATCCGCATAGGCGATGTTGTTTTGGTCGAACGGAGCGGTGATGTGATTCCCCAAGTTGTTAAAAGCATCGCTGAAAAAAGAAGAGGCGATGAAAAGATACGGGTGATACCGAGAAAATGCCCGGTCTGTGGATCAGATGTAATTAGAACATTAGATGAGGTTGCGGTCCGCTGTCCGAACCAACAATGTCCAGCGCGGCTGAAATGGCGTTTAGAATATTTTGCTTCAAGAGATGCCATGGACATCGACCACTTGGGGGGACAAACCATCGACAAACTCATTGAAAAAGGTCTTGTAGATACCATCGCAGATTTATATGAACTTACTGAAAAAGACTTACTAACTCTTGAAGGATTTAAAGAAAAATCAGTGAAAAATTTACTTGAATCAATTGAAAAAAGCAAACAACAGGGATTGGCACGTTTGATCTATGGTCTAGGAATCCGCCATGTTGGGAAATATGCTGCTCAACTCCTAGCATCACACTGTTGTTCCATTGATGAACTTGCAAGAAAATCAGCGGAAGAATTAATGCAGATCCATGGCCTTGGCGAAAAAACAGCAGAGTCGATAGCAACATTCTTTGCCACCCAGGAAAATATCGAATTGATAAAAAGGTTAAAGGATATTGGAATGCGAACAAAAGAAATAAAAAAAGAAGGAAGCCTCTCAGGAAAAAAATTTGTGTTTACAGGGGCACTTCCGTCTTTGTCTCGTCCTGATGCATCAGGTCTCGTGATGAAAAACGGCGGTATAGTTTCCTCATCGATTGGAAAAGACATTGATTTTGTCGTTGTTGGAACAGATCCTGGCTCAAAATATCAAAAAGCAAAAAAACTAGAATTGACGATTATCGACGAAAACGAGTTTAAAAAATTAGTTGGAGTACTGTAAAATATGGTAGAATGTAAGATAGAACAAAACAAAATTACTTGCAATTGTACATACCCGTGCAATAGGAAAGGGATCTGCTGTGAATGCCTCAGCTATCATAGAGATAGAGATGAGTTACCCGCGTGTTTTTTCCCCGATACTGTTGAACGAACCTATGACCGAACTATAGAGAATTTCATTCAGGTATATCAGAGGAAAAAAAGGTAACATCCCACATATATTTTTTATAAGAAACAATCAAAAAACTCTCATTCATTTACTTGGTTTCAGACTAAAAATATAAAAAAGAGAGCCAGTGTTTTTATGATAGAGTAAAGAGCTTAAATAACGTAAGGCTTATATCCAATGAGAATATAACGGTGAGCGAGGAAGGTAAAGTATGGCAATTGGGTTTGTCCTAATAAGTGCCGCTCCCGCACATGAACATGAGGTATACAATAAGCTCTCAAAGGTACCACAGATTATAGAACTCCACCCCTTATTTGGAGAATATGATCTTATTGCAAAAATCGAAGCAGATGATTTCGAAAGCCTTGGCGATATTGTAGTAAATAAAATACGAACTATTGAAGGGGTAATCGATACAAAAACCTTAACAGGAACGAAATTTTAAGGAGTGAAAAAATGGAAGGATTAGTACAATATTTTTTAAGTATGATGACGCTGGTGTTTGCAATTGCAAGTATAATCGCTGGGATTTTTACCGCTTATTTTGGATCTGGTAAAAGCAGAGCTGTTGGAGCAATCTTAATCGTTATCGGTCTTTTGGTTGGTGTAATCTTCCTCTGGGGCGCAAATCTCCTTAGTTTCATGGGAACGCCTATGGATTTCCTGAATTTCACAGGGACGGTTGTAAATGGTATAATTGCAGTGATAGGTGCTGTTGTCGGAGCATTGATCGCGTTAGGTATCTTCCTGCTTGCAATCATGAAAGCGTGATTATATCATCTCTAAAAAATACTGATGAATCCTAAGATCTGAAGTGAGCTCAGGATGAAACGACATTGCCAGGTAGTTCTTCTGCCTGGCCATGACAATTTTAGTTCCTACTGATGCAAGCACTTCGCAAGAACCCCATATTCTGGTTATTACAGGTGCACGGATAAACACAGCGTTATATGGTGTCGAAAAGCCTTTGATGTCTATCTGTTTTTCGAAGGATTGTTTTTGTCTGCCAAAGGCGTTACGTTCAACCTGTATATCCAGTGCTTCTAAGAGCTTTATATCAGTCGTTGAATCAATTAATTCTTTGCCAAGAAGAACACATCCTGCGCAGGTACCCATAAGAGCAATATCATCGTGCATGATACGCTCCCGGATAACCTTATACATGCCTGAATTAATTAAAATCCGAGAGATTGTAGTACTTTCCCCCCCAGGAATAATCAATGCATCGCACGCGTCGATATCACGTAGCTGTCGTACTAAAACAGCCTGTCCTTTCATTTCACTTTTTTGAAAAACACGATTCATTGATGAAAGATGCTCAGATACCGCTCCCTGAAGAGATACCACTCCGATCCTGACTATCGCTACCAGCCTCGTTCCTGCAGAAGTTGATCCTTTGGGATTGAACTGATGTCGATGCCAAGCATTGCATCACCGAGGTTCTTGCTTACTTCAGCAATCATTTCCGGTTCATCAAAATGAGCGACTGCTTCTACGATTGCTTTCGCTCGTTTTTCAGGGTTTTTTGATTTGAAAATACCTGACCCAACAAAAACCCCATCGCTTCCTAGCTGCATCATAATAGCTGCATCCGCAGGGGTCGCAACTCCACCAGCAGCGAAATTTACCACCGGAAGTCGTTGCAATTTTTCAATCTCAATTAAAATCTCATTGATTTCCTTTTTAAGCTGAGAATACGTCGTAGGACCAAACAGAGCTGTTTTCTCATCGACATTTTGATTTGTTAAGGTTTTAAACGCGGTTACGTAACTTTGACAGTATTCATCTGCTAATTTTCGTATCTGTGCCATTTGCATGGTTTTTAATGCTTGGGTCATTCGAGTGACCATACGTTGATGTCGAATAGCTTCAATAATGTTACCGGTACCTGCTTCCCCTTTTGTCCGAATCATTGCAGCACCTTCCCAAATACGTCGGATTGCCTCACCTAGATTTCTACAGCCACAGACAAAGGGAATGGTGAAGACTCGTTTATCAATATGAAAAAAAGGATCTGCTGGGGTAAGAACTTCTGATTCATCAATCATATCAACCCCAAGAGCTTCTAATGCTTGCGCTTCGACGAAATGCCCTATCCTTGCCTTTGCCATCACTGGTATACTGACCGTGTTAATGATTTCTTTAATAATAGTAGGATCTGCCATCCGAGCAACGCCTCCATAAGCCCGGATATCCGCTGGAACTCTTTCGAGAGCCATGACTGCCACTGCACCGCTTTTTTCTGCAATTTTTGCTTGTTCCACGGTAGTAACATCCATGATGACCCCACCTTTCTGCATTTTAGAAAAACCTCTTTTAATGAGGTCGGTTCCATGGCGTAATTTTGAGAGATCAAATTCCTTCATCAATACTACCTCACGTAAGTCTTGAAGTAAAGGGGGATATCAAATACCATTTATTAAGAACTATGGTGGTACATAAAGATATTGATGCATCACATTCTTTAGTAGAGGACTGTTTTATTGAAAAAAAGAAGGAAAAAAGAACAAGTTATAGTGAAGCGTATGTTCGAATTTTTTTATACATACCATTTGGAATTTTATTATGAAGGTAATCATCGTATGCTTTAAGGTCGAAATGTCCGTGACCACTGTTACAAAATACAATGACTTTTTTTTCGTTTTTTCTCTTACAGATTTTTGCATAGTCGATTGCAGCTCGTATGGCATGAGCTGATTCTGGTGCAGGAAGTGAACCTTCAGTTTGGGCAAATAACATTGCCGCCTCAAAGATTTCTTGTTGGGTGTAGGCTAGTGCATTCATATATCCTTCTTTTGTCAATTTTGAAAGTAGCGGTGAGTCGCCATGATAACGTAATCCACCGGCATGTATTGCTGGAGGAACGTAATTGTGACCAAGAGTATACATTTTTAAAAGGGGTGTAAGACCAACAGAGTCCCCATAGTCATAGCGATATTCTCCCTTTGTGAGTGTTGGGCAGGCCAGTGGCTCAACGGAAACAATCTGTAAATCTGGTTTTTTTCCTAGCAGTTTATCTCGTATGAAAGGAAAGCTTGTTCCAGAAAAATTACTCCCGCCGCCAACGCATCCGCAGATGATATTTGGATATTTATCGAGTAATTCAAACTGTTTTTTTAACTCAAGTCCTATGACGGTTTGATGTAAGACGACGTGGTTCAGGACTGATCCAAGAGCATAATTCGTATTATCATGGGTTGCCGCTTCCTCAACTGCTTCACTAATGGAGATACCAAGACTTCCGTTACTTTGAGGGTCGTTCTTTAAGATTTCTCTTCCAGCGTTGGTCAACGTAGTTGGACTTGGATATACTTCAGCGCCCCAAGTCTCCATAAGTACTCGTCGATATGGTTTTTGTTCGTAACTGCATTTTACCATATAAACTCGACATTGAATACCAAAGAGTTGGGTGCTAAATGCAAGGGCTGAACCCCATTGTCCTGCCCCGGTTTCAGTTACAAGTCGTTCAATTCCTTCTGCTTTGTTATAATAAGCTTGTGCAACCGCTGAATTTGGTTTGTGGCTGCCTGGAGGGCTGGTACCTTCCCATTTGTAGTAGATTTCTGCAGGTGTTTTAAGTGCTTTTTCTAAGTGTTGTGCTCGATAGAGTGGCGTAGGTCTCCAGATGCGGTAGATCTCCCTTACTTCCGAGGGAATCATAATATATCGATCCTTGCTAACCTCCTGTTTAATAAGACCCGTAGGGAAGATTACTTTGAGATCATCTGGTTTTATTGGCTGTTTGGTTTGGGGATGAAGAGGAGGGTCCAGGGGAGTTTTTAGATCCGCTTGGATGTTGTACCATTTTTTAGGGATATCGTTTTCATCAAGGATTATTTTTATTTTTTTCATGTTTTAATAATTGGTTATACCACTATATTAAATTTTCTAAAATTGTACTTTAACGTATAATTTTATACATTATAAGATGAAAAAAATCAATAACAAATAGTATTTATATATCGTCAACGTACAGTTTTACACTATGTGGAAACAAATCGAACATTACTTTAGCGCTTACCCACAACGAAAAAAAATCGCACAAAAAATGCTTGAATACGGAATACGAATACACAACAATACATTTCAATGCGGTCCTATCGCACTTTCTGACTCAAAAATCGCACGAGCATTCCAGGTCGACCGACGCGCAGTCACCGCAACAAGAGAAGTTATCATAAAAGAACCAGAACTCATTCAAATATTCTCTAACCTTATACCGACATGTCACCTAAAAGAAGTCGCACCATACATGAAATGGGGCGTTATCGAAATTATACCGGTCGACCCAAGCATGCCAGGAATCCTTGCCGATATAGCCACCATCATTGCGACCAACAATATCAGCATAAGACAAGCCATCGTCGATGATTTTGAGTTCACTGTTGAACCACGACTCTTTATCATAACAGAAAAGCAAATACCTGGGATATTACTTGCATCAATCAGGAATGCCAAAGGAGTCAAAGCCGTACTTATCTACTAGGATCGTACTATAAAAAATAACGAGAAAATCCAATAAAAGAAAAAAATTATGCGATAGTGATATCCTTACATAAGTAGACATCTTGAATCGCATGAAGAAGTTTCACACCATTCTCAAAAGACTTCTGAAACGCCTTTCTCCCAGAAATAAGACCAGTCCCACCCGCACGTTTATTAATAACCGCAGTTCGTACCGCTTGCCCATAATCATCTTTTCCAGATGCACCACCCGAATTAATCAACCCAACACGGCCCATGTAACAATGCGCAATCTGATACCGTGTTAAATCGATTGGATGATCCGAGGATAGTTCAGTGTATGCCTTTTCATTGATTTTACCATACTTAACTCCACCTGTATTAAGAGCAATATATCCACCAGTGATGTCAGGGAGCTTTTGCTTTACAATGTCCGCCTCGATAGTCACTCCTAGATGGTTCGCCTGACCAGTAAGATCTGCAGCAGTATGATAATCTTTTCCTTCCACTTTAAATGCTGAATTACGTAAATAACACCATAAAACTGTTGCCATCCCCAATTCATGGGCATATCTAAACGCTTGCCTTACTTCCTGAATCTGCCTAGTCGACTCGGGAGAGCCAAAATAAATAGTGCAACCAATCGCAGTTGCTCCCATATCCCAGGCTTGATCGACACCGGCAAACATAATCTGGTCATATTTGTTAGGGTAAGTCAATAACTCGTTATGATTTATTTTCACAATAAAAGGAATCTTGTGTGCATATTTTCGTGAGACAGCCCCAAGCACTCCAAGACTCGAAGCAACACCATTGCAACCACCTTGTATTGCAAGTTTTACGATGTTTTCCGGATCAAAATACATAGGATTAGGGGTAAACGATGCAGCAGCAGAATGTTCAATACCCTGATCAACTGGTAAAATCGAAAGATACCCAGTTCCCGCTAACCGACCGTGGGTGAATAACGATTTCAGGTTACGAATCACTTGGGATGATCGATCAGTATCAAGAAAAGTTTGATCCAGAAAATCTGGTCCAGGGAGATGTAACGTTTCTTTTCTTATTTTTGTACATGTATGTTTGAGTAGGTAATCTGCATCAGCACCCAAATATTCTCTAATTGAATCAATATTTCCTTTCATATTTACTCCAATATTCTCTAATTCCGGCATCGTTGATTCACCTTAAATAAAAATGAGAATATCGGATAGCACATAAAACTTTCTATGGAGTAAACAAAGAAAAAAAGAAGGAGTACTAAACTAATAGCTTCCCTTCTTCAAACTTTTTTGTAAGTTTTTGTAACATATCTTTTGTCATATCTGCAAGCTTATATTTTGGTTTCCAGCCCCATTCTTTACGGGCCATACTATCATCGATGGAACGAGGCCAGGAATCAGCGATCGCTTGTCGAAAATCTGGTTTGTAATCACAAGTGAATTCAGGGATATGCTTGGTAATCTCATAGGCAAGTTCCTCTGCAGAAAAACTCATAGAAGCAAAATTAAAGTCACAATGGTGCTTTAATTTTAAAACATCGGCATCCATCAAATCAAGTGTTCCCTTTAAACAATCAGGCATATACATCATAGGAAGTGTCGTATCAGCTCGTAAAAAGCAGGTGTATTTTTTCTGTTTTATAGCTTCATAAAATATTTCAACCGCATAATCTGTAGTTCCCCCACCAGGAAGCGTCTCACTACTTATTATACCAGGATAGCGTATCCCTCGTACATCAAGGTTAAAACGCTTAACATAATAATCGCCTAGAAGTTCCCCGGTAACTTTAGTTACCCCATACATTGTTTTTGGTTTAAGAACTGTTTCCTGAGGGGTGTTATCCCGTGGTGTCTCTGGACCAAAAACTGCAATAGAACTAGGAACAAACACTCGAACCATACTATGTTTACGAGCGACCTCTAATACATTATACAATCCGTTGATATTAACATCCCAGCACAAAAGAGGTTTTTCTTCACCAACCGCAGAGAGTATTGCAGCCATATTATAAATCGTATCGATATCATAATCATCCACAACCTTCTCTATCGTTTCTCGTTTACAGATATTAATGTATTCAAAAGGACCTGAGTTAAGTAGTGTGTCACTCGGTTTGGTTTTCCTTCCTGTTGCAAGGACATTATCATTTCCAAATTTTTTACGTAGCAACATCGTTAGTTCTGATCCGATTTGACCGACGGCACCGGTTACTAAAATCTTTTTCATCCGTTCGTATGGCATAACAATTTAACCCCTAGGTGTTTTCTCTCACAGGTATCATTATTTCTTATAGATACTTTACTGTTCGCAGATGTATTCAGGATCCTCTGAAATTCCCTCTATTTTCTTTGGAGGTCCAGGGCGAACAATATATCCTTTTCGTTTTTTCCTCCATTTGGCCCAACCAGCAAGAACCAGTGGGAGAATCACAATAGAGGAAATAAACGTATAAATAAGCGTAATAGCTGTAATAATACCAAATTGTTGTTGCGGTGGGATAGGGGCAAACGCAAGAACACCAAAACCAAACATCGAAGAAAGAGCGGCGATAAGAATAGCGCTCCCGGTCCGTGAGATAGTCTCGATAACCGCTTTTGTTATATCTCCGGTTTGATCAGCAACAGAACGGAAACGTTGTGTGATGTAACAAGAATAGTCGATGCCTACCCCGATAGTGATACTTGTGACTGTGATGGTTAAAATGTTTAGAGTATATCCAATAAAATACATACTTCCCAAGACCCAAATCATGGAGATGGTAACTGGAATCATTGCAATCAAACCAAGAATGGGGTTGCGATAGATCAACGTAAGCATAATCGCCGCAAGCAGGAAACAAATCCCGGTAGACAGAATCTGGCTTTCAGTCATGTTTTTCAGAATAGACAAGGTAATCAGCAGATTGCCGGTAACAATCGATGTCGTATTACCATAGTCCGAACGATCGTTATTTAACTCTTGTTTCAATTGCTCAAATTCCTTGGTCATATCCTCATTATTTAAACCCAGATCAATGTAGACTCGAACAATAGCGGCGCGGTATTCGTTTCCCTCCTTATATAATAAATCAGAGACTTGCATTTGATATTCAGGGCTTGTGTAGAGATAATCAAAGGTGTTCTGAACATCAGAGTTGGTCTGTGGTAACCCCGTGGCTGTATCGATGTTAAAAAACTCAACAAGTGATTGATTATTTGCTACTGCTTGTTTTAGGATAGTAAAAATACTTTCTGTTTTTGTATGTCCATCCGGTTTCCGAGCAATATACCTATCGTCATTCATCTTCTCATGCGTAGATTGTAAACCCTGTAACAATTGGACAGTTGCGATTTTTCCTTCTATCAGGATATACTCTTGATCTTGGCTTGAGAACGGAAAATCCTCACTGATTTTCGAAAATAATTGGAGTGCAGGATTATCCTGTGGGATAAATTGATTCATGCTAAATCCAGATTTCAACTGGGCCACTGCAGTCCCCATCACTAGACATATGACTATCGTTAGGAGTAATACTTTTTTCCGATGGTAAAGAAGTTTTTGGGCGATCCGAGCCATGATTGTGGTCATTGAAATAGTGAGTTGCTTAGAGGTTTGGACAGTGTTTAATTTTCTTCTATCGATAATATAACGAAGAGCAACAAGCAAAGTCATAGTAATGATGAATGTACATGTTATACCTAACGCAAGAAAAATTCCAAAATCTCTAACAGGGGGGAGCGTTGCGCTGAGAAAAGAGAGAAACGCAACAAATGTTGTAAACCAGGCTAAAAAAATCGCGATTCCAACTTCTTTTATTGAGAGTCGAATTGCCTCTGCGGGTAATCGTCCTTTATTTATTTCTGTTCGATAATTAAAGAGTAGGTTAACGGAGTACTCGACGCCTAACCCAATATTGAGAGGCAGAAGTGCTACTGCGATAATGTTAAATGATATGCCAAGCAAAGCCATAGTCCCAAATAACCAGATGCAGGAGAACGCGAATACGAGTATAGGAAGGAAAACATAGGATGGTTTTCGAAATGCGATGAAGAGAATACACAGTATGATGATAAAAATAGCGGGGCCAATGATTGTCATGGAATCCATCGCAACATCATTTATTTGTGTAGTGACGATCCCCTCTCCAGTTACTTCAATAGAAATACTACTGTATTGTTTATCAAGATTATTGATTGTGTCGATTATTTTTATATTAACTTTCCTAAGTTCGTCTACATCACCTTCTTGGAGATTCAGATTTACAATGAACATACTTGCATGTGACGTTTTCGTTTGTGCAAACTCGGTAGAAATAAACGATAATGCATTCACTCGTAAATCAGTAAACAATTGTGGTAACAACGGAAAAATATTTGTTGAAATACCTGTCTCAGGTACTCGATCAGTTTTCATCCATAGTGGTTGAATCGCGGTCAATGAGAAGGTGGATGGAAAAATGTCGGTTCCTATCATATTTTCTGAAAGATCTGAAAATTCATCTAAATTGATTTTGTATTTTTGAAGAACCCGGGAGACAAGCGAGCCAAGTAATGTTCTTGATTGGAGACGTTGCAGACAAGTAAACAAATAACTCGTGTTGATAACAATGTGACCGCCGGGTCGATTCAGTAACGGTGTTTGATAATATCGAACACCTGCAGAAAAATTTGTCAATTTTGTCGGTAGTTCGAATGATCCATATTGGAGGGCGATTCCATAGGTGCTGAGCTCCTGTCGAGAGACAGAGATTTCAATCCGATTTGTCTTTAAATCAAAGGTCACATTTCCGGTTTGGAGTTGGAGCGGGAAGAACATCTCTTGTCCTGGTGGTTTTATCCAAAGATAAGCTGTTGTCTTATAAGATGCCAGTTCATGGTTTCTGATTTTTTGTATTAATTGTTTGATGTTTTCATGAACACTATTACCGATTTCCCAGTAATGAACAGTCGGCTCAATCCGTGCAGCGATTTGATAACCCATACTATATTCAGGTGGTATTAACGAGTTTTGAAAATCAAGGTACCATTCCATGGTACTGACTTTTGAAAACGGTGGTTTTAGGTCAGAGGGAAAATCTGAAAGGGAGTAGACCTCAAAAGAGAAAGTTAGTGTAGTATTACCCTTTGTAATGTAACAATTTTTGATATCTGCGCTGTTAACGGTTTTTTTACTTGGACGGATAAACGCTCTTGGATAATCGATAGGCTCATTGGGGTCATCGGTGCAAAAAAGCGTAATTTCTCCAGATGGTTGTTCGTTGAAAAGATCATTGAGAGCAGTATTGAGTTGTTCATCATTACATTTTTCAACAGTCTTGTTAAATTCCATTTGACAGACAGGGTCGATGAAGGTTATAATGGAGACTGTACTATTTACTTCCGGAATTTTGATGAGTTCTTTGTTGAGATTGTATTGATCGCGCAGTGCTTGGATGCTTAGCACGCTACTTTCTTGTTCTTTTTGTATATAAAGGATTATTGTTTGTGTGCTTTTACCAAAATACTCGGAGATTCGATTATTTGCTCGTACTTGTTCATTGTCTGGAGCGAAATCTTCAAAATTTGTTTTGAATGTTAATGATGGGATAAAAAGGGAAAAACCAATTGTTATCAGAAGAATTAATCCGATTACGGCCCATGGTCTTTTTTCAATAATTTTTCCGAGCTGATCTAACATATTTTATATCATCCTGTCTGTTTATTTCCTATTCTCTGTTTTATGAAGATCCTGGCTGTGAATAATCCTACCGTTTCTTTATCATTATATAATAAATTAAATATATTAATATTTTTATGTGAAAAAATTTAGGGAACTACTTCAAGAGTAAAGGGACCTAAACGGCGGGTATGTTTAATCGAAAGATTATGCCCCTGCAATTCTCCTTATACATGTAAACCAGCATCCTTCACCAACAATGGTATTATTTCTTCCCAAAATAACGCTGTGATATGAATCCCATGTATTCCTTTAATTTTTTTGAGTTGATGGATTGTTTCTACTGCTATTGCATATCCTTCTTTGGCGGGGTCAGATGCTTTTTTCATCCGCAGATACACCGAATTCGGGACATCAGTACCAGGGACATGAAACTTCATTCGTTCAGTCATTTTTACGGATTTTAAGGGAGTGATACCAGCAAGGATATGAACCTTCGTATCAAGACCTTGCGCTCGTACATCATCCATCCATTCTGAAAACTTATCAATTTTATAGACACTCTGTGTTTGAATAAATTCTGCGCCAGCATCAATTTTTTTTCGTAGACGATCCACCTGAAACTCAAAAGGGTCTGCATACGGGTTTGCTGCAGCTCCAAGAAACACATAAGGTTTTCCAGAAAGAAGTCGATCGCCACTCTGAAAGATGCCTTCATCTCTCATATTTTTTATTATTTGAAGAAGCTGAATGGAATCTACATCAAACACACCTTTCGCAGCGGGGTGGTTCCCAAACTTCTGATGATCACCAGTGAGACAAAGCATATTTCTAACTCCAAGAGCGGCAGCCCCAAGCACATCACTTTGCAAACCGATACGATTCCTATCTCGACACGTGATTTGCATAATAGGCTCCATATCCATATGAAGAAGTATCACAGACCCTGCAAGGCTTGACAGTCGGACAACAGCGGTCTGATTATCCGTGATGTTAAAAGCATCTGCAGAATCTTTCATCAGTTTTGCCTTTTCACGAATCTTATTTGCATCAGTACCTTTTGGAGGCCCAATCTCTGCGGTCACGACAAAATGTCCTTCTGTAAGTACTTTTTCCAAGTTGCTCCGATAATTCACATCAAATTCTCCGTTTATTCTCTAGTGCTTTTGACCAATCCTTTGGTTTTTGGATAAACGTTAAGACATCTAATTTACCTTTCTTTTTGAAAACTTGATAGATACAATCCCAGACACATTCTATTTCTGAATTAATCTCACATTTACCGTTGGAAGACCCGCCACAGGGGCCATTTAACATAGATTTCGGGCATCGTGTCACTGGACAAAAACCATCAAAGTCATCCAAGATGCACTCTCCACATAGCAGGCATTGTTTGAAAAACTCATTCACTCGAGAAATCTCCCCTAAAAATAATGTATCAGTCCCAGCAATAATTTCCTTTTCAGGGAAAAGTTTGTTAAGTGTTTGTATCCCATTGCCGCATGCAAGAACAAGAATCTTAGTGGATTCACTTAGCTCTTTCGAATATTTTTTTAGCATCCGTTTATCATTCATCAGATGACATGCTGGTTCAAGAACAACCCAGCCAGATACAGGGATTTTATTTTTTATAAGAGATTCTTTTATCGCCAAAACTTCTTCTTTACCACCACTTTTGCAGAGGGTCGCACATTCACTACATCCAACAAGAAAAACTGGCTTAGAACCGATACGACGAAGGATGTCCATGAAATTTTTTTGTTTTGTAATAATCATTAAGGCTCAAAATGGACTAACATGTTAATAAGAATATGTTTTCCTCATTTTACAAATAATTTATTTTATTAAGGTGAAAAAAAGAATTTGCATTGTAAAAACGTTATTAAGGTCTAACGGTTTACATAATAAAGAATTACATGGAGAAGACCGTTGTTCAATTTATTCTTGAAAACATTTTTTTATTTTTACCAATAGGCCTTGTAGGAATTGTTTCGACACTCATTCTTATGTTAATTTCAAAAAAAGAAAATATTCCCAGATCTGAAACTATGGAATCTAATTACATAACTATCTATCATGTCAGGTTTAACATCTATTTCTTGGTTTATTTATTTATATGGATAATAATCCTTCTTATTGGACTTTTTTCAAACTTCATCATTCCAACAATCATCGGTGGAATTATTGCAATCATTCCCTTTATAGTATTTATTATTATTGAATATAAAACAAAAAATGTAAAGGTGCGATAAACACATGTTTTTCATTGAAATTAATCAAAATTTTGCAGAACAAACAAGATTCCTTGCATTTTTCATTGGTCTTATTGCAATTGTGTGGTTATTTCTCGTCTATTATTCAAATAAAAAATATGGGACCAAAAAGACTGTAATATATTTTTTACCGATAATTATTGCGACCCTTATTATTGAATCAGCAGGAGTAGCAAGTGGGAGATATTACTATCCAGGATACATCATTTATCTTTCAGTGGTTGGTGGTGGTGTTCCTCTTATAATTATCTTAGCGTGGAGCGCTAATTTATTTTTATTTTTAAACCTGGGAAGACACGTCATTTCAAAGATTTATCAAAAAAGAAATAAATTTCAGATTATTTTGATATCAGCACTAGCAGGATTATTCGGTGTTTGTCTTGATTTACTGGAAGATCCTATTGCACATTATAACAATTGGTGGATATGGGAGGGGACTCTCGAGGGTATAAAATTTTTCGAGGTTCCAATCCTAAATTTCATTGGTTGGTTTGTTTTAATTTTTTTTATGTCTATTGCCACGTTACTTATCGAACGATCAAGATATTCGGAGAACAGGAAGATTCTGCTTTCGCTATCCTCCCTATCGATTACTGGGACTACTATCTTCGTTGTTCATGGTCTAATTGTAAAATTATTCGAATTAGCCGGTCTTTCTTAAAAAAATAACTTTTTTTCTTCAAGGAAACCATTAAAGTAATAAAGTAAATCTCCATTATTGAACCTTATGGGTTTAAGGACCTTGATACTTGCCTGGATAAGAATGATTCGTCCACCGATATTGTTTCTATGTTCTTTTGGAGCGGTTGTCAGTGCCTTAAACTGTGCAATATATATGAATGAGTCTTTATCATTTTTCCAGATCCTTTTTCTTATACTTACTCCTGCGTTTCTGTCCACTGGAACGATGTTTCATAACGATATTACGGATTTAGAATCAGATAAAATTAACAGACCAAACAAACCTGTGCCTTCTGGATTGTTGAAGAAAAAAACGGTGTACTACATAGGATTGACGTTGATGATTGGATCAATTTTTCTCGCAGCTCTGGTCAATTACATGGACACACGAATGATTAACTGGGAATGTGCTGCTTTTACAGTATTTTTAGTTATTATTGCTTTATACTACAATTACTACGGAAAACACCATGGTCTTGCCGGGCATATGGCTGTCGCAGTAGGTGTTGGCGCAATACCATACTGGGGTGGCCTTGCGGTGTTCCCAAATCAACCTTTACTGATGTTGCCATTGGCAGCAGCAATCTTCTTCCAGGAAACCGGTAGGGAAATCATGGTTTGTGCTGGTGATTACATCGGCGATATCAAAGCAGGATTTAAAACGACACCGGTACGCCATGGAAGAAAACGATCCATGAAAATCGCATTACTCTTTTATCTCTTATTTATCCCAATATTTCCCTTATCTGCCTATGATTGGGCAGGACTACAAATGCCTCAAGTCTTCGGTGCAGTATACCTAATTGGAGGAAGTATACTTGCAGCATCTTTGCTTATCACCTGGTTCCGAACCTATATGGTTGTGATAAAAACAGATGAAGAAGAAAAGATATGGAAATCTTTCGAAAGAAATGAAAGGATAGGAACAAGAGTTATGATAATAGTCTTTCAAATTTTCATATTTCTGGAGGTATTCTATTAGTCAGAATACATATAAATTAAAAAGCTCAAATATATTCAGACTTTAACACACGGGTATGAAAAAGATTTCTGCGTATGGGAAATTACTCCAGATTCCTGGTATTGGTGCTTTTGGGATTGTCCCTTTCATAGCACCTCTAACCGTAGGAATATATAATGTGTATTATCTTATTATTGTTTTAATTATCGGGGGGGTCTGACAGGTATTTTTGGCTTTTTAATTAACGACTATGTCGACGTAGAATTAAATAGGTTTGTCGAGGATTTGCAAAAAAAACCTAATACAACAGGGATACTATGACCTATGATGTTACAGTGGTTGGAGCAGGACCTGCAGGTTCAACAACCGCGAAATTTCTTTCAGAAAAAGGCTTTAAAACATTACTCATCGATAAAGAAAAATTTCCACGTGATAAACCATGTGGTGGGGGTTTACCATTACGCGTTCTACAAAGATTCCCATATATTGATAATGATGGAATTATTGAAGCTTTTTCGTCCAGCGGAACGGTCTTTTCCCCATCATTAAAATATCAGATTGAAATCAACCGAGATAAACCAATTATAGCTACCATACTGAGAAAAAAGTTTGATTTTAAGCTAGTGAAATATGCACAAGATGCAGGAGCTATTTTTAAAGAAGAATCCACTCTTTCTACTGTTCAAATCACCAAAGACAAGGTTCATGTCATAGTAAAGGATGGAAGAGTAGCTGATTCAGAGTTACTTGTTGGGGCTGATGGAGTAAATAGCAGTATAGCAAAAAACACAGGTTTACGAAAAATGGGGGTAGAAAAAGGTGCATGTGTTCTTCAGGAATTTGAAGTTGATGAAAAAATTATGGATGATTACTTTACTAAATCTCGACATTGCTATATCCATTCGCGTTTTAATACAACAGCGGGGTATGGATGGGTATTTCCCAAAAAGCACCATGTAAACATTGGATTTGGCATCATCCAGGATTTTAAGACTCTGAAACAAAAGCAAAACCTACTACAGTGCTATCAGGACTATATTGAATTATTAAAAGAAAAAGACCTTATCCCTCAACAGTTAGACAAGACACCGATTAAAGGAGGAGCTTTATTGACACATCCCTTAGAAAAAACCTATGGGGATCGCCTTCTTCTCGTTGGTGATGCGGCAGGATTTGTCAATCCCTTATCAGGAGAAGGAATCTATTACGCTATGTCATCTGGGCAAATCGCTGCAGAGACCATCACAGAAGCATTAGAAAAAAGACAAACAACACAAGAGATTCTGTCAAAATACCAAACCCGTTGGCAAAAGGATTTCGGTAAAGACATCGATCTTATCCTGAAGGTTATAAAAAGAGGCAGCGTGGAAAAAACAGAAAAGATTATTAAAATTGCAAGCAACGATGAAATACTGACAAATCTGATGATGGGGGTAATTGCTGGAGAACTAAGTGTACAACAATATAAATGGAAAATTGTGAAAAGATATTTTTATAGCTCATTGAAGAATTGTTTGAATCCGTAAAATGTAAAAAAAAGAAAAGGTGCTATTAAACATGAAAAAAAAAATATGTATCATCGGTGCAGGAATTGGTGGTTTAACTGCTGGTGCGCTTCTTATACAAAAAGGGTATTTAGTTGATATTTTTGAAAAGGAAACGACAGTTGGTGGACGAGCAGTCTCAATAGGGATGTCATCGCAGACGATAGATTCTTACAAGCAACTATTGAATCGTTTTAATACCTTTATCGCGTTTTCAGAGCCACCACTTGAAGAAATTTTTGCAAAAAAAATGTTTGAGGAATATACCCTTGATTTAGGATTTCACATGATTGGAGGAGGCATCATTCAAAAACTGAAAAATATTATTATGGATTATTACCAGAACATCACTATCTATGAATCAAGGTTATTTGAACAGAAGAACAATCACTTTGGATATTTTGTGACTACCATTGACAAACTATCGATGCTACCTAATATCCTACGACTTCTTCTTTCCGGTGAAAAAACTATGAAAGAGCTAGATTTAATCTCAATAACAGAAACGATAAAAAAATATGGAAAAGGAAAAATGAAAAACGTGCTAGAAGTAAACCCTCGTTTGATTAGCACTATTAACAATCTGGACTTGATTTCAACAGGTGAGGTGTTTCGAACTCAGAAAGATATGAAGCTTCGAGGAGTAAATTACCCAAAGGACGGGGTTTTAAAAATATCACAAACTATTGCTGCGTATATAGAAAAAAATGGTGGAAAAATCCATCTAAATAGTCCTGTAACAAAAATTATAATTAACAACAAAAGGGCAGAAGGAGTTATTTTGAATGATAAGAAATATTTTTATGATTCTATAGTATCAAACATCCTAGTACAAAAACTTTTTACGATTGCTGATGAACATCAGTTTCCAGATGAATATGTTACTATGATAAAGGGTCTTGAGGGGACAGGAAGTTTGTGTGCATATTATTCTCTAAAAAAGATTGATCAAAGATTACTTGGAAAAACATTTATTTTTATTGAACGTGACTTAGGTGTTGATGGAAATGATGCTGCTGGCATGATTGATTTTATCTCCGCAAAAGCAGAAACTGGATTATCAGCTCCATCACAGTATCTCGTACAAGCATACGTTATTTGCACGCCAAAGGAAGCAAGGGATAAAAATATTCTAAACAAGCTTAAAAAAGCATTGGATAAAAACCTCGAACGTATCATACCCGATTTTCATTCTCAGCTCCAATGGGCTATCTATCCTGCCACCTGGCACCTCGATGGAGTTGCAAAAACCATTGATAACATAAAACCAGATATACAGACCCCTGTTGAAAACCTCTATATGATTGGGGATTGCGTCAAAGCTCCTGGTATTGGAATAAACTGTGCGATTAACTCAGCACAGATTATTCAAAAGATCATTCCTATATCAGATTGATTAAAAATTAATTCTTTTTAAAAATAACTAATTTTTTATAATAGTAAAGTTACTAGTAAATAGTAAGTTATTTCAGAAGAGTAACTAATATAACATACCTCTATATTCAGAAGAACAAAATACATTCCTACTCGGTGTAATAATGTCTGTTAAATTAATAATGAAAGAGCCTTACATAAAAAGTAGGTTTCTCTCGAAAAAATTCAGAGGATATTTCGATTTACTTAGACCTTTTACATTACTCGCGCCTTTTTTTGTTTCCATGTTTATCATGTTCGCAAGCCTTGTATATAACAATAGATTTGTTGAATTTCCGAATTGGTGGATCATTATAGGTCAAGCTAGCCTTACGTTAGCGTTTCTGAATGCGGCATCGAACGCATTGAATCAAGCAACGGATGTAGAATCAGATAAAATATCAAAACCATACCGTCCGATTCCACGGGGTGTTGTGGAAAGAGATGAGGCACAAAGTATCGCGTATATCTTTTATCTTTTCGCCTTGCTTCGTGCAGTTACAATTAACACATGGTTCGGAGTGTTTGTTTTTCTTATTATGTTGTTTACCGTGGTCTATTCGCTTCCTCCACGGATGAAACGATTCCTTTTTATTAACCAAGTTTGGATTGCTATCCCACGAGGATTATTTGCCGTTCTTGCTTCATGGAGCGTCTTTGGTGATCCTTTTCAGATTGTTCCACTTACGATTGGGTTCATTGCTCTTGTTTTTTTCATAGGAGCTATGACAACAAAGGACATTGTTGATTGCGAAGCAGATAGAAAAACAGGGACACGAACCCTCATCAACACTGTTGGTATCAAAAAAGCAGCGTTCATTTCGCTTCCATTCCTCCTTATCCCATTTGCCATTATTCCATTTTTAGTCCGGTATCACCTAATTAACACGTATTTCTTACCGCTTACAATTTTTATTATACCTAGTTTTTTTATATTCTATTTAATGCTTAAACATCAAAAAAGTGAAACCTTGGAAAATGTACAAGCATGGTCATTGATGTACATGACATATCTTTTTTATGCGATCAGTTTTACCGCCCTTATTATTTTAGGCGAACTTGGGCAACTTGATTTTATAACATCTATCTAAGTTAAAATCAATGTTTTTTTTATAAAATCTGTAAAAATAAGGAGAGATAGAGCAAAGTCATCATCTCTTCGTATTAAAAAAGTTCTTATATTTATAAAACAACTCTTTTATATAGAAAAACTGAATAATTATAACAAAAGGAGATCTATGCAAGGATCAAATATATTAATAGTCGGTATACTTCTTCTACTTATCTGTCCAGTGGTAAGTTTACCGGTATCCTCGCAGGACAATATAAACCCATTATGGGACACAACCTTTAGAGAATGGTCATACAGACAGGAGTTGCAATTACCCATACCAACATTTGATTCTGTTGCCCAGTACCAACCAATCGATTTTCGTATAAGATTCGAAAAACCATGTTGGACGGAAAATGAAAATAAAACCTCAATTCGAATATCTTGTTGGCATAATGAACAATGGTATGAATTAGAATCACAAATCTATTCTCTCACTAAAGCTATCGGAGAAAAAAATTATATCACTGAATGTAACATCGTCTTTTTAGTTCCGCCCTTCGCAGATGGAACAGAGAGGTATTTCATTTATTATCATCATGATGTAACATCAAAACCAAATTATAAAGATCACGTGATTATTGAGGATGCAAATTATTCTTCGTCACCCTTGCCCGAATTAACAGCAAAAGCAAGATTTTATGGAATTAAACAAGATGGGTATTGTATCTACGGTGTAGGACAAGAAGGAACGCTTTTAGATAGACCATGTGCTCAAGTAGTCGTAAAACAAAAAAAAGACATCAGGGAATTTGATATAATTAATTCAGATGAAATAGTGTCATTTGCATTTGCCTATTATTATGGAAGTAAAGAAAAAGATGAAAGTTCTTCCGATCAAGTTTTTATCGATAAAAAAATTTTTGTTGATGGAACCCTTATGGGTGAATTTGGAATAATTAGTGAATCATATAAAAAGGATGTGCAGACAACCGCTATTTATCGATATTATTATTGTCCAATGGGAGAAAAACGCCTCTATGTTAACGTAAAACATGAGATGCTAAAAGATGCAACTGTACAAGGCATTGATAATATTGATGGTCGGTTTGGTTCTCTTATTTCAATAAAAACACGGAGTGCTGCCGTTGATTCTTTAAATTTCGGGAAAATCTACCCATTTCTAAATTTCTACAGTGAAAATGAAAAAATTGAACAATATCAAATAAATCAGAATCCCTCCACGAAAGAACGCGAATGGATTATATCATATAAAAACGACGCAAGTCTAGGAACAGAAGCATGGCTTTGTCACGGAGAAGGTAAGACAGGAAAGGTAAATGCTGTCCTCTTTGCATCAAGTCAAGGTATTGTGACATCGGGTACTGATGAGAGTGATGGCGTCCAATTAAAAGTCGCTGCGAAGGAATATCTAAATTTTCTAGGAACTGAGGTTGACTACGTTTCAATTAATTTTGGAAGACGTTCCTACAAACCTGGACATAGTCACGATGTTATGATTCCATCAGATCTGATAGTACAGTTTGATGCAGAAGTTTTTTCCTCTGAAAACGGGGGATATGAAACTGTACAAAAAGAATCAGCCCTTTATAAGACTTTAATAAAATTTCGTAAACTTTCTGGTGATATTCCATTTGAAAGAGAAGAAAAGAGATATAATGTTACAATCATCTCCCGATTCGGAGGAACATATTTATCTCGCCCGAGGTTGTCTAATCTCACAGGCGCCACGTTTCCAGTGATATGGATAGAATTGCATCGTGACGGGGGGTTAATAGCTGAAGGAGCTGCCGACCGAGCTTTTTTAATTAGAGCAAAAAAAACATTTTTGGGTGTTTTAGAAGGAGACTATCTTGTAAAAGTGTTTCTCAAAAGGGAAAAAAAGAAGGTTTTCACAGGTTCAGCAATACTTCATTTGTTTAAAGACACAAAAGTAAATGTTTTCTGTACCTGGGAGCGAACAATAAAATTTACATTTCTTGACCAAAATGGACAGGGGATAGCTGGAGTTACTGCGTGGCTCATCAATCAAGATGAAGTTGTTTTTGACAAAAAAATAACACAACAGAACGGTGAATTAATTGTTAAAGCCCCTTACAATATAAAAGATCCATATACATTAAAAGCAGAATACAAAAATTTTATTGTCTACAGCCAGGAGCTCAAAAAAACCATTATAAAAGTAAATGAACAAGTCACCCTTCAACTTTCCACCTTTGATGTTGTTGTAAAAGATGCTTTCGATTTACCACCAGGTGTTGATATAACACCTCTTTTGATAACCGCTAATGGAAACAGAACTATCCAACTTACTCCAAAAGAAAAAAGCCAAGGAGTTTATACTTTTAAAGATATTCCTGCAGGCGATTATCAACTTCAAATTAATTTTGGCGAGTTTATTGATACCATCCGTGTCTCCGTTCCCAATGCCGGTAAAGTTATCCAAATAAAGTTTTCAGCTATTTTTGATATGACAATCGATGTATTCGATTCCAAAGGAAATCTTGTTACAAATGACAATATTGAATTTTCTATTCTACGAGATAATCAAACCATTGCCAAAACAAAACAGAAAAAAATTTCTCTTCCTCCAGCCCACTATACAATCAACGCGTATTTAGAAAACAAACTTATCGGGGTTAAACACGTTGAACTGATTAATAATAAACATCTGATATTTGTAACAACATTAGATTCTATTTTCCCGCTTATTCTCTCCTTGCTCCTATATTCGCTGTTTGGGTTTTTTGTCATATTAACAATATTAAGAAAATTTTCGTTTTCATCATTATTGAAATCACTGGCTATTTTACTTATCGTTTTTTCAATTTTCCAACCCTGGTGGTTGTTCACAGGGTCAAGTTCTACACAACCGATAGAAAAAACCACATCATTATACATAAATCCAGGAATGATGATTGAAACAAAAAAATATTATGGTGAGCTATCATTAAACATCGCAGAAATACCTGATATTTTCATTGTTTTTCTTTCAGCAATACTGCCACTTGCAACACTAGCATGTGTATCTCTTGGTCTTGGCATTGTATTAAAAAGGACAAAGAAAAAGCACTATGCATTTCCTTTAAGTATCGTTGGAATTATCCTTCTAAGTATCCTAATCCCCTCGTTTTATTTTGGAACAACAAAATTAATTGAAGCAAGTATTGGTTCTGTCCAAGGAGAGGGGGTTCTTACCATTTCCATTGAATCAGGGGAAGTAACAATGCTTTCGAATTGGGGTTTTAGTTCAGGATTTTATATCACCTGCATTGCACTCATCGTGGTAGTGACAGCAATGCTTTTTGATATCCGTTTAATGATTAAGCAGAAAAAAAGATCATAATTATCGCAAAACTTAATGCAAAGATAAAATAAGTCCCATACATCAACGTCCATGCCGATGTGTTTTCGCATTTTGTATTTTTTTGTTTATGACACATCAACCATCCGATAACAACACATAAAAAACTAAGGAAAACAAGGGGTAAAACTGTTACAGGAATAATAGTAAAATACACCAAGGGAAGAATTAAACAAAATGCACCAATCATAAATACAAGTGAGAAGATTGAAGCTATTTTTAATCCAAACACATTCATCAATGTTTTCGTTCCCACGCTTCTATCTGCATCTGCGTCTAATATGTCTTTGGTCGTTGTTCCACCAAAAAGGAACAGAGCAGCAACACAGCCTATAGCAAGTGGAAGTGCGTCAAATGGATTCCCAAATACACTCCATGAAGCAACAATACCTAAGAAGCCTCTTGAAAAAGCTACCCACAGCTGATTGAGAAATAAGAATTTCTTAATCCGTGGTTTTATCGAATATGTAATTGAAAAAAAAGCAATGACGGATATAAAAAAAGCAAAAAGTAAATGTACCGTCAATGAGAGAATGAACGCAAAAGTGTATACAAAGAAAGATACCTTGTAAGCATCTATTGGTGAGACAAGCCCTTGCGGAATAGGACGATAGGGTTTAGAAAGCACGTCTTCTTTCCAGTCTGTGGCTTGATTTAATGCATTGGAGGCCCCATTTAGCAATGCAAAACAAAAACTCGCAGAAAGAATAATTTGAAATAGGGAGATGAATGCATGAGTGTTAGTTCCAGAATTAACAAGACTAGCTATGATGACGCTGCTAGATACTATGATAGGGGCTAAAAGAGTAAATGGTCGAAGAAGTGCAAGATAAACTCGTATTTTTTGAACAATAACCTCATCGAAACGAAACATAATACTACCGTGCTTTCTTTTTTATATAAATATATCTTTACACTTCTTATCAAAAATTCTTTTTTAGAATATTACTGTGATAATGATAATTGTTTGAGGCGATTAATGCCATCGATATCACGAATTAATTTGGAGACGGCCGCGGGAACCAAATCCTGCCAAGCCTCATCGTGAACAATGCGTCTGCGAACCTCCTTTCCAGAATATCGTTTTCGATCGAAATACGCGGTTGCCTTAACCATATACCCTTTCTCAGAAAATAGTTTTTTTGTAAATGGATTATTCGCAATGATTACATCAAAATCACAGACAATAGAACAAACATGATTAATCCATCGTGGTGGATCGTGAATATCAGGAATAGTAACAATTTGATAGTTCCGAATTCCTTCGGTTTCCAATGATTTTATAATCATCTGATATCGTTCTTCTATAGAAAACGGGTTATCAACAGTATCATGATATTGAGAAGAACCAATACCGACGATGATCATCTCATACTGACTACTTAATTGCTGCAATATCAAGAGATGCCCCATATGGAAAGGTTGAAAACGACCGATAAATAACGCTTTCATATCATACCTATAAACATATCCCAGGACAATTATTCTTTTTATTGTTCTTTTATCTACGCAATGATTTTTTAATATTCACCGTTCATCCGGCTGAAGAGAAGCCGACTGTTTCTTCCGCTCCGATTCAAGTTCCACTTTCCCGATAATTTTTGGAGGACGCATCTCTTTTAACTTGCGTAATAGCTCCTCTTTTCCGTTTCCGACAAGCGCATTTTGAAGAACATCTGTTAAAGTTTCAACAGGGATGATTTCAATAATTTTCTTGTATTTATCTTCGATTAACACATCATTCAAATTCGCCTTCGGAATTAGTACCGTTTTAATCCCTGCTTCCGCTGCTGCCTCAATTTTAGCAGTTACCCCTCCAATGGGAAGCACGGTTCCCCGGATGCTAATCGAACCAGTCATCGCGACATCTTGTCGAACTGTGACACTTTCCATTGCGGAAATTACAGCGGTGATCAGTGAGATGCTTGCAGAGTCACCTTCGACGCCCTCATACGTACCAATAAATTGAATGTGAATGTCATGTTTAGAGATATCCCGACCCATATATTTTTTAATAATAGCAGAGATGTTTTGTACCGATTCTTTGGCGATATCCCCAAGTTTTCCTGTTGCAATCACCTTTCCCTCAGACTGGGACCCTGCTGGTGTGACCTCTGCAACTATTGGTAATACCAAACCGGAAAACTCACTCATGGAAGGATCAGCTGAATGCACTGCAAGACCGTTGACCACACCGACCTCTTCCCCCAATGTTCTAAAAGAACGATAGCTCTTTTGCGATTCCAACGCCCGATCTGCTACCTGCTGTTCTAATGATCGGGCGATACGTTTTGCCTCAATGACATGATGCGGTGTGATAATCTTATCTTTTCGCTCATAGGCGATATCTCCAGCGACTCGAATAAGACCACCTAATTCGCGTAAGCGGAGCGATAGTTTCCCTTTTCGACCTGCTCGTCGTTGCGCTTCGTGAATGATTTCTGTAACCGCTTCTTTATTAAAATGACCGATCTTCCCATCTTTCTTAACTTCTTGGGCAACAAATCGTATCAGTTTTTCCCGATTCTCAGGCGTATCATCCATGACACTGTTAAGATAGCTTTCATATCCATATCCTCGGATTCGAGATCGCAATGCAGGGTGCATTCCGTTTAATGCGTCAAGGTTTCCTGCAGAAACGAGGATAAAATCACAGGGAGCTGGCTCTGTTTTTACCATCGCACCAAAACTCCTCTCCGACTGACCTGTAATTTGAAATTTTTTCTCCTGAATTGCTGTAAGTAAATGCTGTTGAGAGGGTAAACCTAATGTGTTAATTTCGTCGATATACAACACTCCTTTATGCGCACGATGGATTGCCCCAGCTTCCACAAGTTGATGGGGAGGGGTTTCCAATCCAGCAGATTGAAATGGGTCATGTCGGACATCACCAAGTAATGCACCAGAGTGTGCTGCGGTTGCATCAATGAAAGGAGGTAAATCATTTTTTTCATGTGATACTAATAGTTTTGGTATCATTTGTAATTCTCTTCTCTGAGAGAATCCGCCTCTAGCAACAATGAGATATACCATGACTGCGGCAATGACACCAAAAATCGCGTATTCAAAACGGCCTGTGACAATTGCTCCTATAAGAGACAACGTGACAATTAATAAGACGATACCAAGAATCATACTGTTTTGTTGTTCTACTTTTCGTTTCGCGTCCTCCCTTTGCGTTCTAATTATCTCTTGCGCCTTTCCTGCTGGAACAACACGAATTGTTGGAGTATTTGTATCTTCACTATTTGGATATACGATAATATCCTCAAGTTCCCCTTTTGGTAAAAACTCTGTCATAGCGCGAGCAACCATGGATTTACCTGTCCCCGGGTCACCGATGAGCATGACATGTCGTTTCTGTTCGGCTGCTTTCTTAACAATAGCAACGGTCTGATCTTGTCCAATCACTTGATCTAACAGACTTTCAGGAACATCGATTTCCTCTGTTGTAATAAATTTGATGTCCCGAATCCATTCGTTGATGGGAGGTAATTCCTCTTTGTCTTGTTTATGTTGTTCTATTTGATCTTCAGTTAGTTTTGTGGCCATGATTAAAACTTCCGCCTAACGAGATTGCATTAATGTGATCTCGGTTGAAATCAACCGACATATACGTATTCTATATATCAATTTTTTTCTTTTGTGAATTATGACGCCGTTTACTTTATAATACGATAGTCGATACCATTTGAATAATGACTTTTGATAGAAAAACACTTGTTATCCCAGATAGAACTTTATTCGAGGAAAAGGTGATAATAACTAAAGGTGATGTTGTAATTGGCGATCGTTCTTTTCTAAGATTTGGATTAAATACTAATGGCAGGATTTTTGTTGGTGAACATGCGATTATCGATGGTAACCTTGATTCCCCGCATGATGTGCGTGTCGATATTTTTTCAACGATAGGTGGAGATATCAAAAGTGGGGGGAATGTTTATCTAGGAGAAAAAACAAAAATCAAAGGGACTTTATCTCTAAAAGGCGATTTGGATGTTGGTGATAGCGTTGAAATCGAAAAAGGATTTGAGGCAAAAGGATGGATAAACATTAGGAATCCGATTCCTATTGTAATATATATATTCGTATATCTTTTACAATTGTTGAAAATGGGAAGAAGTGAAGAAATCGAAAGAATACTTGAAGAACTCGAACAAAACGATGGTAACACCATACCTATTTCGGAATCGTTTCTCTTCTTGCCGAATAACTCTCTTATTAGCACATCAAACTCAAAGGTAGAAGGAAGCATACAAATAGGAAAAGAATGCAAATTGTTAGGTAACTATGATATTAAAGGGAATATCTCAGTTGACGAGAAATCAGAAATCTTTGGAACATTAAAAGCAACTGGAAATGTCTTTATCGGTAAAAAGGTAAAAATCCATGGAGATATTTCATCTACAGGCATTGTCAACATTACCGAACAGGTAAACGTTATCGGCAATATAACAGCTGAGGAAGTATTGCTATCAAAAACTGCTGTAATCCAGGGGACACTTCTTGCGAAAAAAGGAATTTGTTTTATTGATATATCAAAACAGCAAACCATCGAAAAAGTGAAACGGTATGAAAATGATGTTGATGTGATAGACGAAGTAAAAAAAATGCTGGAGTAGAAAAAAATGCAACTGGGTATTGTCGGGAAACCAAATGTTGGGAAATCCACTTTTTTCAACGCTGCAACAAAGGCACATGCAGAAATCGCAAATTACCCATTCACCACCATTGAAGCAAATCGCGGTGTCATGTACATTCGCAAACCATGCCCTTGCAGAGACATGCATGTGACATGTACACCTCATAACTCACGATGCATCGATGGTACACGATTTGTACCAATCGAAGCAATCGATGTCGCAGGACTTGTACCAGATGCACATAAAGGAAAAGGACTTGGTAATAAATTTCTAGACGATTTACGACAAGCACATGCTCTTATCCACATTGTTGATGCTTCAGGAAGTACTGATTCAGAGGGAAACCCCTGCAATATTGGTACCCATGATCCCATCTTAGATGTTATTTTTCTTGAAAAAGAAATAAACTTCTGGCTCCTTGGAATTATTAAAAAAAGTTGGGAGATTATTGCAAGGAAATGTGAGCTTGAAGGCAAAAAGATAGAAAAAATGCTCGCAGAACAACTAACAGGTTTAGGAATTAAAGAAGAACATATCACTGGGGCTATCAGAAAAATCAATCTTGATACTTCGAAACCATCGCAATGGAAAGATGAACAGGTTTTTCAACTCACAGACTATGTTCGTACGATAAGTAAGCCAATCATTATCGCATTTAACAAATGTGACAAAGCACCAGATACTCTTATGAAAAAAAGAAACGAACTGACCAACTGTATCATTATACCTTGCAGTGCAGAAAGCGAACTTGCGTTAAATAACGCGGCAGAAAAGGGAATTGTTACATATACACCTGGGGCTAACGAATTTACAATCATTAACAAAGAGGAAATCACTAAAAAACAACTAAACGCATTGGAATACATAAGAACACATGTACTAACAAAATATGGATCGACTGGTGTACAGCGATGTATCGACGAAGCAGTGCGGATGCTTGACCTCATCGTTGTATACCCTGTTGAAGACGAACACCATCTGACGGACAAAGAAGGACGAGTACTCCCTGATGCTCACCTAGTTCCACGGGGATCAACTGCAAAAGACCTTGCATATAAGGTCCACACAGAACTAGGAGATCATTTCATAAGAGCTATCGATGCGCATACCCATAGAATTATTGGTGCAGACCATCCATTAAAAGATGGGGATATTATAAGCATCATCGCAGATGTGTAGGTGTAAGAAACGGATACCTTGCCGAACATGTAGGTGCATATAAATCTGCATGGTGATGGGATAACGAGCTGCCCTGTAGATGCATAGGTAGCTACAAAACAGACTTTTATAGTTGTTTATTGTTGCTTTTTTGGGATCACTAAAAAGATAACCTTCACTAGGAGGAAGAACGGTGTCAATAAGAAAAATAAGCAATAAAAAACTCACGCGAAATTTAAAGACAAAAAATGCACCTATACGGGTACTTCCTTTAGCACCCATTCAAATACGACACCGCATAAAACAAAATCAAAAAAAACAAACAGTAGAAAAATCTAAACTTCGATCACATTTTCCATCGATATTGCAGTGTGTAGTTGAAAAAGTAACTAAAAGAACAGGAAAAAATCTAATAAAATCTGGTAAAAAAGAACCAATAACAATCAAACCATTTCTCAGGATTCACTTTGCCATGAACGCATTTCGATGGATCTTGCTACTCATCGTCATCTATCTTGCTGCTGGAACTGCCATTATGATGATTCAACAAGGCACTGAATCATTAAAAAATATCGTTATCTATAGCATTCTGGGGTTCTTCACATTCTTCATGGGATATCTTGGCTGGATTCTCGCACACGATGTTCTGCTAATGATTTCTGGTAAAAAAAACGCTCGGAACGAGATTGAGATAGAGACCTAGACAGTTTTTCCTACACTATCTTTTTATATCATTCTTTTTTTATTGTCTTGTAAGGTGTCTTACTTGATACTCTTTGATAACCACCTTCACCTTCGTAGAGAGGGGAGATTTCTGGACGCTGCGCGAGAGTTTCACAACGCTGGTGGAACCCATTTCATTCTATGCCAATATCCTATGATTGAGACCGTTTTAAAAGAAAAAAGCTATCAGTCATGCTATCAAGAAACGATACAAATGGCTAAGGAGATACGAGATTCTGTGGGAATCGGTGTATTTGTCGTGGTCGGTCCATACCCCGTCGATCTACTATCTTTACAAGAAAAATTCGGAAGAGAAATCGCTATCTCCATCATGAAAAAAGGCATGGACGAGGCAGCAGTATTATGCAACGAACACAAATGTATTGCCATTGGTGAAATCGGACGACCCCATTTTACGGTTACCCAGCAGATACTCCAAGATTCAAATGACATTCTGACATATGGAATGCAGAAAGCAAAAGATGTTGGAGTACCAGTCGTGTTGCATACAGAAAATACGACACCTATGCAATGTAAAGAGTTAGTTGAAATGGGAAATAATGTTGGTTTAAAATCAGAAAAAATAGTCAAACATTTTGCACCTCCCCTTATTAGCAAAGATGAGAATTTTGGTTTGATGCCGTCTGTCCTGGCAAAAAAAAGAAACATCATCGAGGGTTTAAGAAAAGGCACCCGATTTTTCATGGAGACGGACTATATAGACGACCTGAGACGCCCAGGTGCTGTACTGGCACCAAAAACAGTACCAAAACTTACAAAAAAACTCATAGAAGAAAACATCATGTCAGAACAACAAGCCTATATGATTCATGTGGAAAATCCCCAGAACGTTTATGATATTCAACTCGAAGCATAATACAAATAATCAAATCTATAAAGAGGTAAACGATTTATTGATGCATATCGGAGGATGCTATGTCAATCTTCAGAGGATTCATCGCAATAGATATCCCCGCTATACAAAAACTCCTAATATTTGAAGAAGAAATAACAAAAACAAGTGCCGATATCAAACTTGTCGAACCAAAAAACATTCACATCACCATAAAATTCCTTGGCGACACCGATGAAAAATATATAGATGAAATTACACGGAGTATGAAAGACTCGGTCAGAGGTATTAAACCATTTTCCATTACATTTCAAGGGACAGGTGTATTTCCCAACAAAAATTACATAAAAGTAATTTGGGTTGGGATTATTGATACCGGCATTATTGAAACAATAGCACATGCTATCGACACCTCCCTTTTACCATTAGGGTTTAAAAAAGAACAAAGAGGTTTTTCTCCACATTTGACTATAGGTCGTGTGAAAACAGCAAGAAATAAAACCCAACTTCTCAAAGTATTAGAACGTTACACCAAAGAAGAATTCGCTGTTCATCAAGTACAATCGATTGTTCTTAAAAAAAGCGAGCTTACCCCAAAAGGACCGATTTATAGTACATTACGAGAAGTAAGATTATGAAATGGTGGTGAAAACATAGATTTCTGGTTTATGGTTTTAGCACCCTTCAATATTCTTTTATTTATTATCTCAATACTATTTATTATTCCAAAAAATACCTGGAGGAAATCATTAGAGGATTACATAAAAATTCTCTCTTATCATACCACTTATCTTATCCTTATCGTCATCGTCGTGATAGTTCATCTTTTAGAAGTAAATATAATAGACCCGTACACCACAAAACTTGTCAGTCAAAACTTCACAGCAGCCTTCCAACTTATTGAAAACGGAGTCGTGTATTGGTTTTCACAACACTGGGCGTCTCCCCTTTTATATTTCTTTGTTTTTATTTACATAGGTTTGTACCCTTTCCTGCTGTGGTTCTCACTTTTTTATTTTATAGTTCTTAACGAAAAAAAAGCGATGAAAACATTCAGCTATGCTTTAATAACCATCTATGCGATAGCAATACCATTTTATCTTTTTCTCCCGATTACAAACGTCTATACTTATTATGGATTAAATTCAGCGCTAGATATTGTCATCCCGACCGTTGAACAATTGTTCTATACGACAACCACAAACAATAATTGCTTTCCCTCACTACATGTTGCAGTATCGTTACTTCTTGTAAAAACAGTATCTTTAACAAACAACAAAAGATTCATTTACCTTACTTATTTCTGCACTAGTAGTGTAATCTGTGCAGTTATTTATTTATCTATTCATTGGATAACTGATGTAGTCGGAGGGATACTACTTTCATTTGGGGTATTCTTTCTCATCAAACGCTTTATAAAGGAGACATAAATGATACTAGGATCGAAACAAATTGAAACCATCGTCATAAAAAAAATAACACCAACACAAAAGGAAAAAAAACAGATAGAACAAATAATCAAATCACTTAAAGAGATAGTCTATAACGAAATCAACAAAACGAACATACCAATAATCATTGAACTTGTCGGCTCTACTGCAAAAGATACCTACATACGAACCTCTGTTGACATCGACCTTTTCCTTCTCTTCCCATCCACAATTCCACGAGAAATACTACAACAGAAAGGACTTGCAATCGGACGCGCAATCCTCAAGAATCAGGAGGAATGCTTCGCAGAACACCCTTACATTCGGGGTACATTTAAGGGATGTAAAACCGAAATAGTTCCCTGCTATAAAATTGAAGATACATCACAGAAACTCTCTGCTGTTGACCGTACACCATTCCATACAAGATTCATAAGAGAGCACCTCAAACAATCACAGAAAAAAGATGTACGGCTCTTCAAACAATTTCTTAAGGGTATTGGTTGCTATGGAGCTGAAGCAGAAATCGAAGGATTCTCTGGATATCTCTGTGAAATCATGATTCTAAAATATGGGACATTCCAACATGTTATCGAACAAACAACCCAATGGAAGCATGGAGAAAAACTTACACTAAAACCTGGAACATACCCTGATTTTCCAAACCCTTTGACTTTTATAGATCCAGTAGATCCCGGTAGAAATGTCGCTTCTGCTCTCTCCAACGAAAAATTCAAGGTATTCCAAAAAGCATGCAAAGACTATCAAAAGCAACCACGTCTTACTTTTTTTTACCCGCATAAGATTAAAAAATGGTCTAAAGAGAAAATTAAAAAAGAACTTGATACAACAGACGTCATTGGTGTTAAATTCCCAAAACCAGAAATCATCCCTGAAAATCTTTACCCGCAGATACGTAAAGCGAAAAGAGCAATACGAGATCTTTGCGAGCAGCATGAATTTACTATTAAAAATGTTACCTTTACCATTGAAAAGAAAAATGTGTATATTGTCCTTATTCCATCGACAAAAACATTATCCAAAACAACTATTCATAAAGGACCGCCAGTATCACTGAAAAAAAATGCAGATGAATTTCTAAGAAAATGGCAAGACAACCCACGAACAATAAAAAAACCGTATGAGAGAGATGGACGGGTATATACTGAAATAGAACGCGAGTACACCGACATCCGAGATTTATTACAAGATCAGGTTGGACGATTGAATCTTGGGAGAAATATCGATAGTGTAATTCTAAAAAAGTTAACCATAATCGAAAAGAATGATTTACTCATAGATAACCTCCGTATGTTTTGGACGGATTTCCTTGACCATCGAATGATCTGGGAACGATAAAATCCCTTCAATTTCCAGATGTCGAATATAGGAATATTTTTATGATAAAAGAAGATATATAGATGCAAGTAAATATGCAGCAGGATGGGATGAGATTTAGGAAGTTACTGATAGTGATAGTTGTTATGGTTCTTTTCACAAGCTGCATACGCTTTTTTAAACCAATGGAGATCTGTAAAGCAGATGCACCTCCGACACTTTACGTTGGACCGGGTGAGAATTATATTCGAATCCAAGATGCTCTCAACAAGGCACAAGACGGCTATCGAATTTTTGTCTATAACGGTACATATTACGAAAATCTGATAATTAATAAACGAATTGATTTATTCGGAGAAGATCGGTATAATACAATCATAAATGGAAACAGAGCAAATACGGTGATCCAAGTAACAAAAAATAATGTAAATATCAGTCATTTTACGATAACAAATGGTAGCACAGCGGTAACTAGTAGCATCATTCAAATAAACGCTGGAAGTTCAATTATTACGGATAATATCATATCATTCGGATATAATGGAATTCATCTTAATAATTCACATAACCATCTTATTTACGATAACATCATTAGAAATAATTCAGGTGATGGGATTAAACTGGATCGTTCATATTCGAATGTGAATATCAGCTTTAATACAATCTTGAGAAATAAAAATGGTATCTATCTCTATTACTCTGATGGAAATAATATTTTCAACAATAAAATTCAAAACAATAATCGAAACGGGATTTTTCTTAACAACAGCTGTCGAAATAACATCATAAGAAATAACAACGCGTCGTTAAATGATAATCATGGAATCTATCTCAATGGTTATAGCGATTATCAAACAATAACACATAACCAAATCTCTTATAATAAAAACTCTGGAGTGGTTTTAGAAAATTGTAGTAATAATTTTGATATTAACAGAAACAGAATCATTGGCAACATCAATAACGGTATGATGATTATAGGTTCTAAAAATAACATAATCAACAACATTGTTTTGAGAAACAACAAAGATGGTATTTACCTAGCTGCTGACGATAATAACACGGTGTACAATAATACTATCATTTATAACAATTTTGCTGGATTGAGGATGTATAACTCAACTAATGATTATATTTTAAATAATGAAATCGGTTATAACAAAGAATATGGTCTTTACCTAGATTTTTTTACCATTAACAATATGATTTACAATAACTGCTTCCATGACAATTTTAAAAATGCTATGGATAAAAGTCTTAATCGCAACAAATGGAATATCACAAAAATAAGTGGTATTAATGTCATCCAAGGAACAATGCGCTGTGGTAATTATTGGGATAATTACGATGAAATCAATGAAGGAGCAAACGATGACGACCTTGATGGGATTGCAGATAGCCCTTACATCATCTATGGTTTAAATACTGATAAAGGAGCACTTCTTGACACAATACAACCTCGCATTGACGTACCTAACATCTCTCCAATTTCACAGATATTAGATAAGTACACAAACATATCTGTTACCATAACTGATAATACAAAAATTAAGGAAGTGTACCTAAACATTATGGGACCAAATGGACAGTTGTATAACATCAGTATTTCTCAAAATAAAACAGGAGATACCTACTATTTAAATAAAAAATTTTCACCGACAGGTAATTATACGTTTTATGTAGCTGCAAAGGATCCTCGGAATTGGAATTATTCAACAAATTATACATTTGCAATTAAACCTGGAGAAAAACCAATAATCAAAGACAATTCACACTCAACAGCGAAACCTTCAAAAGAATTCACTTTTAATGCCACAGTCACTTCGAAAAATGCAGTCGCATCTGACATTGAAGTCATTGTCCAGTGGAATCACGGAAATATAAAAAATAATACAACGATGGCACTTATCAGTGGGAATTATTTCGTTGGAACTGTAATACTTGCACATAGTATTGAAAATCTCACATACCGTTTCAACGCAACCGATAAATGGGGTAACAGTGCGACTACAGAAACAAAAAAAATTAAAATCATCGATACCGACCCACCAGTAATACGAATCAACCGCTATGGACCCTCTTTTGAAGATCTTCCAAATAGTTATAGGTTTGATACTACGATAACAGATGATTCTATTGTATCAATAGTGACAATAGAATATTGGTATAACACGAGTGAGAGGATGAAAACTACTATGGACTTCATAGGGAATAATAATTACAAAAAAGTAATTGTCTTAGAGGAAAAACCATCAAGACTTTATTGTATTATCAATGCAACTGATATTGCAGGCAATATGAATGATTCAAGAAGTCCAGTAGCACAACACGACGGCCCATATAACGGGTTTGTATTACAAGAAATCACCTTTAATGGATCGAGGAGTTTTGATCTTGATGGTACAATTACTAGATATTTATGGGATTTTGGAGACGGCACGACAGAAAATGGTAGTAGAATAACACATACCTATTATTCAAGCGGTAGCTACTCAGTGAAATTAATTGTCACTGATAATCAAGGGCGAAATGGAACAAGTCAGACACGCGTCACTATCTTTCCCTTTTCACGACATATAATACCACTTAATCAACTCGATCTTATCAACAACAGATATAACCTAGCACTTACCAAACCATTCTACTGCTACGACACCGATGGTGATGGGATTTTTGATACATTTGTAGACCCTGCCCAAGTTCTTACTGCAGTGTATAATAAACAAGTTAATTTCAACGATGACACCCTGTTTTTGATTTCAATTGGTGAAGATTATGTTCCTGAGTTTTTTTGGAGCACTACGACTGATCTTATTTTCCCTATAGCTCATAGAATTGGTATGGTACAAAACAAAATAATCGACGATGTAAATGAACAAGCAAAATTATATGTCACTGTTGATAAATATCAGTGGGTTTACATAGAAATCGACGATCCATATCCCCTTTCACCAGTTATTATTACTACAGCAGGTAGGGTAATTTCTGATGACAAGATTTGGAGAGGCCCTCAAAAAATCTATGTCTTTGACGACCCAGAAACAAACTATGAATATACATTTTATGATATCTACCCTCCACTTACGGTTTCATTTTCTCCAAGTGATGGAGGTATTATCAACAGCAATCAACCAACGATAAAAATCATTTTTAACATACCAGCGACTATCACCACCGCAACATTTAACCAACGCAATGTAGTGTCTCAGTTAATACATTTAGATGATAAAAGCTATATGTATACACCGCCAGGATACCTTGAAAATGGAACCTACTTTTTAGAAATTTTTGCACAGGCGTTACATGGAAGAAGCTCGATTACTTCTTCAGTTGTTTATTTATATTTTTCCTACGAGGCTCCACCTCAAAAAAGTTTTCTAGAGGAGAACTGGCTCTTGATACTCGTCGGCGTTTCGATCGGTATTATTGGAGGTGTATTGATTTTTTTTAAGAAAAAAAATATCTCTATCGATGGGTTCATATACTTGGGAAACAGAAAGATCATTCCTTTCTTCAAATCCATTATCGTTGGACCGGTCAGTATTCGAATTCCTGAAGAAGGGTTCAGCAGAGCAGAATTTTACATTGACGGCCAACTAAAACAGCAAGTTACATCGTTCCCAGTACTTTGGCAGTGGAATGAAAAAGCGCTTCTAAAACATACGCTTGAAACAAAAGTGTTCGATAGCGATGGAAATAGCATTTCCAGTGGAGAAATGGAATTCTATATTTTTAATCCTTTAAGAGGAAAACAACTTTAATCAAGCGGGTGGGTTCTTTTTGAATTTTCTTGTCCAGAAAGAAATGCCAAACCTTCTTCAGTGAGTTCGATTTCATTAAACGACACATAATGAAGCAGTTCATTTTGAAGTAATTTCTGCACGATATATTTAAATTCGATTTTAGAAACATGCAAGATCATCAATGCAGTTTCTGCGTCCATATCTCGAGATTGGAGTATTTTAAGAAGTTCGAATTCTTTATCCGCTAGCATCACTTCCTCTTGATATTCTCCTGAAGGATCCTCGTATTCCTGAGTAAGATTTGTCACATAATTTTCAATGATTGTATCAAGATTCAGACGATCAAGTTCTTTTCCCTCTTTGTTATATAGAATACAGATTTTTTGAAAAGTATCGTATTTCCAGGATCCTACATTTTTCCAACTATAACCAAGAAGACTAACATCATCTCGATGTTCTATTCTATTACCGAATTTCTTCATTTGTGTCTGTTGTTTTCTTTTTCGGTTTTGTCTATGCATATACCGTTGTTCTGTTTGTAAGAGTGCTAAGTCAACACCAAAGTTTCGTAGTTCTGAAATAATTTGTTCTCCAGCTTGTTCTTTTAATTCTCTCATAAAAAATAATCCTGTTTTTCCTATTAAGTCCATGTAGACAACACGAATAATTGTTTCAATTGCTTTTCCTATTTTTGAGGATTCAACAATATCGATTTCGTTTGAGATACTGATTATGAATTCTGAGTTTATAAACTCAGGATTTTCAATATTCACATATTTTAAAAAAGAGTAATTCTGTTCTAAAGTTTTGATAATGGTACCTATCACTGTTGAAGCAAAAGTTTGAGATGTTCTTCGACTTGCGACACGATAAAGAGTAACAAGGATACTTTCAATTACTTCTGAATTCTTCATCTTAGTCATAAAAAATCAAGTTTTAAAATCAACGATCATTTTATAAACATACGGAAGTCGTATGATAAATTTGCTTCCTTTCCCAACCTCACTTTCCGCCCAAATCGTTCCATTATGTTTTTTCACAATTTCTTTAGATATGAATAACCCTAGTCCAGTGCCTTCGTTGTTGCGATCTTCACCAGTATACGCCTGATAGAATTTTGTAAAAATTTTCTTAAGTTCATCTTTTGAAATTCCGATTCCTGTATCTACAACGGAAATTCGTATGTGGTTATTCTTTTTTTCAACATCTAAACCGATAAAACCGCAGTCAGTAAATTTAAGGGAATTGTTAATAAGATTTTTCAATACTTGCGATAAACGATTTTTATCGCCAATAATATGGGGAAGTGATGTCGGGATATTAACACGAAATTCTAATTTTTTATTTATTACCGACGGTCGCATATCTTCAACGATTTCCTTTAAAAATTCAACAGGATCTATTTTCTCCATATCAAATCGCATCGTGTCACTATCAAGACGAGCGACATCCAAGATATCATTGACAAGACGTAACAGTCGTTCTGCATTCCGCAAACTAATTTTTGCCCAATTCTTAATCTTTTCACTGCTCTCACTATCATGAAGAATAAGGTCCAGGTATCCTTTGATAGGAGTAACAGGAGAACGAAGCTCATGAGCAGCTATGTTCATAAATTCTGTCTTCAAACGTTCATTTTTCTTCAATTCATCTTCTATTTCTCTCCGTTGTGTTATATCACGAACTGTACAGACGATACCACCAAACTCAGCTTGCTTGGTTAATGGTGCGATGTTCGTTTCGATAGGGATTATATCACCATCACCAGCAACAAGCTCCAATTCGACATTCTCAATTTTATCATTCTTCTCACGAACATCAATAAAAATCTGCTGGAAGAAATAGACTGAATCTTCAAGGAGATATTTTCTGAATGGTGTTGCTAGAATCTGACTTTTTCTCCTTCCGCATAATTTTTCAAAAGAAGGATTTACATACGTAAGACGTCCAAGTGAATCTGTTGTAAATACGCCATCTGCCGATGTTTCGGCAAGGATACGATATTTCTCCTCCGATTTCATAAGCTCCTCTAAGACATTTTTTCGTTCCGTGATATCTTCAAGAGTTCCAACTATAGAAACAGGTTCATTTTTATCGTCAAAGATAGCAATGCACGTATCACGCATCCATCGATAACCACGTGTTTTATGTTTAAAACGGTACTCGAGTGATTGAACAGTGTCCTGTTTTTGTTGACAATCAGTTATACTTTTTAGATGTTGGATCCACCGCGGAGTATCATCAGGATGAACAAGCTCTTCGATTACTTTTAAGCTAAGAGATGCCATCTCTTCTAGGGAGTACCCAATAATTTTTACTGAAGAAGGACTGACATAATCACATGTACCTCTTTGTAGATTAAATTGATAAATCATGTCAAAAGAATTTTCCAATACTATCTGGAATCTCTGTTCACTTTCACTAAGTGATTTCACTCCTTCCTTGCAATGAGTAATATCAACATAAGAAGCTATAATACATATTAGTTTTGTCGATTCATTATTAATCATATTTGCAGATAGTTGCATCTGAAATGTGGAGTGATCTTTTCGCACACCAATAACTTCCCCTATCCACTCTCCTTTAGTATGTAGCGCATCCATTATTTGAATGAATTGTTCTTTCATTTTCCAGAACTGCATTATAGGTTTTCCGATTACCTCTTTTTTGTTTGAATATCCCCACAAACAGAGAAAAGAATCATTTGCATACCTCAATTTTCCCTTAAGATCTATGAATATAATGGCATTAATAGAGGAAGCAATTGCATTGTCTTTTATCTGCATGGCTTCTTCCATTTGTTTTCGCTTGGTAATATCTACGATAACAAGAATATACGAAAAGATGTCCTCTTGGTCATTTACAAGGGGAGAGCTATAGACAATACCAACCCGCTTCTCATCATGTTTTGTAAGAGCAACGATTTCGAAGGGTGCGATTTTTTTATTTACCTTTTTTTTTGAAAATATTTTTTTTAAATTTCTTTTGGATTCCTTGGTGAGGAAGGATAGGGTTAAAAAATTTTTGCCTTTTATTTCATTTGGCTGGTATGTACTCCATTCAGTGATGCGTTCGTTTACATCTAAAACTATTCCATTTGTATCAACTATAATAAGTGTTTGAGGGAAAAGGTTAAATATGGTATGGAATTTGTATTGTTGTTCTTGCAATAATTCCTCTGTTTTTTTATTTTCAGTGATGTCTTTTAAAATGACTAAAACTGCATTTGTACAAGATGTCGAGGTTTCTTTCATAGGAGTTATGGCCTGTACATACCAGTTTCCTTCTTTACAATAAACGTCTTTGAGAGGTAGACCATGCTCAAAAACCCAAGAATGTTTCGTAATAAACTCCTCTGATTCATGAGGGGAATGAAAATCATGATATGTTTTTCCTATCACATCTTCGCAGGAACGTTTCAGCCACGACAAATACGCATTATTGACCATAATATATCGACAATCCGAATCCATTAGATACATTGAATCATCAGCATATTCAATAAGAGAGTGTAGACGTTGTTCCGCTTGTTTTTGCTTGGAGATGTTTCTAATAATGTATAAATAACCAAGGTTTTTTCCATAATTATTTTTCAAACCACAGAGGGTTACTGTCACATCCAATATTTCGTTGTGTTTAGTGAGTATCTTAGTTTCTAGTTGATATTGAAGTCCTGATTGATTGCTTAATTGTTTTTCGATTTTTAACCATTCATCAGTTGAATGGAGAGATGAAACCGATTGTAAATAAAGATCTATTTCTGTTTTCTGTAGGAGTGTTTCAGTGTAGGAATTCCATGAGATGATTCGTTTTTGTGTGTCAAGAACAATAACAGCAAGGAAGCATGTCTCAAAGGTAGTTTGATATACTATCTCTTGATGTTCTGATTTTAATGTACTTTCTTTTTTCGAAAGTGAATTTAAAAGCATCGTGGAATCATCAGAATTATGCAAAACGACATCATTGGATTTTGATAGATTTTCCTCATTGTAGGATGACTTTGTCTGAATAGTTCTCAATCGTTCTTCTTCTCGCAATATTTTTACGATTTCGGGTTCGCTTGTCATGATCCCCTTCCTAAGAGTATATGTGAGCTTCTTTACATCCCATTTTTTGTATTATGCTGAAGATAAAAAATCCTAATGATTTTCCTAAATTTTCAATATTCTATCAACTCTTTGCAAGAGAGTTTCCTTGTCAAATGGTTTCATGATGTAGTCCGCTAACCCTTCATCGAGTAATACCTGTTTTCTTTTTTCCGATATATCTAAGACACTCATAAACGCGACTTTTATGTCCTTGTTTTTCTTTTTAATACGGTTGAAAACATCCCAACCACTCATACCAGGCATCATAATATCTAAGAGTACCAAATCCACTTTTTCTTTCTCAAGTCTCCGTAACGCTTCTTCACCACTGTAGGATGGAACGACAATATAACCACCAAGTTCCAAGACGGTTCTTGTCAAATCAACAATATCTGGTTCGTTGTCGACAACCATGATTTTCTTCATGTTACAGATTCCTCATCCATGTTCGTAAGTCTGATTTACCTATAAGAAGATATCGTAAAATGTTTATTATAATTATTCTTTAAATTTGATTTTTTCAGTTCCTATGTAAGAAAAGTATAAATTCTCATTTGTCATATGTTTCTGCATAATTTCTAACGGGTGCACCATGAGGGAAAATGAAAATATCTTCATTTCATTAGAGATAAGAAAAAATGCGGAGTCAAAAGGACTGATGTTAAGTGTTCAATTTGATACAAAAGCTCCTAATTTTTTTCAGGAAGACGAGACGTTTACCTGGAGTCCGACCTATGATGAACTTTATTTTATTAAAGAGGCTTTTGCACTAATGGGAGGAAATCAAGTTCAGTTGAGAGAAAAAGAAGAACCACAAGAAGAGGAATCAGAAGATATCGATACGTCCTTTGGGATGGATAAAACAGATTATTCACATCGTTCTTCTGAAATACGGATCGCTCCGTTACCCAATGAAGTAGCTCTTGAGGTACCAGAGGATGTGAAATCCTCTAATCTAAAAAATAATGCAGAAGAAGAAAAAATATTTATACAAGCTGATGAGAAAAAAATCGATGAAATTTTACACAGAAAAAAACAAGCGACAAAAAAAAAGTTCCAGCCAAATCCTAATGCAAAGACAATGCTTGATAAGATGATGAAACAAAAAAAGAAGAAATAAATGTTTTCATGATTACCCCCCTATTTTACAGAAGGAATTTTATTAGGTATATTGAATTTTCTACATTGCTTTGAAAGAATCACATTCATCTCATTGATATATTTATCCCAAGGAGTGATATTATTTTCATATAGCGCATTGTATTGTGGGAGTAAAAGAGGATAGTGTATTTTAATCAGATTTCTAAAATAAATTTTTTGGTCCCCCTTTAGTTCTAAGTGTTTATGCAAGAGATATTGTGCATCAACGCTTTTAGCTGCTTTGAAGATTTGATCTATCTCAGAATCGGTGATGTATGGTAAAATCGGAATCAATGCAAGTCCTGCTTTAACACTTTGTTTGCGAAGGTTTTCGATAGTTCGAAGGCGATTATGGGGTGAAGGAACTTCCGGCTCAAAGATACGAACATTCCGGTTATTAAGAGAGGAGATACTGATGGTTATTAGACACTCAAGTTCAGAGATGACGTTTATATCTCGTAAAATCAAAGGAGATTTTGTAAGGATATGACACGGAAAATTATATTCCTTTAAAATCTCAAGAATAGCGTTGGTAAGGTTAAATTTTTTTTCGATATTCTGATAGGGATCGTGTGCCGAACCTATGATGATTCGGCCGTTCTGTATCGTATCTAATTCTTTTTTTAAAATATCAATGATATTTTTTTTTACGTAGATTGTTTTCTCGAAGGAAGAATCGCAGTACTGGCAGCCGAATTCACAATTTTGATAGGGATCGATACAGTACTTACCTTGAAAAAGCGAGTCATTATTAGTAATTTTTTTGATAATAGAATCACAGTTAATGAGTTTGTACTTCATTCACATCTCCGTAGGTGCAGATATTCCTAACAATTCTAATCCATTGTAAAGTACAATTTTTGTAGCATGAACAAGTGCAAGCCGCGAAGAGCGAAGAAGTTCATTTTCTTCACAAAGCACAGGGCAATCCCGATAAAATTGATTAAAAACAGATGCCGTTTCAAAAAGATAGTTTGCGATGATATGGGGTTTGCAGTTATTACACGCATCCTCAATCATAAGGGGAAACCATGCAAGTTTTTTAATAAGAGTAATCTCAGAATGATTTGTCAATAACGGAGCGTGGAAGGTATCCTCCTTGATAGATATTTTTGAAAGGATGCTACAAGCTCTTGCATGAGCATATTGAACGAATGGGACTGCATTTCCCTCAAAATTCAAGGCTTCTTCCCAGGTAAAGATTATGTCTTTTTCCGGTTGAACTTTTATAATATTGTATCGCAGAGAGCCGATACCAATGAGCTCTGCAATTTTTCTCATTTGTGATTCTGTAAGTTCATTATCTCTCCTTTTTCTTACTTCTTCGTATGCATGTTCGATGCATTCATCGATGAGTTCATCAAGATAGACTACACGTCCTCGTCGTGTAGACATTTTACCACCAGGTAAAGACACAAATGCATAGAAAACAACTTGTGGAAGAATCTTGACTTTTAGAAGCTCAAGAGCGACTTTTACTTGTTTTGATTCAAGTTTATGATCTTCTCCGAGAATATTTATAAGGATGTCGGCCTGTTGTGCTTTCCATTGATGATATGCGATATCCCGTGTTGCATAAAGGGTTGTTCCGTCGCTTCTTAAAAAGAAAAATTTAGTATTTCTCCCATGAATACCAAATGGTTCCATATCTATGTAGAATGCTGCATCCTGTTCTCTACAATATGGTGTCTGTTTTAATCCTTTTATAACGCGTTCGATACTTTTATCATATATAAATGTTGATTCAGGAATAAATGTATCAATATGAATGTTAATTCGTTGGAGGCTTTGTTTTATACCTTCTAGTACTGGAGCATACGAAGCATGAATCATTTCAATGGTTTTGTGGTCACCGCCTTCTAATTTTTTTACAATATCGCTTATTTGTTCTGCAATCCTAGGCTCTGTTTTCATCTGTTCATTCGCTATTTGGTAGTATCCCACCATTTGATGATCCGCCTTAATAGTAGTAGAAGAAGGTATGTTTTTTTGTTCTAGATTGTTGACTCCCCAAGCAAGAATTGCGACCTGTTTTCCCATGTCATCAAGATAGAATTGTGATTCAACATCATATCCGGCAGCTTTGAAGATACGAACGAGAGTATCACCAATAATTGGATTTCGAGCTCTCCCTACATGCAGCGGACCGTTTGGGTTTGCAGAAGTATGTTCAATAATAACCTTTTTTTTCTGTTTTTTAAGATGACCATATATTTCTTTTTTCTCCAGGATAGAACGGAGTGTCAACGATATCAATTGAGTATTGTTTATGAAAACGTTTACATAACCGCCTTTGGCTTCTACTTTTGTGATCCATATGCTTTTTGAAATTTCTGTTGAAATCTCCTTTGCTATATCATTCGGTGATTTTTTTAGGAGAGGTGCAAGTTGAAAACAAGGGAAGGCAAAATCACCCATGGTATCTGGGGGTATTTCGATTTTAATTTCACAAGTTATTTTGTGTGATACAAGTATTTTTTGTATCTGTGATATTATTTCTTTTTTACATTCGTCAAGTGGATACATAATATATTTTGGGAATTGTCTAGGCGTTATAAGGTTTTGTCATCGCGTTTCTTTATTTTTATGATCAAAAAAAGATTTCAGTTTCTTTTTTTGATTTTAAGTTACAGTTTATTTTGATTTCCTATAATAGGAGCATTAAAAGTTGTCTAATAAAAAGTAGTTATATTGATCTTTCCTTTAATAATCAGTCATTTCGTATTGCATTTGCTACAGATTAATAGAATCCTGCTTAATTAAAATCAATAATAAAAACCGTTAATATTAATAAGTTATAATCGTATTAATAATTACATAGTGGATGGGATGTATGGGTAAAACAATCGCTTTAAAACTTACTGAAAAAGAGCAACATATTGTCGCACAATTCAATAAACAGGGATTGAGTAACAGTGATCTTTTAAGAAATGCACTTCATCAATATATTGCTAATATCTCTGAATTTTCATCGACAGGCGATAAGATAGAGAATGTTTTTATTAATGATAAAAAAGAACAGATACGTGTTTCTGAATCTTTTGTTGAACTTAAACAAGAGATGCAACATTTACGAGAACAGTTGACAAAAACACAAAAGCAGATTGAAAGCAATATGATGTCGCTTGAGAGAACATTGTATCTGTTCTCTATATCAAATCCAATATCTCAACAACTCCCATCACCAATTACACTTGATATTGCTCAGGATATTCACCAGCAGGTTGATGAGTTTCTCAATAAACGGTTACAAAAAGTAGGGGAATAAAAGATAGAATTCTCAAAATTATTTTGGTTTAATAAAATATTCTTTTACTGTTTGTAATAATTGTCTGGTATCAAAAGGTTTGTTGATGAAATTTTTGATATATTGTTTAAGATCATCAGATTTCAAGGCACATTCATCTTTATCTGATATCATAAAAAAAATATTTCCTTTGTTTAAACCCTTTATTACTATCTTACGAATTGTGGTCCATCCATCCATATGAGGCATCATAATATCCATTAAGATGACGCCTTTAAACCCGTTTTCGAGTTCTTGGATACAATCCTCTCCACAAGGGACAGTGAACACCTCAAATCCTTCTGATTCAAAAAGTTCGCGGATTGTAATCAAAATATCAGGATCATCGTCAACAATCATGATCTTTTTTTGCATCCGTAGGTGAAATACATGTAAAACATAATAAATTTTTTGTGGCAAAAGCAAAAAAAAATCATTCTCATACCTTCTCTTAATGAGAGAACGACGAAAGTATAGGATCTCTAGGTTACCATCGGATCAAATATATCCCTATTTTCGGTTGATTTTGCCTGTTGACGTCCATTTAATCGTTTTGCTAAATGATATAAAAAATTTTTCTCAATCGTTTCAACATGCCGTTTGCTTAGATTTGTCTTTCGAATTAATATTTCTCCTTTTTCATTGATAACTTCGATAATACCTCGCTCTGGGTCTGATATAACCTTGAAAACTTTTCCTTTTGTTTGAAGCCAGTCCCAGATATGCTCACTTGTCATGAATATTCCTTAATTATTATATAATTTTGAGTTGTTTTATGAGTATATAAACATTCCGACAGGACGGGAAAAACATGGAAAATCTAGAATTTCTTCCATTAATAAAGACGTTTTTGCATTCTGACAAACTAACAGTTAGTGTTTATATATTATAATTTAAAGAATGGACACATTACAAAAGAAAATAATAGAGAGGGTTTGAAAATGATTCATGAAAAAATGAAAATCGTTAGAATTCTTTATATAAAAGCTTTTTAATTAAGTGGTTTTGTAATGTATGAAAAGAATATAGAAGAATCAGAAAAGGAACGGGTAATCAAGACCTACATTCCCGGGTTTGATGAGTTATTTGCAGAAGGTGGTATACCAAAAGGAAATTCTGTGTTAGTCGCAGGTGGGACTGGGACAGGAAAGAGCACATTTTGCAGACAGATTTGTTATACACTTGTTACCCTTGGAAAAAATTGTATGTATGTTAGTTTTGAGGAAAGCATCGAGAAGATTGAGCGGAGTATGGCCTCATTTGGTTGGAATGCAAAAAAATATATTGATTTTGGATATCTACTTATCCAAAAGATTAATCCTCTTGATATTTTACGGATGAAGTTTGGTTCAGTTAGTGGTTCTGGGTCAGCAACAGAACTGTCATATAAGATTAAACCGTTGATTATCCCAAAGGATTTTCATCCGGAAGTCATCGTGGTTGATTCGTTAACCGCTGTGATTTCTGCGTCAATTAGTAAAGAAAAAAATTACAGAGTGTATTTACAGCAATTGTTTAGCTTCTTTGAAGAGACCGGGGCGACATCTTTTTTAATTACAGAAACAGAGCCGATGCCAACGAGATTTAGTGACACGGGTATTGAGGAGTTTTTAGCTGATGGGATCCTTGTGTTATATAATATTCAACGAGGGGACCAGCGAGAAAATGCTATCGAAGTATTGAAGATGCGATATTCAAACCATGAGAAGAAGGTGTTTTCTATGGATATTTCCAGTCAGGGGATAATAGTCTACCCTGAAAGAAAAGTCATGCTGCCTGTTTATAAATAGTTGAAAGGCTCTTTACTATCACCGATCTTTTTAAGGGCGTAGGTTGCGAAAATAAGTTCTATTGTTTTGACTTGTTGTCTCGTTAGTCCTGTTCGTCGGAGTATAATATTATCGCATTCATCGTAGATAGAAATGGTGCCTGATTCTTTGTTTGATATAGCTTTGAGGATTCTATTATTTAGCACCCATATCCAGATATTTATGTCTTTGGCAGTCATATCATCTAATCTCGTTTCTCTATATTATATATTTTACATTATAAATATATAAATATTCCCATAAATATTAATATACTATAAGAAAACCATGTCAATAATCTGCACGCAATGATGATTGGATACAACAAATTATTATATACGCATACCTATACGGTTTTGAGGGTGGATCATGTCACTCATCCAAACGGATAATAAAACCATAGTGGGAAAATTAGAAAGAGTTAAAACAGGAGTTAGAGGACTTGATGAATTACTTTCAGGTGGTCTACCAAAGTATAGCGTTATTCTGGTTTCTGGTCCACCAGGAAGTGGAAAATCTATCTTTTGTATCCAATTTCTCGCAAAAGGGATAGAAGAAGGAAAAAAATGTCTATATCTAACCTTGGATAAAAAAATCGAAGGACTTCTACTTCAAGCAGCAGAACTTGATCTAAATTTGGAACCGGCAATCCAAAGCGGACAGATCAAATTTTTATTTCTCAACATTAACAAAAAACTCATCTACGAAAGTATGATCAACGAGATTCTATCCGGTAATTACGATCGTGTTGTTCTTGACTCTATTACACCACTCTCCGAAATGCCGATATATATCAACAATCCTGAATTCAACAACGAAGTCGAAAACATTGATCACGAAGAGGTAAGCACAGGCAGTCTCCCTGTTCGACGATTACATCTACATTATATCATGAATGCCTTAGAAACAGCAAAATGCACCGCAGTAGTTACCTCGGAATTACCATCCAGTTCTACAAACTACTCGCGTGATGGACTCTCGGAATTCCTCGCTGATGGTGTCATTCTGCTTAGTCTTGATCCAACCATGGATCGGCGCAAACTTGCAGTAATGAAAATGCGAAGTACCAAACATACACTTAAACCTCAGAACATTGAGATTGGCAAAGGTGGCATACAGATAGTCTAAGAGTTATGTTGCATTACAGACCACCAAAAGAACTGCGGGCGCTTTTTATTATACATTATTCACCTTTATTGCTTATTATTCTAATTGGACCAATTACCCCTTTTTTTGGTATATGGGAGATTCCCTTACCAAATATTATGACCATTCTCCTTGGTGGTGTCATTTTTCTCCTTGGCACATATGTCTATTTTAGATGGGAGATATTCTGGACTAAGACATATACAGGACAACTTGTCACCGAGGGAATTTTTCAATCCATCAGACACCCTCATTACACGTCCATTCTCATCATCGGATTTGGTCTTGCATTGTTTTTCTATTCGCTCTTTGCATTCATAATCGCAATGATCGCTGTCCCAATAATGGTATGGAGCATTCTCGACGAAGAAAAGGTACTACTACGACAGTATGGTGAACCATATCGTGAATATATGCAAAAGGTCCCTTGGAGAATGATACCAAAGATATATTAAAGTAAATAATGATATTAAAAGTCGTTTGATTTTTTAACATTCCATTTTTGACGGGATCCATTCTTTCTTCCTGAAGAAGAGATACATAAGATATGTGCATAGAATAGTGGATATTACCAAAATCGTAACTATCCAAGGCCAGTCAATAAGATCATTAATCTTTCCAATACCAAAAATTGTAGCTAACGTGTTTGGGACAAGTCCTGCTGTTGCCAAAACAGCAAGCCACGTCGCAATAAAAGCTAACCGATTGTTCAACATTTGCAGTTGATTATTATAGATTGTCTGCAACACTTCTAATCCCGATGCAAGCACCTGACTCATATGTTCACTTAGAGCAATTTGCCTATTAATATCATCCCCTAAGATGCCAATACGCTGTAAAAGCTTCTGATTATCCGATATTGTCTCCGCATCACCATATCGCAATGAGTTAATCACATCCCATGATGCCCAAAGCGTATTAAGATACGTAATCAAAGCATGTTTCATTTTATAGATATCGTTACCTATTTCTGTTCGCGGAGCCTTTGGATCCACCATGTATTTACCAAGCTCATCGCCTTCCTCCTCGATCATTCGTAGACCATTGAAATTCTTCTGATTGTTCTCATCGATGATACGAGTCAGCAAAATCGTAAGTCTATCATTCCAAAGAAGGTCCTGGCGGATTTTCTTCATAAAAATATCTGCATATCGATAAATTTTTTGTAAACGAACCACATCCTTTGGATGGATAGTAAGAATCAAATTTTTTCTGACTAAAATAAGAAGGGGATAAACCTTTATATCAAACCTATCAACCCGAACCGCAGGTAACATTAATCCTAATTCCGTGTCTAAATCCTCATATGCTGAATAAGGATCTACTAGAACACTAGCGACGAGCTGTAAGCTAAAGTTCAGAGATGATGCGATGACAAAACTATCCTCATTGATATTCTCAACAGAAAAGTCCATCCATTCTAACGCATCCTCAGACAAATATCCGACTATTTCAGAGATATTGTCACTTTCTTGTTTTGTCGTTACACCTTCTTTTGAGAGTGAGACAAAAAAAGCGTTTTTTTGTGTCTTTTCAGCTTCGCTCATCATCACTCACCCAACAGTAATTTTCCCTTTGAAATGAATCTACATCATGATGATAAATATAAAACTACGGTTCCTGTTTTATGCATCATATGGCAAAAATAATATTTATTTTGTTTCAAGCAGGAACATCAGAAATCAACAATAAAACAGGAGAAATACATCATCAGTGTGATAAATCATAATGTATCAAATCATAATGTATCATTGTGATTCTTTATCTCAACCAGATGGTCATATATTTTATTTTGATATAATGTCGAAATGAGACGGACCTGTCGGGATTTGAACCCGAGTCAGAGGCTCCGGAGGCCTCTGTGATATCCAAGCTACACTACAGGCCCAAGACAACCCAGCTAATCTGTAGAAGAATTAATAGATTTTGCCTATCCTACCGTCTTAGTTCATAGCATCACACTACACCAGTTAATGCTAAAAATTACCAACAATGCGAAATTGTGTATCTTGTCGAAAAAATAAATGGAAGAGAAAACATAAGAAATGGTCTATGTTTTTGGATTTTCGTTTTCCTGTTTCTTTGCTTTAAACTCAGTGTAACCACATTTTCCGCAGCTCGATCGATCCTTATGATCCGCCAGGAACACTCCTTCACCACATTTAGGGCAGCTTTTCCGCTGACGAATAATCTTATCACCTTGAACCTTAAATACTTCTCTTTTTTCCATGATTTATTCCTTCTTTGTTTCTGTATGTTTCTCTGCGGAGAGCGCTTTCGACTCTGCTTTCTGAGGCTTTTCCTTTGGTGTTTCTTTCTTTTCTTCACTTTCCTTAGAAGCTTCCTTCTTTTGTTTCTTCTTTGTTACTAAACCATTACGCTTTAATATAAAATCGACTTCCCCAGCTTTTGCATCTTCAATAGATTTGTAAATCTTTGCATAACCGATTGTTTTTCGAGAGCCAAAGGAAGAATGCATGGAATCGACTATGATAGCTTCTTTCTTCGCATTTAGTTTCTCAGCAATCTCACTGCGTATTAATTCGCGCTTTGGAGTACCTTCACCTTCATGAAGAACTATAAAACGTATTTCTATTCTTCCAAGCAGGAGGTTATCGACTTTTGATTGAATCTCAATTTCCATAAGACATCACATTCTATCTAACACTTCCTGTACTTTCTGTTTATGGGCAGTGGTTGCTTTGACGACTACGACCCCCTTATTCGGCAATCCATATATTACTGTTACGCCCGGAGGGGCAAGGTAAATGGCAGCTAGTGAAGCAAGGTCTTCTTCTCCATCAATCTCGATACAAACCGGGCCAGTTTTCGGGTTTTGATAAACCGCTTTAATAGCATCCCATAATTCATCGGTGATGGTCCCTGGCGGATTCTTTATCGTAAGATGGATTGCCTCAAACCCCTGAATATAAGCTTTCATTTCTAGCGGATATGGTTTACGTTCCAGGAGAAAGTCAACAATACAAAGAAGGGGATTAAATCCATGTTTTAATACAGTATAGGTTACTTTATCCCCAACAGAAACAAAATTTTTTTCTTTACGTAGAAGTTTAAGCAACGCTGCTTCATCTACCAACTGTCCGATATACTTTTTTAACGTGTCCTTTAAATCATCAGGTAGCACATACATCCTTAACTAACCTTCAAGGCATATTTACCAGGTTTGGTGATTTTCATTTTCTGAGCCACCTGCGAATGTTCTGGGTCACGAACAATCACATACCCTCGCCATCGACCAACGGTCTGATCAGAACAATTTGGACAACGGTCTTTCTCCGTTAATAAATGACAGGATTTACATGCGTTTAGATTTTTCATTTTTTACGCCTTCGTTCATCTCGTTTTCCTTTCCGATCTTCTCGTTTTTTTTCGCCTCGTTTTTCATCTTTTGGTTCTGCAAGCCATTCATGAGTTCCTAGTGCAGGTTGTCGCATTGTAAGGCCTATTTTACTTTCCCGAGCAGATAATTCATTTAAGCTTACCGCAACAATACGAGCGCGAATCGGATCACCGACTTTTAGGATTCGTTTTGTTTCTTTACCTTGGATCCTTCCACTTTCTGCGTCAACATCCACATAGTCGTTCATAATTTGGCTCATATGTAGTAAGGCGTCAAGTGGGCCGATATGGCAAAATGCACCAAATTCCACGATTTCGCACACAATACCATCGACAAGTTCCTGTAAGAGTGGATTAAAGGTAAGAGCTTCAAATTCAACTTTCTGATACATGCCACCATCACCATGGATCACAATGCCGTCACCTAAGAGAGTTATGTTATCGACAACTACAATTAATCCATGGTTCCGTCGGATTGTTCCTTCAAATGTTTTCTGAACAATATCTTTTATTGCGTCGTTTAAGTCTTCACCAAATCGCTCAGGAGGCACTCGTACCGTGTCATTTAATTTTGCTAAGGCGTACATTCTCTCACGTTTTATCCTTGTTTTAGATTTCGAACTGGAATGGTCTTATTCCTTAAATTCTTTTTGAGTGGTAATAGATACTAAAAACCATGACATCTCCTCATAAAAACGAAGAGAAGTGAAGTATTTTCCCATTAAGGAGAAGATTTATAAAATACTCACTATTCCCCTTCATGTAACACTACGTTATAAAATCGCTTTAATAAGAAGAATTATACGGAGAAAGAATTATGGTAGAATTCAAAGTCGTTGTCAACGATATACAATCTGGAAAATCATACAATATCCCTGTCAGTGGACATCATGCTAACTCTTTAATTGGTAAAAAAATAAATGATGAAGTCGACGGCATATTTGTCTCACTTCCCGGTTATAAACTTATAATCACTGGTGGGACCGATAAAGACGGGTTCCCAATGAGGCAAGATATCCCAGGGTCTACAAGAAGACGACTGCTTTTAAGCAAAGGAACCGGTTTTAAGCCAAAAGAGCTGGGAAAACGAAAAAAGAAGTCAATCCGTGGAAATACGATAAATCAGGAGATCGTCCAGGTCAACATGAGGGTCATGAAGCCTGGTGCAAAACCAATTGAAGAAATCATTAAAAGCGAAACAAAAACAGAGCCAAAGGAAGCATCATCATCTAAAGAGAAAAAAGAGGAACAATAATGAGTTTTTTAAGACCTCCTGAGGTTAACATCGGGATGATCGGACATGTTGACCACGGGAAAACGACATTGACTCAACGGTTGACAGGGAAATGGACTGATGAACATTCCGAGGAATTAAAACGGGGTATATCGATTCGTCTGGGATATGCAGACGCCGCTTTTTATAAATGTTCGAATTGTAATGATCCTGCCTGTTATACGACTCAGAAGATTTGTCCACATTGTAAAGGGAAAACAGAATTGCTTCGAGTAGTGTCGTTTGTTGATGCACCTGGTCATGAGACGCTTATGGCTACCATGCTTTCTGGTGCTGCTATCATGGATGGTGCCATCCTTGTTATTGCTGCAAACGAGGTATGTCCACAACCTCAGACGCGAGAGCATCTCATGGCTTTAGAAATCATAAGTGCGAAACGGATCATTATTGTACAGAATAAAATTGACCTTGTTTCTGAGGAAGATGCACTGAAGAACCATGAACAGATCAGGAAGTTTGTAAAAGGCACCTGTGCGGAAAGTGCCCCGATAATACCAGTAAGTGCCCATCATGACATAAACATCGATGTGTTGATTAAAACGATGGAGGAACATATCCCAACACCAAAGAGAGATACGGAAAAACCACCACTCTTGTACATCGCTAGGAGTTTTGACGTAAATAAACCTGGGACAAAACTCAGTGAATTGAAAGGTGGTGTCGTCGGTGGGTCACTTCTTCAGGGAACGTTGAGGAAAGGGGAAAGAATAGAGATTGCACCAGGAAGAAAGAGAGAGGTTGAAGGCAAACCTGTTCTTGAACCAATTTTCACTACAATATATTCGTTGATTACTGGTGGAATTACCACTGATAGAGCACTACCCGGTGGATTAATTGCTATTGGTACCGAGCTTGATCCAACGATGGTTAAATCAGATTCACTCGCAGGAAAGCTTGTTGGGAGACCAGGACAGCTACCAACAGTGCTCGATACGATTGATTTGTCGATGTGCTTGTTGAAGCGTGCTGTTGGAACGATCGATGAAAAAAATGTAGAGCCGCTTAAAACAAACGAACCGTTGATGCTGACGGTTGGGACTGCTACGACGGTTGGTATCATAAGCGAGCTTCGACCAGAGTGGATTCGGGTGAAACTGAAATTACCAGTCTGTGCAGATCAAGGACAACGCATTGCGGTGAGTAGACGTATTGAAGGCAAATGGCATTTGATTGGATACGGAGAGATAAAATCCACAAAACAGTAATCTTGGATAGCAGCGCTATCCTTATGTTTTTTGAGTTTTCCGTTGACTGGAAAAAAGACCTTGATAGTCTGGTAGGCTCCTATCGTCTTGTAGTACCAACTGCTGTGGTACGGGAACTTGAGATGCTTTCGACTCATAGAAAATATCAGAGGAAGGTAAACGCTGCTTTGAAACTTATTGCAACTTTTAAAAGGATTGATGATCCAGCAATCTCTGCTGATGAAGCATTGATGAATATAGCTGAAAAAACCAATGGGATTGTGATGACCAACGATATCGAGTTAAGAAAGCGGTTAAAAAATAATCATCTTTCCATTATCTTTTTACGTGGAAGGAAAAAACTTGTTTTAGAAGAATATTGAAAGGATTTTTTATCAAGAAGGTTTTTATAAACAGTCCCTATTCAGCATGCTGTCGGGTCGGGGTGGCTCAGCCTGGTCAGAGCGCCTGACTCATAAGCCTAGCTTAAAGGTTCGACTGAAGTGTTGCGCTAAGATATCAGGAGGTCGCGGGTTCAACTCCCGCCCCCGACATGCTATTTATTAGCACGATAATTAAACAGGAGAAAAACACAATTTTTACTGCTAAATTCAAGTTCCGATTTCGATAGAGGGTCAAATCCCTACCGATTTATCTCATTATAGGTAGGGCAATTGAAAATTAGTGTTTTTAAAAAAACTGAAATCAAGATGTTGGTAATCGTTAAAATCACCAGATCCATGTATTCCATCGGAGTATGAAAAAGTCTTGTATTTGTACCAGTAGTTCATATTGCTTTGGTAATTGCGATACATAAACCATTCCTTACTGAATGGATGTAGTGTCCCAAGATTATCAATCCCATCATATACATCAGCGAGAAGTCTAAGGGTATGACCAAGATGATGGATAGATGCTTTCATAATTATTTGACTCCTGTTCATTAGTGGGTACTGTTTAGCTAATTGTTCTGCAGATATAAGGAAAGAATCCAGTTGATCCCATCCCATGAACGGGAAATTCACGTCCGGACCGACATCACAGATGAGGGCATAATGAAAAATTCCTTTCCGGGGGTTGTCCATATCATTATGCAGAAAATATTGCCAATAGACATCAATAAGAGCAACACAGGAAAAGTTTGAGAGATATGGTATCTCTTCCCCTCCACCATAATCTCCTACATCAATGTGTAGTGAAATGTTATGTTGTGTAAAAACATCTTCTGCTTCTTTAATGAGGTTCAGATCCGGTTTATTTGTTTGACGGATGTTTTTTGATACCATCCAATCGATTTCTAAAAAGATATCTATATGGAACGGATTAGATCCACATGCATCCATATAACATTCTTCGATATTATTCAGACCATCACTATCAGGATCGAGTGTTGAGTGGTTCTCCCAAACAAGGGGATTATATCCCCATTTTGTTTCCCACCAATCTGGAGCACCATCTCCATCGGTGTCATTTGATGCAAAATGAATTGATCTGGTTATCGTATTGAGAATGGTGCGGTTCAGATATAGTTTCGTGGAAGTCCAGGTCGTACCGCTGTCAGGGAGTGGTTGAGTTCTCCATGGGTAGTTTTGTATTCGTCCGAGTAACATATGGATTCTATCGCCTGGCCCGAATGCTGTCAGGGATGGTCCATAGGGTGATCCCCAATAGTTATCCTTTGAAATACACGTAGCATGTTTGGTGTATAGTCCATAAAGTGTATTGGAATAAATGTTGTTATGAGCGAGTGTTACTATGCTTTTGTCCACGATATAAAGCCCATATCGAAATCCATCGGTGATGTTACAATAAGTGATGTTGATGTGAAAGCTTGTTTTATCAACGACAAATGCAAAATGCGTGTTAAATGATAGAGTACAATGATGAATTTCGATTCCTTCTGAGTGAGTGATTTGGAGTGCAATCCCATTGTGTCGTAAGATGCTGTTGGTGAAAGTTATTTTTGAGCATGTATGGACTAATACGCCACCATGGTTGACGCTATTATCACTGAGGTTACAATTTATGATTGAGATGTTTTGGCACTCATGGAATATACATGATCGTCCGTTTGTATGAAAAAAAGATGTAGTCAGGAGAATATCTGAAGATTTATCACAAAACAATCCTTCTGCGTTATGACCAAACGTACAATCTTTAATGGTGATCTGCTTTGTTGATGAAAGATTAATTCCGAACCCATTATTGAAAAAAGAACAGTTTTCAATTGTATGAAACGAGGTGCTCTGTGTTTGTATGCCTGTTTTTGTTCGATAGAATGTACAATTTATAATTTTTATATAAGGCGAAAAAAGAAGAAGACCGGCATTGTTTGAGTATCCTCCTGAGTTCTCTATAAGTAGATTCTGAAGGCTAACATTTTCTGCATATACAGTGATAATGATAGGCTGATAATTTCCATTAATAATGGTTATGTTTTCTCCATACAGGGTTATAGAGGTGTTGATGAGGAGGGATTCATTGTATGTTCCATTAAAGATATAGATAATATCAGAATCTAATGAGATGTTGATTCCATCTTGGATATGTTGAAATGGGTAGTCAATGGTACCATTCCATGGTCCAAGAATGTTACTATCATCAACATATATG